>Ga0180438_10009034_pt1 | contig 12525 bp, 7 predicted proteins | sample SS_ome_12_FD_132455 | JGI IMG/M metagenome (GOLD analysis project Ga0180438, IMG submission 132455) | Hypersaline lake sediment archaeal communities from the Salton Sea, California, USA - SS_3_D_2 metaG | ecosystem: Environmental > Aquatic > Non-marine Saline and Alkaline > Hypersaline >...
AAGGTCCTCTCCTTTCCACTCAGGGCGGATAACCGCACAAGGGAGTTGCCTCATGGAGACTAGATACCGCGCCCTGCGAACTATCGCCACGATCTTCAAAGTCCTCGGATGGCTCATCCTGATACTGGGAGTCCTCGGTGCCTGTGGAGCCTCGGCCTCGATGTTGCTGGGCGGGGCGACGTACATGGGAATGGCAGCGCCGGGGAGAGGCGGCGATGCGGGGTTAGTGTACGGGCTAGTCCTTGCCGTCGTGGTCTTCATAGTGATGATCGTCACAGTGGGTCTCTATGCGCTGATCCTGATTGCGGCGTCCGAAGGTATCTACGTATTCCTTGACATTGAAGAAAACACGAGAGAGATGGCCAAGCAGTTGGCCCGGAGAGGCAGTACAGCCGCCCCTCCTCCTCCGACCCAGTGATGAGACTATCGCGGGCCATTAGCTCAGTTGGCTAGAGCACTCCTCTGATAAGGGAGAGGTCTCTGGTTCAAGTCCAGAATGGCCCACTACGTTTGGCAGGCCCCAGTCCAACAGGACTGGGGCCTCGTTGTCTCTCCGGTGGAGCAAACCGAAGGTCCGCTGGGCGTGGGGTTAAATCAACCGGTGCCGGGGCAGAATCGCTGCGGGGTCGATATCTGACCCGGGTTTGCGCTGGATTCACTACCAGTGGTCGATGCCGCTGGAGGCGCCTGCCCAGACGGAGACCGCGAGTCTCGGAGTGCCCCGCTTGACAAGTCTAGTGCAGTCTAGTATAGTCAATGTCAACTCAAGGGTAGACCAGAGATTGGGCTCAAGGAGATTGATAACCAAAGAGGGACCCGAGCAAAGGGGCTGGAGACCTCGGGGAGCTAACCGCGGCCTGGGAAATGTCCCGGGCCGTTTTGTGTGTCGCAAGACTCCTGGATAGCACCGCAATAGCTGAGCAGAGCGTGAAAACCTCAATGGAGCCGGGCCTCCTCGGAAGTTCGGGCGTGATGGCTTCATTGGGGCGAACAGATAATCCACTGTGAAGGGAGAGACGGATATGACGACTGCAATCAAAGGCAAACTACTTCTGGATGGCACGGGAGGGGAGCCGGTACCAGACCCCGTGATTCTGGTGGACGGAGATTCCATCGTTGCTGCCGGGCCTGCGGCGGAGGTGCCGGTCGATCCTGAGGCCCAAGTGATTGACCTGTCAGATAAGACGCTCCTCCCGGGACTGATGGATGCGCACATCCATCTGATGGGCCTGACGAGCATGGAAGACTTGGCGGAGTTGATTCGAACCCCTCCGCCTTTGGCTGCCCTTCGGACCGTGTCGGACGCTCGCAAACTGCTGGAGGCTGGCTTCACGTCTGTGCGCACGGTCGGAGGTCCGGTTGCCATCTACCTGAAGCAAGCCATAGAGGAAGGGGTGCTCTCGGGCCCGCGGATCATGGCCTCGGGCCGCTCGTTCATTCAGACCAGTGGGGGCGGAGACCCCTGGGATATTCCCTTGGAACTAATGCAGCTTGCCGCCAGTCTGGGACGCGGATTGGCGGAGACGGTCGACGGCCCGGTGGAATGCCGCAAGGGTGTTCGCCGGCGTCTAAGGGAGGGGGCAGACCTGATCAAGATCCTGACCACGGGAGCTGTGTTCTCCAAAGAGAACCCACCCACACGGGTCGGCTTCACTCAGCCCGAAATCGATGCGCTGGTGGATGAGTCCCACCGCCTGGGCCTCAAGGTGGCTTGTCACGCGCATGGAACGGCGGGCATACGCGGCGCCCTTCTGGCGGGTGTGGACAGCATTGAGCATGGCACATATCTGGATGACGAATGCATCGAATTGATGTTGGAGAAGGGAACATACCTTGTTCCCACCTTCGCCATCTTCCGGCGGGTGATGGACACTACGGGCCAAGATGTGCCAGAGTATGCGCTGCGCCAGGGCCTGGAGGCGCATGAGACACATGAACGGACTTTCCTCAAAGCCTACCGCGCTGGTGTCAATGTCGGATGCGGAACCGATTTCGTGGGACCTCCGCCCATCGAGCATGGTCCCAACGCCCTGGAACTGGTGTACCTGGTGGAAGTGGGGATGGCACCTATGGACGTGATCGTCTCCGCCACTGGCGGAAACGCCGATCTTCTGGGTTTGGGGGAGAGGACGGGCACTATCACCGCCGGCAAATGGGCGGACATCATTGCTGTCGAAAACAACCCGCTCGATGACATGAAGACACTTCTCAGCGTGCCTTTTGTGATGAAGGGTGGAGAAGTCGTCAAGCACGAAACGGAGTAAGCGAGCACTTGGCCAGAGGCGTAGGGCCCAGTGGCGGGAGGACGAGCGTCGCCCGGACGTTGGACACCGGCCGTGAGCGGACGCTGAGCCTGTGAAAAATCTGGCGCGCGGGGTCGCACATTCTTAACACGGAGCACGCGTTCCGGTCGTACCCCTCACGCGTTTCGGGCGTGAGGCCAGAGCCCACTGAAGCGCGCCCGCAGAAGGGCAGGACGAGGTGTGCGGGCATGGGCTGCCAACTCTGCGGGAGCGGACGGCCCTCATGTTGCCATGACTCGTCGTGGACGATGTGATGGTGTCCTAGGGGGGGGAGCCATCGGTGTCTCGCCTCCCGCGCCGACACTTCGAGGACGCCCGTTTTGGCTCTACCCTGTCCAAACAGGATAAGGACCTCATACCCGCGGTAATAGGGTCGGTGCGATTCCCCCACATAGTTCGGCTACCCTGATAGCGCAGGTTGGAGCCCCTCTCCATGGCCGGTCACAGCTTCGGTCGGCACTCACTTCGCGCGAGAGATGGATAATGTGTATATTTTGTGTTACTCCGGGTATAGCTACGGCGCGAGGTGGTCAGCGCGGCCGTTCTCAGGAGCAGACCGTGTTGCGGTAGACGGAGCTTGACAAACTGTGAACTGAGTGCTAGAATAGCAACAAAGCCTTGGCGTGCCAGAGGCAAGAGACGCACCATATCCTTGACACTCTGTGTAACGGGCTTGGGAGAGAAAAGCTCGTGCGGGTAGTCTGGAATCGCTGGCGACGCGCTAGCCAGGGTTCTCAAGGATGCAACGGTCGACACTGTGTGAACGCCTGGTCAGACTCTGTGCAAGGCACTAGGCTGTGTGCAGGGCCACAGGAGGTAGGTCGGACTCAGATGTGTCCTCGACCTGGTGCGCTTCCTGTCTCGGACCGTGGCGTGATATAAGGGTGTCGACATGTAGGGTAGGGTGGAGGAAGATTGTCCCAAGGACCTCTCACCAACTACAACAAGCTGAAGCAAGAGGAGGTGTTGTGACAACTGTCATCAGAGGCAAGCTCCTGATAGACGGTTCTGGGAGCAAGCCGCTGAAGGATCCAATCATCGAAATTGAAGGTGACACCATTACCGCCGTGGGTGTGGCCGGTGAGATTCAGGTCGACCCGAACGCTGACGTCGTCGACCTGCGCGGAATGACCCTCCTGCCAGGCCTCATCGACGCCCACATCCATCTGGAAGGCTGGAAATCGATGGACATGATGGAGTGGATGACCACTCCTCTGGCGGTGGGTGCCCTGCGCGCTACCGCAGACGCACGGCGGTTGCTTGAGGCAGGGTTTACGGCTGTGCGCTGTCTGGGCGGCGGCGCCAGCATCCATCTCAGGCAGGCGATCGAAGAGGGCGTCATCCAGGGGCCTCGTATCATAACCTCCGGTCGTTCCTTCATCCAGACCAGTGGCGGGGCGGATCCTTGGGAATTGCCGGTGGAGTGCGTGCACGTCCTCTCGCGTCTGGGACAGACTTTGGCTGATACCGTCGATGGACCCGACGAGTGCCGCGTAGGGGTGCGGCGCCGTCTGCGCGAGGGAGCCGATTGCATCAAGATCCTGACGACCGGGGCGGTACATTCAGAGCACAATCCCCCCACGCGGGTGGGGTTCACGCAGGAAGAAACAGATGCCCTGGTGGATGAGGCACACCGTCTGGGATTGAAGGTGGCAGCCCATGCCCATGGCACGGCCGGCATTCGCACGGCCATCCTGGCGGGAGTGGACACCATTGAGCATGGCTCATACCTGGACGAGGAGTGTATCGAGCTGATGCTGGAACGGGGTACATATTTGGTGCCCACGTTCTCTGTGATACGCTGCAATCTGGACCCGGGACCGGATGGTTTGCCGGACACCGAGTATGGGCTACGGCAGGGTAGAGAAGTCCAAGACATCCATCGCCAGAGTTTCGTTCGAGCCTACGAGGCAGGCGTCAAGATCGTCGCCGGAACCGACTTCATTGGCGTACCGCCGATGAAGCACGGTCTGAACGCCATGGAACTGGAATGCCTGGTGGAGGCAGGTATGTCGCCGATGGAGTCGATCGTAGCTAGCACAAGCAGTGCCGCGGAGGCCATAGGACTTGGACAGAGGACGGGAACCGCTGCGGCAGGCATGTGGGCCGATATCGTGGCGGTCGACGGCAATCCGCTAGATCGCATAGACCTGTTGGGTGATGTTGCCTTTGTGATGAAGGCAGGAGAGATCATCAAGAATTGACCATGACAGTGGAATCTTGCGACTGTTCGGGAAGGGGGTGATGCAAAGAATCCCAGATGTGAGAGACGACCAACTTGATGGAGTGTCAAGTGGTCTACCTGAGTCAAATCCAACAAGGAGGACAAGATGAGAAAGCACATTGGTAGAGTAACCGTTCTATTGCTGCTACTAGCAATGGTTGTGGCCCTGGTGCCGGGGTGCGGAACACCTGCACCACCCGCCCCAGAGCCCACCACTGCCCCGCCCGAACCGCCGGCTGCGGAGGACACTCCCGCTCCGGAGGCAACTCCCGAACCCGAGCCGGTCGAGCACGATCCGCTGGTGATCGTCATCGGCGCCGACCCCATCACACTGAGCAATCTGCAGTCCCGGGCTCGAACGACGGCGAACATGATCTGGCACGTGAATGAGCGGCTCGTCGCACGCGGTCCCGACATGAAGATGGCGCCGTGGCTGGCGGAGAGCATTGAGCAGCCGGACGATCTGACCTGGGTATTCCATCTCCACGAGGGCGTCACGTTCAGCAATGGAGAGGAGTTCACATCCAGTGACGTCAAGTTCACCCTCGAGGAGACGATGGACCCGAAGTGGAGCAGCGTCTACGCCGGAGCCATCGCAGACCTGACCATAGACATGGACAACATAGAAACGCCGGACGACTACACGGTCATCTTTCACACCATGGAGCCGGCACCCTTGATGCTGGACCAGTTGGATTTCATCGGGATGTTTTCGGAGAAGTACTTCTCTGAGGCCACGGACGAAGAGATCAGCCGGCAGCCGGTGGGCACCGGTCCGTACGTGGTCACCGAGTGGGTGAAGGATGATCACATCACGCTGGAGAGACGGGACGACTACTGGGGCGAGTTGCCCGAAATCGAGACCATCATCGTCCGGCCCATCCCGGATGCGCAGACGCGGCTGGCGGAGCTTCTAGCGGGCAACGCCGACATCGTCTTGAACATCTCGCCTGACGACGTGGAGGTGGTGGAGGCCACCGAGGGCGTCCACATGGCTACCGTTCAAGGTGGGCGCGAGATATTCATTGGCATCCGCACCGACACGGAACCGTTCAACGACAAGCGCGTTCGGCAGGCGTTGAACTACGCCACCAACGTCGAAGCCATTCTGGATAACTTGCTCTATGGCGTTGCCGAGCGTATGGCAACAGGCTCGAACTACCCGATTCCCAGCCCCGTGGAGGCATACACGTACGATCCCCAAAAGGCGGCGGAGCTGCTGGATGAGGCTGGCGTGGTGGACTCGGACGGAGATGGTGTTCGCGAGTGGAATGGTGAGCCTTTGAGCATCGAAATCGCCTCACCTAATGGGCGCTATGTTAAGGATGCAGAGATAGCCCAGGCGGTGGCTGGCGATCTGACGGCCATTGGGATCCCGACGGAGGCGAAGGCCTACGAGTGGTCGGTCCTGTCCGACATGGCTATGAGCGACACTCTGCCACCATTGCACCTGTTCGGATTTGGCTCGGGCTTCAGCGGACAGTTCGAGCATTGGTTCATGACCAAGGACTTCCCCATGGACACCACGTATTGGGGTGATCCTGACTTCGAGCGGGTCTACGCGGAGTTGAAGAAGACGATCGATGTGGATACCAGGACGGAAATGATCCACGAGCTGGATCAGATCGCGCACGATGGAGCGCCCTGGATCTTCATCTACAAGCAGGTAGACTTTTACGGGGTCAACGACCGAGTAGAATTCACGCCCCGACCTGATGAGTTGATCATGTACGCCGACCTTCATTGGGCGGAGTAAGATAGGGGTTTAGGCCGCCACCTAGCGGCTGGGGATTGACAGCCGCTAGGTGGCCTACACGGACACGAGCCGGAGAATCGGTTTGACGGAGTTGAGGGAGGATCGGTGGATGGTGGGCCGATCTGAGCACATCGAAAGTGGGCTCCGTGAACATGCCTTGACATGAAGCAGGTGTGTCCGGAACAGGGGTTTCGGGCACTCTTATCTCTGCTAGGCCTCTAGTCTCGGGCCACCGGTTTGAGAAGGACTCGCGATGGTCACATACATAGTCCGCAGGTTGTTGCAGGGGATTCTGGTGCTGTTCGGCATCTCATTTGTATCCTTTGGCGCCATGTTCCTGTCCGGCGACCCAACATCGCTGATGATCAACGAGACCTGGACACAGGACCAGATTGACGAATTCCGCCACCGGATGGGTTTTGACCGCCCCTGGCCGGTGCAGTACGCGGATTTCCTGAGCAACGCCGTCCGTGGTGACTTTGGCACATCTCTCCGTACGAGCGAGCCCGCATTCGACCTGGTTATCGAGCGCATGCCTGCCACGCTGCAGCTCACCGCGGCAGCGATGCTCTTTGCCACAGTTGGTGCAATTCCCTTGGGCATCATTTCGGCTGTGAAGCGCAATACGCTACCCGACTACCTCAGCATGAGTTTTGCCATTCTTGGCCAAGCCATACCGCTCTTCTGGCTGGGGATACTGATGATCCAACTGTTTGGGCTCCAGCTTAAATGGTTTCCTATTTCGGGTCGCGGGACAATCAAGCACCTAGTGATGCCTGCGATAGCGCTGGGGACCTTCTCTCTGGCGGCCAATGCGCGATTGATTCGATCCAGCCTGTTGGAGGCGATGGGCCAGGCCTATGTCGTCACTGCCCGCTCGAAGGGACTTGCTGAGCGTGTGGTGGTCATTCGACACGCGCTTCGTAACGCACTTATTCCAGTGGTTATCATCGTGGGGCTTCAGCTGGGTTCGCTCCTGGGAGGGGCCATTATCACGGAGACCATCTTTGCCTGGCCGGGAGTGGGACGCCTGACAGTGAATTCGATCTATAATCGGGACTTTCCGGTAGTGCAGGCGGCGGTCACCCTGCTGGCCGCCATCTTTGTGGTCACCAATATCGGGGTGGACATCCTCTGCGCTTACCTGGATCCCCGGATCAGGCTAGAAGCAGACTGACTGAGGTTGAACCGGTGACTGAACGAACTGCCTCCCAGGATTCCTTGATGCGCGAAATCCCGCCACGGAGAAGGCGTGCACGCCTTGTGCGCAGCCTGATGAGGTCAAAACTGGCCCTCATCGGGTTGGTGATCATTATTCTGGCATCAGCCACCGCACTGGCCGCACCGCTACTTGCGCCTTCAGACCCAGCACGGGTGGCCGTTGCGGAGAGGCTGCATCCACCGATGTGGCAGGAGGGTGGCGCGGCGGACCATATCCTGGGCACCGATAGCCTGGGCAGGGATATCCTGAGCAGGATGATCTATGGCGCTCGGGTCTCCCTGCTAGTAGGTTGCGTTTCGGTCCTGCTGGCCGGTTTGATTGGGGTCTCACTTGGCCTGGTGGCTGGATACGTTGGGGGATGGCCTGATACCGTGCTGATGCGCATCGCCGACATCCAGATGGCCTTTCCTTTCATCCTGCTGGCCATCACCTTGATGGCCGTACTGGGTAGCAGCCTGGGGAACATCATCTTCACGTTAGCCATCACTGGCTGGGTTCAGTACGCACGGATGGTCCGAGGGCAGGTTCTCTCGCTGAGGGAGAAGGAGTTCGTGGACGCTGCCCGGTGCGTCGGTGTTCCCCGCTTTCGCATCATGTGGAGGCACGTATTGCCCAACACAGTCTCGCCCATCATCGTGTTGGCCAGTTTCGGAGTATCTGCCGCCATCATCGCTGAGGCAGGGCTGAGCTTTCTAGGCCTTGGCGTTCCACTGTCTGTCCCTTCGTGGGGAGCAATGTTGTCTCAGGCACGGGAGGTGCAGAGCAAGGCGTGGTGGCCCGCCGTCTTCCCGGGCCTGGCAATTACGGCCACGGTCTTTGGCATCAACGTAGTGGGCGATTGGCTCAGAGACGTGCTGGACCCCCACCTCCGGATAGACTGACTGTATGTGGGGGCGCTAGCTAGCAGATCGAGCGGATTAGCCACACGTGGATGCGCCCCGGACAGCTCGGCAGACTGGCTTCACTGTGGTATCGAGGCGTTGCCCGCTTGGCGACCAAGGGCTACTGATTTCCAGCAAAGGCGTTGACTTGGACTCCTTCCTCGCTTTCCCCATCGGCCTCAGCTTTGTCGACCTTGACACGGAGTTCTTGCCGCCCGGGCAGGAACTGATGGTGAGTAATTCCCGGAGTGGGTCCAGCCATATTACGTAGGGGAGTGACAGCCCAGGAATCCTTCCATCATCTGGCGTTCAACATGCGAGAGAACGGGGGATCTGTGGACGTATCAAGACGGCTCGCGAAGATACGAGAGCACATGGATCGCGAACAGTTGGATGCGTTGGTCGTCTTGCAGCCGGCGGCGATCCAATATCTGAGCAACTTCAAGGCCACGGCGTATAGTCGGCCCATCGTCTTGTCCGTAACGCCCGATCGAGAGGTGCTCATCGTGCCGGGCCTGGAGGAGATCCACGCAGCGCAGACAACTAGTGTCTCTGAGATACGGGCCTACTACGAACATCCAGACAAGGCCCCCGCAGGGACGGACCCTCGAAGGTGTCTACTGGATCTCTTAGCGAGCCTTCCCAGGCGTCACGGCATGCTGGGTATCGAGGTCAGTGTGATTCCATATGAACTAGCTATGAAGCTAAAGGGATCCGGCTGGAAGCTGAAGGACGCGGGACAGGAGATAGTCCGGCTGCGGGAGCGCAAAGATGAAGCTGAACTGGATCTGATCCGCAAAGCAGGTATGCTCGTCAGCCTGGGGGTGGGTTGCTCCCTCCGAGCCGCTCGGCCTGACCTTCCCGAGTTGGAGGTAGAACAGGTGGGACACTTGGCCATCATGCAAGAGGCGTCACGGGCTCTGCCGGGGTCTGTCGTGGGCAGCATCGCGGTTACGGTGACGGGCACGCGAGCGGCCCTACCACACCAATTCACGATCAATGATCCGTTGGCCGCTAAGGAGCTCATCATACATAGTCGTCAAGTCGATGTGGATGGCTATAGAGCTGAGTGCGAACGGACCTTCGCGATCGGCGAGCTTTCCGGCGAGCAACAGGACATATTCCGTCTGGCGGTTGAAGCTCAACGGGCGGGTATCGAGGCGGTGCTCCCTGGTGTCCCGTGCTCGGTGATCGACGATGCATGTCGGGAGGTCATCCGTGAAGGCGGTTATGCGGAGTACTTCGTCCACCGAACTGGTCATGGCTTGGGGTTGGAGCCGCACGAAGCACCCTACCTGCGTTGGGACAACGATGCCCTGCTAGAGCCAGGGATGGTCTTCTCCATTGAGCCGGGCGTCTATGTGCCCGGCCTCGGTGGGGCACGCCATTCAGACACCGTCCTGGTGACGGAGACGGGCCATGAGCTGTTGACTGAGTTCCCGCGGGAGCTACAGGAACTAGCAGTGAGACCAGGGGAGGTTGTGTAGGCAATCTAGCGTATGCTCCCTTGCGACAATGGTGCAGAAGCCGGTCGCGGCTTGGTAGCGCTCGGAATGCCGTACGTGTGGCAAGCCTACCCTCCACCACTGTGCGCGGTTCGACGACGGGGTGTCCGGCAGGCTTTGACCTCTTGGGGCAGAGGTGGTATAATATACACGTCGGACGGTAGGGGGCTGTAGCTCAGTTCGGGAGAGCACCTCCTTTGCACGGAGGGGGTCAGGGGTTCAAGTCCCCTCAGCTCCACCAGGAATGGATTGGAGAGCTCGACCCGGCGGCGCCCAGCAAGAGGCGCAGGGCGATTCTCCCAAGTTTTACAAACGCGCACTTGACAAACTTCTGACAATAGTGTATACTGTATCTTGTTATCGATTAGCATCGAGAGCAGAGGATATGGAAGTCGAGAGCGCAAGAAAGACCTAAGCGTAGGGACAACGTATCCAGGAGAGTTCACTGCGGCCTGGGGGAAGTCCCAGGCCGTTTTGTGTGTCGCAAGACACTGGATTGGCACCTTAACAACTGAACAGAATGCGAGAGCTTTAATTTCCGCTGATCGCATGGTTAAGCTACTAAGGGCGAACGGTGGATGCCTTGGCGTCAAGGGCCGAGGAAGGGCGTGGCAGGCTGCGATAAGCCTCGGGGAGCCGTCAAGCGGGCTTTGATCCGGGGATGCCCGAATGGGGAAACCTACCCAGGGGAATGCCTGGGTACCCCCAGCTGAACACATAGGCTGGTGGGAGGGAACCGGGGGAACTGAAACATCTCAGTACCTCGAGGAGAAGAGATCATTCCCTGAGTAGTGGCGAGCGAAAGGGGAATAGCCCAAACCTGTTTTGTGTCAAGGCTGTGGCCGTTGCAAGACGGGGGTTGTAAGGCACGGCTGGATCTCCACAGAGATCCAAAGGAGTTAGAAATCTGATCCCTAGTGGAAGGATACTGGAAAGGTCCACCATAGAGAGTGATAGTCTCGTACACGAAAGGGTTCGGACTCCTGCCGATGACCTTGAGTACCACGGGGCACGCTAATCCTGTGGGAAGCAGGGAAGTCCACTTCCCAAGGCTAAATACCCTTGACGACCGATAGTGAACAAGTACCGTGAGGGAAAGGTGAAAAGAACGCCTGTGAGGCGAGTGAAATAGAACCTGAAACCGTTTGCCTACAAGCGGTGGGAGGGCTATGTCCCTTAGGGGGCAGGCCTGACTGCGTGCCTTTTGGAGAATGAACCGGCGAGTTACTCTTCGTGGCGAGGTTAAGGGAGTCATACCCGGAGCCGTAGCGAAAGCGAGTCTGAACAGGGCGCAATAGTCGCTAGGAGTAGACCCGAAACCAGGTGAGCTACCCATGGCCAGGGTGAAGCGATAGTAATGCATCGTGGAGGCCCGAACCCACCAGAGTTGCAAATCTGGGGGATGAGCTGTGGGTAGAGGTGATATGCCAAACGAACCTGGAGATAGCTGGTTCTCCCCGAAATAGCTTTAGGGCTAGCCTCAGACGCTTAGTGATGGAGGTAGAGCACTGACTTGGCTAGGGGGCGTATAGCTTACCAAACCATATCAAACTCCGAATGCCATCACTCTAGAGTCTGGGAGTCGGACAGTGTGGGATAAGCTTCATTGTCGAGAGGGAAAGAGCCCAGACCGTCAGCTAAGGTCCCTAAGTCCAGGCTAAGTGGGCAAGGAAGTGGGATTACTGGGACAGCCAGGAGGTTGGCTTAGAGGCAGCCATCCTTTAAAGAGTGCGTAATAGCTCACTGGTCAAGTGATTCTGCGCCGACAATATAACGGGGCTCAAGCCTGGCACCGAAGCTACGGGGGGTCGGAAGCTATTAGTTTCTGGCCTCGGTAGGGGAGCGTTCTGTCGTGCTGTGAAGCCAGATCGTGAGGACTGGTGGAGCGGGCAGAAGTGAGAATGCCGGTATGAGTAGCGAGAAACATGTGAGAAACATGTTCGCCGTAAGCCTAAGGTTTCCGACGGAAGGTTAATCCGCGTCGGGTTAGTCGGGCCTAAGCCGAGGGCGAAAGCCGTAGGCGATGGACAACAGGTTAATATTCCTGTACCACCTAGGTGGAGCGAAGGGGGGACGCGGAGGGGTAGGCCAGCCTGTAATCGGATTCAGGTGCCAAGCTCGTAGGAGGCCGGTCCAGGTAAATCCGGACCGGTATCAACTCCGAGGAGTGGGCGGTGCCGTATGGCCAGAAGTGGTTGAGCCCAGCCGCCAAGAAAAGCCTCTAAGTGATGAAACCTGGGTGACCGTACCGCAAACCGACACAGGTAGGCGGGTAGAGAATACCAAGGCGATCGGGAGAACCCTCGTTAAGGAACTCGGCAAAATTGCTCCGTAACTTCGGGAGAAGGAGCGCCCTCTAGGGTGATACGACTTGCTCGTGGAGCCCGGGGGGGCCGCAGAGAAACGGCCCTGGCGACTGTTTAACAAAAACACAGGTCTCTGCAAACTCGCAAGAGGATGTATAGGGGCTGACGCCTGCCCAGTGCCGGAAGGTTAAAGGAAAGGGTCATGCTGGCTTCGGCCAGCGGCAGCTCTGAACTGAAGCCCCGGTGAACGGCGGCCGTAACTATAACGGTCCTAAGGTAGCGAAATTCCTTGTCGGGTAAGTTCCGACCCGCACGAATGGCGTAACGA
>Ga0180438_10009035_pt1 | contig 12525 bp, 6 predicted proteins | sample SS_ome_12_FD_132455 | JGI IMG/M metagenome (GOLD analysis project Ga0180438, IMG submission 132455) | Hypersaline lake sediment archaeal communities from the Salton Sea, California, USA - SS_3_D_2 metaG | ecosystem: Environmental > Aquatic > Non-marine Saline and Alkaline > Hypersaline >...
CCGGCTCACGCCATTCACCGAGGCGCACAACAAGGTCCTCGCCTACCTAAAGGACTGCAAGAAGCTGTCCCACGGCCAGATGAGCCAGAGGTATCCGCGGTGGAAGCAAACCGACCACCAGCATCGCGACCTTTCAGGGCCTCTACTTCGAGGACTACCGGAAGAAGCTGGAAAGCGGCTTTATCCGGCCCACCTACTCCCGGCAAAAGGAATATTTCTGGCGCGAGTATATCACCCCGCGCCTGGGCGACATCTTGATTCAGAAGCTCAACCTCCGAATCCTCACACAGTTCAGGGACGACCTGCCGGCCCGCCTTTCCATGAGGACGAAAAAGCTCATACTCGATGAGGTCCGCACCTTTTTACGGTGGCTCCATGCCGGGGGCGATCTCGAGGTCGTGCCCCCCTTCCCCGCCGTGAAAGTTCCCCGGCCCGAGAAAAAGTGGATGCTGGATCAGGACTGGCGCAAGGTGTTGCAGGAGATCCTCGAGCTCCACCGCCCCATATTCACCTTCATGCGGCTCTATGGAGTCCGGGACGGAGAGGCTCGGGCCCTCAAGTGGAGGGACATCGGCAAGGTCGAGGGAGAGCGCACCATCAAGATACGGAGGACGTGGAGCGGATACGAGCTCATGGAGGGATGCAAGAGCGGCTCAGACCGTGAGTTCTTCCTCGAAGATGACTGCGGTATCCCGGCCAGCCCGAAGGTGGTGAGCCTGGAAGGTTTCATCTTCACCAAGCCCAACGGCCAGCCCTATTCCAACAGCTCCCTCACGAAGATATGGAGAAAGGCGGTCAAGGCCGCTGACGTGCCCTATGTGAGCATCAAACAGGCGACTCGGGTGTCCTTCGGGTTCCGAAAGGTGGCGGAGGGAGCTACCTATGAAGAGGTCGGCGCAGTCCTGGGGCACCGGAATGTGTCCACGACTCAGCGGTATTATGCCGGCGTGGAGCTTGAACAGATGAGGAAAACGATAAGGGGTCGGACACAAACCGGAACCAAAAGCTAATCGCCCCTAGTAATATCAATAACTTAACCCCTGAGGTCGCTGGTTCGAATCCAGTCGTCCCGACCAACCCCCTTAAATCATTCCAGGGACTTACACGATTCGAATCCCCGAAAACCCGGAACCAAATGGGAACCAAAAAGCCCCCACCACAGGACTTGAATCAGTAATGCCTATGGTGGAGGCGGTTATCGCGGTCTTGGTTAGCCCCAGGGCTTCTTCGTTATGAAGAAGTCCTTTATCATCTTGCTGAGGAAGTAGAAGAGCAGGATGATGAAATACATCAGCCCCAGGCTCACGTCCAGCTTGTAGTCGCCTAACTGGATGGTGCAGATCACCGTGGCGATCTTCTGCTTAAAGTCGGGGTCCTTTATGTAGGCCCACCAGAAAAACCCGTGAAAGGTGAGCGCGATGATAGGCCGGACCTGCCGCGAAAGCCACCCGGATTCCCGGATGTCCCTGAACCGGATGTCCATGTCTTGCACGTCCGCTTGAGCTATCTCCATGATCAGCTTGGCCTTGGTGTTCTGGTCCATGCCTATCTTATCGGCCACTTTCCCGACCAGGCTCACAACACCGCCAAGGGCATCCGAGGCCCCGCCCGTGACCACCGAGGCAGCGGTGGAGCCGATACCCCTGGCCACGTCCTTTACTGTTTCCCAGGTTCCCATGACCCTCTCCTTATTTCACGACAAGAAGTATGACTATATTGGCCAGAGCTAAAAGAGCGCTGCTTGCGGCGAAACAGAGGATTTGCCATTGCCGGTCCCTGAGCTTGTCTATGGCCGCCCAGATTACAACGGCCTCTTTTTCGGCTTCTGTTAAGCCCTTCTCAATGCCGCTGTGGGCCCTGCAATCCGGACAAGCTGTACTCTTCACGGTTAAGCCCTCCCCTTATTCCCCCGCTTGCGGCGGGTCTTCTTCTTTCTCCGGCGCTTCTTCTGTTTCTTCGTCAGTCGCGGGCCGCTCATCTCACCAACTCGAAGTGCGGTAGGTCATTGAACTTCTGGTCACCGAGGTCGGTATCCCTATCCCAATCACCGCCCCACCTCAGTTGTATCCCCATCATGGCCGCGACCCCGAGCACGAATCCCGCAAAGACATCGAACCGTCTGATGTTGTTCCAATCTATGGGATAAGGAACAACGTCCACGGCTTCGGACGGCAGCTTATTGTGCTGGCCATCCGGCCATTGAACCTTGGACCTGCCTTCACGGAAAGCCTTGTCCTGTTCTTCCTGTCCCCGGTGGCCACAGAGAACCTTGCAGTCGTAATGTTTTATGACCTCGTTGAAGACCGCCTGAATATCCGGGTGACAGGTTTCTAGCTTCTGCCTTGAACTCTCGCTGTATCTCGGCATATAGTTATCTCACCCTCCTCTCATCTCCCCGAGCATCTCTCTATACTTTTCCCGCAACCGTTCTATGGCTATGGCCACCTCATGCTCAACGTCCCTAAGAGTGATCGGCCTGGGCTTTTTCATGTCGCCCATGGCTTACCTCCCTATACTCCTCCTGGGCCGCCGCCAGGGACGCCGCCTGGGCCGCCCCCGGGTGGGCCCCGCGCCCCCAGGTTCTACCTTCGGAAGGCTCAGGACATATTTTATGGGGTCGTCATAGTATTTCCGGTTATAGTCTCCCTTCAGAGCCCTCTTAACCTTGGTGTAGGTCCCCATGTATTTGAAGTGCTCCTTGAGCCCCTCAGCGGCCCCCCTCTTGGACATGGACTTAACCAGGTCCAGGACCGGAGATATTGCCGGCTTCCACTCGCGCGGGTCTTCGGCTCCCACATAGGGAGGCTTTCTGAAGCTCTTGAGGAGATGCCTGAAGAAAGGCGGGTGCAGGAATATCTCGAAGATCGAGGTATCGAACTTCCTGGCCACCAGCTCGGCCGCGCCCAGGATCATGGCATACCTGATGAGCATGGTCCCGTAATGTGTCCCGAAAACGTCCTTCTCTCCCCTGATAGCCCCTTCGATGAGGTTGTGCTTGAACTCGTAGAGCTTGTAGGGGGTCTGCTGGAACATAAGGGCCGCGCGGGTCAACGGCTTTTTCCAGAATAGGGGCTGGTCCCACCCGGAGCGGAAGTTGCAGTCCAGGATGGTCGAGTAGATACCCCTCATGGTCTGGTCGGGGGTGAGGCCCTTGCGCTGGCCAGAGATGATACCGGCAAGGATGGACACACCGTTGTCGAAAGCCTCCACCGCGATGGTGGGCTGCCCGGTGAGCCTCCTGGCGGCATACCTCCACCCGGAGCTTTTCATATTCGGGATCTCATCCAGCACGTTCACCAGGGCCCGGGATGTCACGAAGGAGCGGATAAGCCTGGTCTCGAGAGTTGGGTTCTTTTTCATCCCCAGGCGCACCATGGCGGTGTCCACCGTGGCCTTCACGGTCTTGCCCGTGGCCTCTGTCCCCAACCCGAAGCCGTATCTTGCCCAGGTGTTCGGGAGCTTCAGAAGGTGCTTGAAGGCCACGGAGAGGGACGCGCCGATTAGCCGGACATACTCGAAGTCCACCACCGCGTTGACACCTTTGTCCAAGATGGTGTCGGCCCTGCGGTAGAGGTTCTCCTGGAGCCAATCCTGCATATACTTTCTCAGGTTCGGCTTCTGGACGGACTCGATGAACGGAACCCACTTGTTGAGGAAGGGCTGCATGGCCAGTTTATACTCGGCCATCGGGACATAGGCTTCCATCACCGCGTTGGCAGAGGGGACCCACATCCTCGACTCGGGGAGCCGGGACATGAAGGCGAGCACCGTTGGGAGTCTCCTGCGGAACTTTTTGAACAGGGGAGGTAGGCCGGCCGCGTCGTCCAGGAGCTCCTTCCACAGGTGGGTCATATACTTCTTGTGCTTGATTACGGGTATCCCCAGGGCATCGAGGTCCTCCCCGGTCTGTTTCATGTAGGTCTCAAGGGCCTCGGCCACCCGGAGCTCCTTGGGGCTCAGTTCTATCCCCTCGGGCAGCTCCCCGGACGCATAGAGGGCTATCCTGGCATCCGGGTGCTCCTCTGCCAGGGCCCGGGCCACCTTGTCGTATTCCTTGATGAGGGGCCCCAGGGCTTCGCCGGCCTCTTTTATCTGCGCCTGGAGCTCCTTGGCCTCCTTTATCATGTTGGCGTAGCGGGCATCCACCGCACCCTTTTTGCCCTGTTCGATCTCTTCCATCTTCCTCTCGCGATACTTGATTTCCCGCTTGAGGTGCTTTATCTGGAGGGTCTTGCGGTCCTTGGTGGACTGCATCTTCGCCGCGGCCCGCTCTTTCTCCAGACGGTTGAGCTCGGTCTGTCGCCGGTGCAACTCGGTCGCGTACCTCTGGTACTTTGAGGCTGTCCTGGTCTTGCCCAGGCGATTGATTATGACCCGGCGCTGGTCGTGGAGTTTGGAATACTCCTCCAGGAGGGGCCGGTATTCCTGGAAGATGGGCTTCACCGCCTCGATAACCTTATCTCTCGCGTCCGGGATCTCCTTGAGAACCGTGTCCGCCCACTTCATAGCGTTGCCGGTGTTCACTCCGAAGGCCATGTTCGCTTCGAGGGCCTCTCCCACGGGGTTGAACTCCTCCAGGTCCTTCATCACATTATGGGGGGACCGGCGCGGGTTGTAGGGGTTTATGTCCCTCTCGGGAGCCACGGGCTCCTCTTCGGAGATGTAGGGGACCTGTCTCTCCGGAGGCTCGAAGGACTCCCCATCGTAGGGGGCCACTATGCGCTTCTCTTCCACCAGGGCCCGCTCGAACCTCTCCAGGTGGTCCCTGGTCTCTTCGTAGAGCCGGCCCAGGGGCTTGGCTACCTCCTCATACCTGGGGTCGTCCTTCTCCATGTCCTCCTTGAGGGAGAAAAGGGGTTTCTTGCCCCTCGCGGCTCCGGGCTCTTTCTCGACCGCGAAGAGCGGCATACCCTCATGGAGGGCCACATCTTTCATCTGCTCGGTTATGGGGAGGGAGTGGATGGGTTTTGTCTTTTTCTCTTCCGCCGCATTTCTTCTTTCTGCCTCTTTTGAAGCCTCTTCATATGTTCTAAATGGAGCATCGACAGCATCTCCTGTCTCTGTATCGTAGATTTCAAATTTATCTCCCGACATGCCAAGTTCCCGAACGGCAACGGCTGGTTTGGTGAGTTCGGTCCTCCCCACCTTCGCCTTCCACTTCTTCACGAACCGATTGACCAGCGCGGGGAGTATCTTGTCATAGAACCCCTTCATGCCCTGGCCGCCGATGGTGAGGTCGGGGCCCTCGAAGTGGCCGGAACTTTCCTTAGAAGCCCGGATCTGAGCGGCCATCTCCTTGCCCAGGAGGTCGTCGAGGGATGCTGTGTGCCCCTCTATCTCTGTGGTTCCGCTCAATGGAACAAAAGCCTCAAATATCTCTTCCCCACCTTTCTCGGCTACTATTTGGATGTCGTCCCGTTTTTTGTGGAGCGCTGCACCTTCTTCAGCCCCGACTCTGGTTGCATAGGCCCGATCTTCTTGGCCCCCTACATAGAGGACGTAAACGGGTTCTCCCCTGTCGTCCTTTTTCTCTCTTATTTCAATATCGCTTGTCCTTGCCCATTGAATCCGATCAACCCGCCGCGAAAGCTCCCGCTCATACCTCTCGACCTGCATCACCCCGGGGGTCCAGGCCACTTGGTCGAACCCGTGCTCCGCGGCCCACCGGATCATGCGCTTCATCACAAGGAGAGGCCAGGTCTGCTTGAACGGGGCGTCGGGGATGCCTTCCAGTCGACGCAAATTTTCAACCCCTAACACAGTATCGTCTCTTTTGGCAGCTACCATTTTGTAGATTTCTTCATCCGTAAGACGGGGATCATAATGAATAGACCACTTATTTGAGCCCTTTAAAGCGTATACTACGACAGGCTCATCGAGGCTGATATTGTTCTTTTCACGCCACTCTCGAATAGAATCAATAAGGTCAAAACCGATCACATCGCGTACTTCTTCTATTGGCACGCGCTTTATAGCAATCTCTTCGGGCTGGATGGGCTTGCCCCTATACCCCTTTTTCCTACCCTCCTGGTGCCAGTCCGATTGCACCTCTTCGAGGAAGAGTATCTTCTCCCCGTTGGGTCCCACCCTCTCGTTTAAGCGGACGTGGGCCACCACGTTGGGCTCTTCCCAATGGGAACCGCGGAATCCAGTTTCACCCCATCCACCGACAGCGGGATACATCCATTTTTCAAAAGCGTCTATGAGATGAGCAGGAGCATCGGCATCCTGAAGCTTTTTTAGGGTTACTCTCTCTAAGGGTATGTCCAGAAAATCAGCGGCTTCCTGAGCATCTGCCCTCAAAGATTCCCTTTCCCGTGCAGAGGGCAGTATAAATAACAACTCCCGATACCCCTCGCCGCCGGGTTCGGTGTAATCAGCGAACTTGGTTGGAGTAGGTGCACCCTCGCGACCGGCTATAATCTCTGCATAATCTTTCGCAAGCTCCGTTAGATCATCATAGATATCTATGCGCTCTCCATCACGATACAGACCGACTCCCGCGCCCTCCTCATCTTCAACATGAAATTCATCATCTATTTCTGCCGCTCCGCGCTGATCTAGTTCATCCTGTATCTCATTCCAATCTGCCATCTCGAAAGCCGCTGTGAGCACCGATGGTCCACCCCTTAATACTTCTTCCACCCGCACCTGATTCTCGGCCAGGAAGTCGAGGACCTCTTGCTTTGTGATTTTGCGGCTCTTGTTGAGCTCATCTGCTTTGCGCTGAGCACTCTCTTTGCTTGTAATAAAACCACTTACTGCCTTCTGGCCTGTATTGGAATCAATGACATTCCAAACGATATGAAATGGACCTGGCTTTCCTCTCTTCTCCCGGTATTCCCCTTGCTCTACGATATAACGCGGTCCCTCAAGCCACTCCATCACCCCGGACCATTCGAGCTCTTCCTGCCTAAACATCCCCTTCTTGACCCAGGCCTGAATTGTCTGGGCAAACATCTTCGGGGGCCCCTTGCCCGGAAGTTTCTGGGCCAAGACCTGCTCCATCTGGAAGTACCACCGGGCCGCCATGGCATCGTATGCGGGCACTTCGGTTTGGTATCTCCGGCCCGCGACCTCGCGCTCGAATATCTTTCCGGTCTCTATCTCGCGCACCACGCCGGCCGCGGTCCGCTGGAACAGGTTGATGAAACGATCGATCCACTCCCGGAGCTTCGCCATTATCCGGGAGAGGCCCTTTAGGTCCTGCCTCTTGTGGAGCTGGTCGGCGATATAGTTGGCCCGGTCCTCTGCCCCGCCCACGTCCTTCGGGTTCCTGGTCTTGAACTTCCCCTGCCCGTGGATCTTCTTGATATGTTTCTTAAGGAGTTGTATGTCGAGAGCGTTGAGGATCCCGGTGTCTTCCATCCAGTGCACCGATTCATGGGAGAGAGTCCACTTGCCGGTCGCGTCCCGCACCAGCTCTACGGTACCGCTCTCGTACTTCGCCGTGACTTTCTGGCCTTCCTTGAGGGGCCCGTGGGCCATGTGGAGGGCCCTCTTGTCCACGGAGATCTCTTCCACGTTGCGTATGATAAGCCCGTGGCCGCTCTTCGTGCGCACCCAGATGTCGCCGTCCTCGGTCTGGCCTACCTCCTGGCCCTTGAATATTTCCTTAACGTCGCGGAGTGTAACGGGGTGTTGTGCCCCGGAGCGCTCCGTAACGGCGTACTGCGGTTCTTTACCCTTGGGTTTAGTAGGTGTTGTGGCAGGCTCTTTTACTGCACCTTCGGCTTGGGAGGTAGGACCAGGGGGGGCTCCTCTAGGCCCAACCTCGGACACTCTCTTTTCCCCCGCCAACTCAGGATACTCCGCCAGCACCTCGGGGGTCTCGGCCTTGCTCTTGGCCCGGGCCTTGCGGAGTCGTTTCCCGAGCTCGGTCGCCCTGGGGGGCGGTTCCTCAAGGGGCCTGGTCGCGTATTTGTCGGCCACGTCCTCCAGGGTGACCTGCCCCTTGGCGAGCCTACTCCTGGCTATGGCGTTGCCGGCCAGGTGCTCCAACTGCCCCTCCGTGGCCTCGGGGTAGAGTTTCCGAAGGGTGTCCTTCTCGTATTCCAGGGGGCTCTTGCCGCGACCCCGCCTTATGACGTAGCCCTGCATCGGCTTCCCCGAGCCCGCGTCGCCCTCGGTGATGGGATTGATTTGCTTCACCGGGACGATATGGTGGGTTTCGGGAGATGTGTCTTTTCGGGTCTGGAGGGCTTTCTTGGCCTCGGACTCCGTGTAGAGCCACTTACCTCTCCTCTTGAGGTCCCCGGGCCTGGGCTCCTCCAGGTGGGTCCAGCCGGGGGGGTATGTCTCCTCCGGCTCCTTCCGGCTGAAGCGTATCAGGTCCCCTTGCTTGGTCGAGGCGTAGGTGTCGGAGATCTCCCGGTTCGCGGCCGCTAGCACATCCTTCTTGCCGGCCTCTTCCTCCCCAAAGAGGCCGTAGTTCCTCCGGTGCCTTAACTCCTTTCCTATGAACTCGGCCATCGCCCGGAAACCTATGCCCATCTTCCGGGCCGACCTGTTGTTCCTCTCCATGAAAAGGGCCATGTTCGCCACATCCTCGGGGGCCCGCTCGAAGAGGTCCATCTGCTTTAGGTAGGATTCAACGGCGTAGCCCTTGTTCCTGGCCGTGATAACCAGCTTGAGGCCCTCGACTATCTGAGGAACTACGTTCAGGTCCCCGAACTCCCCGATCTTCCTGGCCCTGGCGAACTCGGGCGCGGCTATGTTGAGGGCGTTGAGGATGTTCTTCACTCCGGGGTCCGCATCTTCCGCCATGAGCTCGATGAGCTTGGGGTCTCCATAGACCTTGGCGAATATCGCGGCCTGGAGCCGGTCCCCCAACTGCTTGGTGGGCATACCTTCTTTGTTGAGGAGCCCCGCGGCCTCCTCGGTCCCCAACCGCTCCAGGAACTTCCTCACGAACTGCCTATTGGATGCGGCCAGGATATTGCCGGACTCGTCAGGCGCGTAGTGGTCAAGGAAGTCGTCCGTGATTCTCTTGGCATCAGCCCGGGCCTGTTCCGCGGGGCGCAACGTGGCTATGTCGGCCTGGTTAGCTTCCCGGGCGAACTCGGGGCGGTCAACCTCGGTGCGCCTGATGCGGACAAGGACCGGCTGGTCCATGCTTTCCACTTCATTGCGATCAATGCCGAAGCTCTCCGCGTTCTCCAAAAGCCACATCCGATAGTCGCCGGCGTTTAATTCATCGTAAGCGTGTTTCAGGGCTAGGGTCCTCGCGTTCCCGGACTCCACCACCAGGTCCGAGCCCACAATGGGAGAGCCGTCCTGGACCTTCTTCGAGTCTCCTAAGAGCTCGGGCTTGAGGTTGTTCGCGATCTTCAAAATCTGGAGTTTGGACACGGCCCGGGCTCGGTCCCTCGGCTGGAGCCCCTCGGGATAGTCGGGATTGATGTTGCCAGCCTCATCGTGGGAGGCCACGAGGTCGTTTACATCCACCACGGCGAAGGATGAATCTATCTCGTTGCCCTTCGGTGTATATGACCGATTCCCCTTGCCTACATTTATTTTGACCTCTCCCCTGGGGGCAGGGGCTTCCGTTTCGGCCCGAATATCCCTCTCCCACTTTTCAAAGTCGGGTTTCGCTGTGGGAGAAGGTTCCTCCATGGTCGGGATATATGAGGGCTCTTCTGCGGGCTCGGCCCCCCTGGGGGATACCTCAGCCTCCTCCCCCTCGGGGAAACCCCTAATAAGCTCTGACAAGTCTTTTCCGGGGGCTTTTTGGCGGGGTTTCCTGGCCGGGACGGTTCCCGCACCAAACTCTCTGATGTGGGGATTATCGTGTTCTTTGGCCCAATCCTTAACCTTCTTTCTTTCCGTGGCAGTCAGCCCCTCCATCCGCTTGTCGTAATACCCACGCCTATACTTCAACTCGCCAGTTCTTTCCTGGGCATCGGCTTCAAGCAAGTCTATCATGTCATTCGCGTTATTTACTTCAGGAGTAGGCTTGGCCTCCAGTCTTAGGCTTTTGGTTCCGGTAGTAGGTCTTGCCAGGGTGACGGTCTCTCCGGGGGTCGGTGCTTCGGTCTCCGGGACTCCGCGCTGAAGAGTTCGGGCAAGGGCCTCTCCGGGGCTCTTGGGGACCTCTGCCTTGCTCTCCTCCTGGACGGCCCGCTCGTAGAGGGTTTCCATGTTGACCAGGTGGTCGAGGACCGGATCGGCATCATCGAGGTCCTGGCCCTTTTTCAGCTTCTCTTTGGTATAGTTCTTGCGCGCCTCTTTCGCGGTCTCGGCCATGACCTTTTCGGGGGCCTCTCCCTTCTGGATATGCCTGTCCGCGATGTCCAGGGTCCTTTCTCCTGCGCCATGCCAGAGGAAGTAAACATCCACCCCGTAGTCAAAGACCTTCTGCTTGAGGGGCCTAGTGTCCCATGGGCGCGTCCCTCTCTGCGCGTCCAGGGCAACAATGCCGCCCAGGATGCGGGCGATTCTGGACTTGACGGTGTTGGAGGGCAGGAGGCCCTTGGCCGCGCCGAAGGTAGCACCTAGTTGCGCGCCGGCCTTCGCATGGTCAACGGCCTTATCTATGAACTCACCGGCCCCGCTGGTGCTCAAGAGGTCGCCGGCATGGAGCACGGGCATGGCAGAGGCCAGGGAGAAGGATTCGAGGATTATGCCCTTCCCTGCCGTGGCAAGTCTGCCACCCCCGGTCAAGAGGGCCGGGAACATCCTTCCGAGGGTTTTACCGGCCCCCTTCGCGACTAACTGGCCGGCTGGACCTCCGATGAACCCCAGGAGCTCGCCGGCACCGCGGCCTATCTTCTCGCCTGTGCTCTTGGGCGCGATGTCGAAGTCGAAGCCTGTGAGTTCCCTACCGACAGCCTGAGGGATTCCAAGGGTAGAGCTCTTCATGAAACCCATGCCAGCCTGGGCAAGCTCGGGAGCGATACCGACTCCGGTGGTTTCGAGGAGCTCCAGTTCACCCAGGATGTCCTCCCCCGGGCGCAGGTCTTTCTCGGAGGGCCTTTTCTCCCAAACCTGCTTGTATCTCTTCGAGAAGCGGTCCGCGTCCTCAGCGGACTTGAACGGGATGAACTCCCCGGTCTTCAGGGCGTGGTCGAGAGCATCCGTCCCGAGGTCGCGGAGCTGTTTGGCCTGGGGGTCATAGACCACCGTGGGGAAGACGACATAATCATCCCCCACCTGGGCCCATGCCATCTTGTGCGTGGCCTCGCGACCGTCCCCGGTCTCGATCTTCGGGTATTTGTCGGGCTCCAGAATCCTCTTTACGAAGTTCTTGTCCCTGTAGACATCGAGGACCTGGTGGATTTGCTCTCTTTCGTCTGGCTGGTAGGGTTTCGTGGTGAAGCCTAGCTTCTCCAGAATCCCCCCCATGATGGTCCCCTCGGGTTTCTTCTCGGCCCCGGGAAGGCCCTCCTGCGCGAGCTTCGCCTCCCACGCGTCAAAGTCCGGCGCACCAGAGGGAACCTTGCCGATTCCCTCCTGCTGAAGCTGTCTTTCCCAAAGGTCGAAATCGGGCATTACTTCCCCCCGAAAACCCTATTGTATGCGTCCTGGGCCTCCTTAGCTGACATACCCTTCATCCTGAGGGATTCGTAGTAGGCGAACCCAGGGTCCGGCTCTGTCATGCTCGTTGAGGGGGCCAGCCTTAGCGTGTTCTCGTCAAACCAGAAGGGTTTCTCCACCAGATTGCCCTCGATCTTGAGCGGAGGTCTGCCCAGGCCCACCAAGAGCTGGTTCACGTTGAGGAGGAGCATTTCGGCCTCAGGCCTCTTGCCCTCCTTGAGAAGGGAGTTCACCCGGTCAACCTGGTAGGTGAGCTCCCTCATGGCCGACACCTGGTTGCTCAGGGTGGGAGACTTCTTGGTGTCGGTGGCCGGCTCCTTTATCCACTTCTTCTCATCGGGGTCCCAAAGGCCGGCATCCTTAGCCACGGTCACGGGGCCCTTCTTCCTGGTCTCCTTCCCTTTCTCCGGCTTTATCCCCAGGGCATCCCTGAGCTTGACCCCGGCTGCCCTGGCCTTCCTCTGCCAGCCCTCGATCTCCCTGGTTGTCTCCTGGCCGGGAGATGTGAACTTCCCGCCCAGGATGTCCCCCATGGTTATGTCGGTGTCGGTAGGGAAGAGCTCATCCCTTACGGTGCGGGCCTGGGCGAGCTTTCTCCCGGTTTCATCCGCGGCCGCTGTGTCTGCCATCTCCTTCTTCGCAGGGTAAGGCGTGGGAACCTTCATAGCCTCGGACCACCAGGATTTCTCCTCGGGGCTCTCCGCGCCGGCCACCTGGCCCCTCTTGGTCTTCAGCCCCTCGATGAGGCCCATGGCCTCAAGGAGGCTCTTCCTCTTGGCCAATTCCTCGGGGGTGGGGGGCAGGGATGTCCTCTGCATATTCACGGCCAGGTCTGAGCCAAAGAGGTCCTTCCTGGTCTCATGGTCAGGCTGATATGTCTCTCTCGGGGGCGAGACATCAAACATCCTCCGGTATGCGTCCCGGTATCTCTCCATGTAGGGGTCGCCACCGCTTAGGACGGCGGAACGAAGGTCCTCGTTTGTGGCGAGC
>Ga0180438_10009036_pt1 | contig 12525 bp, 8 predicted proteins | sample SS_ome_12_FD_132455 | JGI IMG/M metagenome (GOLD analysis project Ga0180438, IMG submission 132455) | Hypersaline lake sediment archaeal communities from the Salton Sea, California, USA - SS_3_D_2 metaG | ecosystem: Environmental > Aquatic > Non-marine Saline and Alkaline > Hypersaline >...
CTACAACCGCTTTGTCAGTTTGGAAGCGCTCGTTGAATTCATCAGCGCGGCGGATATTTATATCACGCCCTATCTCAATGCAGCGCAAATAACCTCCGGCACACTCGCCTACACCCTGGGTGCGGGCAAGGCGGTGATTTCGACACCGTATTGGTATGCGGAAGAAATGCTGGCCGAAGGACGGGGAGTACTGGTGCCGTTCCGGGATCCGGCAGCGCTGGCCGATCAGGTGATTAACTTATTAGACAACGAATCCCAGCGCCACGCCATGCGCAAACGGGCCTATATGTTTGGGAGAGAGATGATCTGGCCGCAGGTAGCGCAACGCTATATTGAGAGTTTTGAACGCGCCCGCACTGAACGCCGACATTTCATTCCGGCTGGCTTTACAGTCAAAACACTGGACAAACGCCCGGACGAACTACCGCCCCTCAAACTGGACCACTTGCATCATATGACGGACGAAACCGGCATCATGCAACACGCCATTTTCACTATCCCCAACTATGGCGAAGGGTACACTATCGATGACAACGCCCGCGCGCTAATGGTGAGCGCTCTCCTGGAAACCCTGGGCAACGAAGCGGCCTTTGAACTATGCTCCCGTTATCTCGCCTTTATCTTATATGCCTTCAATTCAAAAAACGGACGATTCCGAAACTTTATGGATTACCACCGGCACTGGCTGGAAGAGGGTGGTTCCGAAGACAGCCATGGCCGCACGTTATGGGCATTAGGAACCGTGTTGGGTCGATCGAATACGCCGGCCTTGCGCAGTATGGCGGGTTGGGTGTTTGAGCAGGCCTTGCCCGCTATTCTCAATACAACCAGCCCTCGCGCCTGGGCTTTCGCGATCATTGGCATCCAAGAATATCTGCATCGGTTTGCCGGTGATAGCCGAGCCAACCAAGTTCGCGAGGAATTGTCAAAGCGACTGCTAACATTGTATCAAAGCCACCATTCAGATAAATGGCGCTGGTATGAAGACCAGTTGACCTATTGCAACGCTGCCTTACCGCACGCCTTACTCCTATGTGGACAAGCGATGCCCAATACTGCTATGACCGAAGCAGGATTGGATTCGCTGTGTTGGCTGGCCGACTTGCAGCGCTCGGACGCGGGGCATTTTGTTCCTATCGGATCCAACGGTTTTTATTCGCAAGGTAGTAAACGGGCTCGGTTCGATCAACAGCCGGTCGAGGCGCAGGCAATGGTCTCCGCCTGTCTCGAAGCCTACAGAATCACGGTCGACAAACGCTGGCGTAAGGAAGCCCGTTGCGCCTTTGATTGGTTCCTCGGACGCAACGACTTGAACCTCGCTGTCTACGATCCAACGACTGGCGGTTGTCGAGACGGCCTACATCCCGACAGCGTGAACGAGAATCAGGGCGCTGAGTCAACACTGGCCTTTCTGCAAGCCCTGCTGGAATTGCGGCTGGCTGAGAATATTCTGATAACACCGGAGACCCGAAGCCAATGAATAATCAGCACTCCTCTTTAAGCAGAAGCCAGCTATTCTTACTTGGAAAGAGAGGGAAGAATAAGTACTGAAGAAAAAACTATTTTGCTGGTTGGTGATGAAGCTATCATTTGCCAAGATCGGGCTGAAATATTAAAACTAGAAGGTTATCATGTTATTACCGCTATGAATGGAAAGGGGTGATATGTCGGTTCTCGCGGGACACTGCTGTACATTGTGTTAGTGTCTCTCTCAATATTTTAAAAACAGTTATTAATATATTCGTAAAAACAATAACTTAGCTCACCATTTACAGGGATAGCGTATGTGTCCCCTTGGGGACGCTTTATGGGACAAATTATCAAATTTGATTTTTTGTCCCTTTTTTATTTCTCCTAAGTTATTGATATTTTTAGTCAAAAGAGCAAGCACACTATTAATTTTTGGGGTTCGATATTTTTTGTCTTCATATATCAATTTCCCAGGGAAAATCGAACCAATCATTTTCTGTTTCACTGAGATATCGGCTTCTTTATAATATCTTTCAAGATTCTTTAATAATGAAAAATCATAATCAACGTATTTCATAAAATTAGTATTCTGTAAATTGATTTCCTGTGTTTTTAATCTGCGATCATTGATTCTCTCCGTATATCTTTTTTTTACATTCTCAAAGGTTTGTTTATCGATTTCATTTTTTATGAATTTATCTTCTGCATTTTCAATCATTTTTTCAAATTCATTGATCTGTCTATTTAAATTCAGTTTTTCGTTTTCTCTTTGACGATCATCTTTCTTGAATAAATCTTTCATTATGTGATAATACAATTCCAGCACTTCATCCGGTATTATAAAACTTCCAAGATATTGAATAAATTCCATGTTTGCCTCATCTGCTCTAAAACGTTCATCGCAGTTTCTGTTACAGTGATAATAAAAATATCTTGTTCCTGTATGGCTTCTGGATGCACTGCCTGTTAAATTACCTCCGCACTTATGGCATTGAAGAAATCCACGTAAAGGCAGATTATCATTTAATTTGTTTTTTGGTTTTGTTTTTCGTTTTCTTTTTATCAATAAATCCTGAACAGTATAAAATAATTCATCACTAATAATAGGTTCATGCAGACCGTTTACGATTTCTTCTTCTTCATCCCTCCAGGCTTCAATTCTGATTTTACCGATATAAACAGGATTTCTTAAGACTTTCCAGAAGTTATTCCTTGAACATTTATAACCTCTTTTCCACATGATTTTTCTTACTTCATCTACTGAGTATATGCCTTTTGAAAACTCCTGAAAAGCCTCTCTGATGTATTTTGCGTCTTCATTCGGTATTATATAAGATTTTCCATTTTCTCTATTCCATGAATAACCTTTGGGGATTGTACCATTCCATCGACCTTCCTTCCTTGCTTGACGCATTCCTTTCTTGGTATTTAATCCTCTTCTTAGATTGTCGCTGTATGGAAGAACTATTTGAAGCATATAGGGAATCCAATTTTCTGGAACTTCTAAATTATAGTTTTGGTCTATTAGCAACAATTCGATGCCGTCGGTTTTCAATTTTTGAATCATACGTAAAGTTTCATGTGGTTCTGCTCGGGAGAAACGATCAATTTTTGCACATATTAAATATTCGGCTTTAATTTTTTTTAATTTTATATCATTAAGCATTCTTTGAAAATCTGGTCTATTAAAATGTTTAGCCGTATAATCATCTTGATAATGACGAACAATTTCGAATCCTTCACGAACACAGTATTTTTTTATACTTGCTTCCTGTTCCGGTAAACTGAATCCAAGTTCCGCTTGTTCATCAGTTGAAACACGGGTGTATATAATTGCTTTTCTGGACATTTTGGAAATGTTCCTTATAATTGGTATAGTCTATCTCTCCAAGCTGGTATAAAAGGTCTCTTAGAGCTTTTATTTGCGTTTCAGAGTACCTTTTTCCATCCCTTTCAAGTATAGCCTTGCATGTTTTTATAGAAAGCATATTCTGTCATTTCCTGCTCCCTCCAAACCTCTGAAATTGTTAGTCAGTATAATTCCTTAATAAAAGCACGGTCTTTACATTTACTCTGGATATTTACGCATTAACACTTTTTCAACGTGAGCAATTTTATCATCCATTTTTTAATATGCATTTCTTGAAGATGAACTTCTCATATTATTCATCAGAGTCATAGGTTCTGTATATATGGTGTTCTGGATTTAGTCCTAACTGATAAGACCTATTTTTATTAACCTTATTCATTAACCTTATTAAAAAACCTTCCTTCCTGGTTAGCTTCTATAACATAAAATAAATCTTACATGAATTCAAGGTATTACTTCCAGCCAATGACGGATAAACCTTCTCTCGACAGCTTAATTTTCATATACACAATAATAATGACCTATTACATATTTGTCAATAAACTGTGGATAATTTATCCATAGTACTGTGGATAATTTGTCATTAATTGAGTTTTATCGTGAATCGATTTTTTTGTTGATTATTAAAAATATAATAGATATTTTTAGTTATAATATTTTTAAGTCCTTTCAAAAAATAAAATATTTTCAGATAGACAAATGATTCAATAGGAGATAATCACAAAGTCATGGATAATCCAATCTATCAATATATCAAGAATCTAAATACAAGATATAAAACTGGTATTTCAAGAGAGCACAGCTACAGAGGAGATTTACAGAACCTTTTAGAACAACTCGTACCTGACGTGACGATCACCAATGAACCAGCCCGAATTGAATGCGGTGCGCCTGATTATATCATAACAAAAAACAACATTCCCATCGGATACATTGAAGCAAAAGACATTGGAAATGATCTTAAAAGCAACGTGTATAAAGAACAGTTTGACAGGTATAAGAATTCCCTGAGTAACTTGATCCTAACAAACTACCTTGAATTTCAATTATTCAGGAATGGAGTTTTCATTACTTCCATTTCCATCGCTTCCATACAAAGGGGAAAAATAAATCCGAATACGGATCAATACGAATCCTTCATCGATCTTGTAAAAGAATTCTGTTCCTACATCGGTCAAACGATAACCTCCGCCTCTAACCTCTCCAAAATCATGGCAGGTAAAGCCCGTCTATTGGCTAACATCATTGAAAAAGTGCTGTATAGCGATGAAGATAACGGCAACACGCTTAAAGACCAAATTAACGCTTTCAAGGACATTCTTATCCATGATATAACACCAAAGGACTTTGCCGATATTTACGCCCAGACCATCGCTTATGGAATGTTCGCAGCCCGTCTCCATGATCCTTCTTTACAGGATTTTTCAAGGCAGGAAGCATCAGAACTCATCCCCAAAACCAACCCCTTTCTCAGGAAGCTTTTTCAATATATCGCAGGGTATGACTTAGATGATCGAATAAAATGGCTTGTGGACGCGTTAGCGGACGTTTTCAGGGCAACGGACGTGGCATCTCTGCTGAAAGATTTTGGTAAAGTGACACAGCAAAACGATCCGATGATTCATTTTTATGAAACGTTCCTTTCGGAGTACGATCCCAAATTAAGAAAAAGCCGGGGTGTCTGGTATACACCTGAGCCGGTGGTGAATTTTATTGTACGGGCGATTGATGATATATTAAGGACGGAGTTTAACTTGCCACAGGGTTTGGCCGATACGTCTAAAACCAAAATCGAAGTGAATTCAACAGTCAAAGACAACCGTTCCAAAACAGGCTTTAAAAGAGTCAAGAAGGAGGTTCATAAAGTACAAATTCTTGATCCGGCGTGTGGTACGGGTACTTTTTTAGCGGAGGTGGTTAAACAGATTTACAAGAAGTTTGAAGGCCAGCAGGGAGTTTGGAGTAATTACGTTGAAAATCATTTGATCCCCAGACTCAACGGTTTTGAAATACTCATGGCTCCCTATGCAATGGCACATTTAAAACTTGAATTGCTTTTACGGGAAACCGGATATAAACCAAAGAAAGAACAACGGCTCAATATTTATCTGACCAATTCATTGGAAGAGCATCACCCCGAAACAGGTACTTTGTTTGCTAATTGGCTTTCAACAGAAGCCAATGAAGCCAATCATATCAAACGTGATACTCCCGTAATGGTAGTATTAGGAAACCCACCTTATTCGGTAAGTAGTACCAATAAATCTGAATGGATAGAAAAACTGATATATGATTATAAAAAAGATTTAAATGAAAGAAACATTCAACCTTTATCTGATGATTACATCAAATTCATTCGCTATGGCCAATATCTTATTGAAAAAAATGGCGAAGGTATTTTAGCTTTTATTTCAAATAACAGTTTTATAGACGGTATAATACACCGGCAAATGCGAAAAACACTTCTTGAAATATTTGATAAAATATATATTTTCAATTTACATGGTAATTTAAAAAAGAAAGAATCTGCTCCCGATGGCTCAAAAGATCAAAATGTATTTGACATTATGCAAGGAGTTAGTATAAATATATTTGTTACAAGTGGTAAAAATAAAAAAACTCAATTAGCTACAGTTTACAATAAAGATTTGTACGGTTTAAGAGGAAAAAAATATACAAGTCTTTTTACTGATAAAATAGCCACAATAAAGTGGGATTTGGTTAATACATGTGAACCATATTATTTTTTTGTAGGAAAAGATTTTAGATTAGAAAAGAAATTTAATACAGGTATCCCCGTTAATAAATTATTCAAAATATATAATACTGGTATTGAAACAGGAAGAGATAGTTTTTTTATTGATTTTGAAAATGTTAATCTTAAAAATAGGATTAAAAGTGTATTTGGGGACTTATCAAACGACTCTGTTCTTAGGAAATATAATATCAAAGATAATTCAAATTTTAGATTTAAAGAAAATCTTGAGAGATCAGAATATGATAGTACAAAAATTGTAAAAATACTTTATCGTCCATTTGATATTAGGTATACTTATTATGATCCTACTATTCAAAGAAGACCAAGCTTTGAAGCATCAAGGAATTTAATTTTTAAGAATATGGCACTTATCACTTGTCGGCAGCAAAGTACATACAATTTTCAACATGTTTTTATTTCTAATGTTATAACAGAACGATGTGCTGTATCTCTTCAAACCAAAGAAACGGGCTATATCTTTCCTTTATACATATATCCAGAAAAGTACGACAAAAAAACCAATGAAGTAAGTAATGAACGAACTCCAAATCTCAATAAATTTATAGTAAATCAAATATCCGAAAGGCTCGGATTAAAATTTATTAGTGTAAATAAGAAAATCAATAGCACATTCACTTCAATTGATATTTTAGATTATTTATATGCTGTTTTACATTCTCCAAAATACAGAGAAAAATACAAAGAATTTTTAAAAATAGATTTTCCAAGAGTGCCTTATCCTAAAGATAAAAAGATATTCTGGAAACTGGTTAAATTAGGCGGAGAGTTAAGACAGATTCACCTTTTGGAATCTCCGAAAGTAGAACGGTTTATTACCACATATCCGGTTGACGGCGATAATACCGTAACCCGCCGAATGATTAAAAATGATTTTGAAATTACCAATCCTCAAAGGGGTTTGGGGCGTGTCTGGATTAACGACATTCAATATTTTGATAAAGTGCCTGTCATTGCATGGGAATTTTATATCGGAGGTTATCAACCGGCTCAAAAATGGTTAAAGGATCGTAAAGGCAGGGAATTGAGTTTTGAAGATATTCAGCACTACCAAAAAATCATAGTCGCTCTTTATGAAACGGATAGAATTATGGAAGAGATTGATAAAATCAAATTTCTTTAAATCTGCCCATTAAAACAGGCTCTATAAATAATTCTGTGTAACTGCATTTTCTACTCCATAGGAAATCGATCTTCATATTCGATATTGAAACGATTCATTACGATCGGAATCCAAAGATTTTCTCGACTTCCCGTATATCGATTAATCCTTCTCGTGTTTCTAATACTTCTCCTGTTTCAGGATTGAGAATATCCGTTTTTTCTTGGCCAGTGCCCCCGTAAATTCTTGCATATACTTTATTTGTTTTTTTATTAATATACTCTGTTGTGTCCTTTTGGCCGACCACATAAGACTCGCAGAGCACTTCTGAATCATCGTATTTAGTGTATATTACTCTTAAAATATAACCTTTATCTTCTAACTGTTTTTTCTCCAGTGCTTCAATGCGTTTCCTTAACGTTGTCATGATTGCTTGCCTTCCAAGATTTTCTTTTCCAATTGTGTTACTCTCTCCTCAAGCCCAGATTCTTTTATGGCTCCAAGGAGAATGTTTGATAAATATCCAAGCTTGGATGCTTTTGCTACATCTATCTCATCCCGATTGACTTGGTTGATAATTTTTGCTAAAAACCTGGACACATCTCCGATTGTCTTGAGTCGAATATTTCGTTTACCAGTCATAGGGTACCCTGCTACTTTAACATACTTATTAATAGAAGATTAAACGTGATAAAATGAGTAAAAGTTATACTATTTTTTATTCAATTCCCATTTCCATAAGTCTATTTTTTACTTCTTGTTCTACTTTAATTTCAATAGCTTTTTTCAATTTATCTCTTGCACTTTTAATATCGTTATTATCATAAACCACATTTAGATTAGCTTGATGATTCTCTGGAATTTTAACAAGAAACGTTCTTTTACAATCTGGACATTTTACTTTAATAAAATTCTTTGATTCTTTTTCCAGATAATCAATTCGTGATTTTATATTCATTGACTTGGCTCTTCATTTAATTCACTATAAGTTGATATTTATTCATTAAAAAATATTAGGTTCTATATCCATTAGGCATTATTTAGCAGTTATTCCTATCCAGTTTTTATTCCAATCAACATACTCAACCGGTAAAACAGGCTCTAAGTCAAATAATTTCTTTAAATCTTCTATTAAGGGGTTCGATAATTGTACTATAGGGGACGCCACGCCTATCATTGTTAGGGCGGGAATTTGACCATGAATATGGATTTTCCGCCCTCTTCTTTTACCTTCTTTTCTACCCCAGAGTTCAATTTTAGCAACAAAGGATTTAATAAAATCACGCATTAAATCCATATTTGAATTATTATAAAGTTCTTCGAATTGATCCACATAGTCTTTGATTATTTTATCATCCAATTCGGATTCAGCACTTTCAATGGCAACCCTGTGGCGGTTCAGAACAATTTGGACATTTTTCTACTTGAAAATAATAGACACTTTCTGTTACTTTGATTTAGGGAAGAAAAAAATGACAGCAATATTTGGTATTTTCAGATATGTCTACAATCTCATTCTATCAGGATTGACGTTTCCTCAAAAATATCATGGAAAAATGGTTCGAATGGAGGATGGTGTCACCTTTCATATCTTCAGACATATGCATCTCAAATCCGGAAACGGCTATTCTAACGGTGCGGTATTCATTGTCCGTTTTAAATTCAGAAAATTCAGCCATAAAACAAATATGAGATTGTCAAAAATTCCGATTTTATTGATTGCCGGTTTCCCCGGCTTCATGGATAAAATATGGATGATTGATTGGAAAACGGATTGCTGGCAAGGAGTGTATCAGTTTGAAAATGTGGGAGCCATTGAAAAATATAAAAAATCTTTTATTTTGAAAATCATGAACAAACGCGCTCAAAGTGATACAATCTCATATCTTATCCTTCCAGATCAAGCATTCAATGTGTATCTTGATGACATAATCAGTTCCTGATAAAACAGAATTGCGATTCATTTTTATTTGCTGGATAAAGAATTGATTAATTCAAACGATTGGGAAAACAATATAAAAGTGTTATATTGGAGGCAGATGTTTAACATTTAAAGAGAAGAATAGTGATATCTCATATTCAAAAATGCTTTTTCTTTCTTTCAACTATCTCATTTCTCCTGGTCTCGAATCTAGCAGCAATAACCTCCGAGCGCCCAAAAATAGGTCTGGTTTTATCAGGTGGTGGCGCGCGTGGCTTTGCCCATATCGGTACTCTAAAGATGCTGGATTCTCTTGAAATCCCCATCGATTATATTGCAGGTACCAGTATGGGTGGTATCATCGGAGCACTCTATGCGGTGGGTTATAGTGGGAACGAGATTGAAGCCATAGTGAAGAAAACGGACTGGAATGAAATTTTTACTGATCATCCGCCTCGCAATGAACTCCCCTTTTTTCAGAAAAAAGATCTCGGAAAATATCAACTTGAACTCGGTATGGAAGGGATGCATGTCAAACCACCAAGTGGATTGATTTTCGGTCAGAAAATCAGCCTACTTTTTTCAAGTCTTACATTCCCCTATGAAAGAATTACGGATTTCAAGCAACTGCCTATTCCCTTTCATTGTGTGGCTGTAAATATCGAAACCGGCGATGAGGTCATACTTAAAAATGGATCTCTCGCAAAAGCCATGCGAGCGACCATGGCTATTCCCAGCGTATTCAGCCCAGTCGAATGGGGGGATTCATTGCTCGTAGATGGTGGTATGGTGAATAACATGCCAGTGGATGTGGTGAAAGCCATGGGGGCAGATCTTGTGATTGCCGTGAACGTCAGCGCTCCCCTCATGAAACGGGAAAATCTTAACTCGGCAATAGCGGTTCTAGAGCAATCCATTGCCATGCTGGGCATTGATAGGTGGCAAGAAAACCGGAGGCAGACCGACATATACATTCAACCCGAACTGTTTGAACATGGATCGGCCGATTTTGAAAAGCGGAAAGTGGCTGCTATAATCCAGCATGGCAATCGGGCTGCAAATGCAGCAATCTTTCAATTGAAATCTTTCAAAAAAAAATATAAGCTTGTCAGGATGACGGACACGGATAAATACACCAATTTTTCTGAACTGCCAATCATTTATGATGTACAAATTATTGGATATCAAAGCATTTCATTCCAAACACTTTATGATCAGCTTAACATCGAACCGGGCGATCTGTTTGATTGTCCTGCGCTGGAAAGGCGACTGGATGATATAAAATCTCTCCACAATCTTGAAAACGTTAAATATGAAGTCATTCCTCTATCAGAAAAAAACATCAAGCTCATCATCCGGATAAAAGAAAAAGACAAACCGATTATTCATGGGATCTCTATATTCGGAAATGAGAAACTCCCTTTTATTTATATTTATCAACTTCTCGGTTTGGAACCCTCAGATGTTCTGGACACGGATGATTTAAACAGACGGATTATGACCGCCTATGGTCTTGGATATTTTGAAAGTATTCGATATGAAATTGAATCCAGAGGCAACAATCAGGTTCATTTGATCATCCATGTGAAAGAGCATGAAAAACGAAAATTGAGACTTGGATTTCGATATAATACTCATTACAAACTCGTTGCATTGGTTAGTGTTCAAGGAACTAACTTCCTGATTCCTGGCCTACGCTACGAACATGAACTGCAATTTGCCGGATTGACGCATTATTTATTTAAAACTTATTATCCCTCACGCACACTCAACTTGCCGATTTATCCCTACATGGAGTTCGAAACGAAAGACGTTCCGGTCAGCGTTTTTGATTTGTACAATGGAAAACAAATCTTCAAGTATAAAACCAAATCCTTACGTTATACTGCTGGACTTGGCATGCTATTAGGGAAATCCCTTAATTTCGAAGTAGGATATGAAATTGAGCATATGGATGTGACTCCAAAAGTGGCTTTTGGTGATCCTTCAACATATCCCAGTTGGGATGAAAAACTTCGAAAGCTTTCTGCGTCTCTTGTAATTGATCGTCTGGATGATCTATCAACGCCAAATAAGGGCATCTATATCAGTGCACGATATGAAGGCAGTTATAAACAGTTTAACTCGGAGTGGCCATATGAACTGTTTAAAATATCGGCAGACGTCTATCATACACTAAAGGATCGTCATACATTTCGCTTTTATGGTTTCTCTGGATCGGGGAAGTCTCTTCCGATTTACAAAACGCCGAACCAGGGACATCCTACCACGTTTGTCGGTATGCAATATGATCAGCTTTTTGGGAATACGATCTCCGTCATACGAACCGACTATCGTTTTCGTATGTATTCAAATGTTTATTTGAAGTTAATTTATAATAGAGCTTTTAATCTAACACAGGAAACACAATTCTACAAAGTTACACCAGATCATGTTCAAGGATTAGGAGTAGGACTAAAAATAGTCACACCCATCGGACCGATTGAATTGATTGTCAGTCGGGGAAATAAACATTTTGGAACAACGAGCGAGATGCAAAACGTTTTTTATTTTATGTTCGGATCAACCGTTGACAAATTCCTGTTTCAATGATGAAGTGCTCAAACGTGCAAGTGAAACTGTGAAATGTCAGTTCTCGCAGGACACGGTTGTGCCATGGATTAGTTTATCTCTCAATATTTCAAAAGGCGTTTTTCCTTTATTTAATGAATTGATAAAAACAGTAATTTAGCTCACCATTTATAATGATAGACGTACCGCCCCCTTGGAGACGCCATCCTAAGCCTATGATTATTCATAACATAGGCTTATATTTTTACGAATGATTTTAACGCTATCCCTGTTAGAATATAGTAAATACCTTGATTCTTGTTCACAAATCAGTTAGTAAATTGTTAAGATAAATCGCACATTCAGTTTGGCAGCAGAGATAGGAATCGGATCCTCCTGGGGTGCAAAATTCCTCCTATTTATAGTGTCATATAATCTTTGACCAAAGATACCTTCAGAATGCAAAAGTATCAAGCACGAGCTGAAGTTTCACCTTTTAGAAATCAAATAATTACATGTCATTCAATTACTCCAAATCTGATTATTATCCACAAGGATGTAATCGTACAAAAGTTTTATATGCCTCACCATGCATTTTATACATCCTATATCGCTGTTCATCGGAAATGTATTCCTTGATAAACCTCTGTGCACTATATTGACATCGGAAACAACCTTCACAAAACTATAAGGAGAAATCCAATGAAAGCGAAACTCATCCTCATCGTATTGGTTATGACAGTTTCCTGCATGACTGCCATCGCCCAGGAAAGCGTTCTGCAGGCCAAAGAAAAACAGCTTAAACCCGAAGAGAAGCTGGTCGTACTATGGACAAG
>Ga0180438_10009037_pt1 | contig 12524 bp, 10 predicted proteins | sample SS_ome_12_FD_132455 | JGI IMG/M metagenome (GOLD analysis project Ga0180438, IMG submission 132455) | Hypersaline lake sediment archaeal communities from the Salton Sea, California, USA - SS_3_D_2 metaG | ecosystem: Environmental > Aquatic > Non-marine Saline and Alkaline > Hypersaline >...
CACGGGCGAGTCGAGCGGTATGGAATTGTATCCGGGAGACATGCTCAAAGTTCCGGATTGACTGTTTAATAAATTGGACACTTCAGAGCCGTTGAAATCGTCATAGATGTAGATCGTATAATTAAGGTTATAGACCACTTGCCACAAGTCCACGGCGTGAATGTAACCGTCCTGGGTGGGAGTAAATTTTACCAATCCCCAGGCCGTTGTGCTGGGGGGGAAACCGTAGCTGTCGATCCATCCGCCTTCATCATAGTGATATAGAATCTCCGACGCGTCATGCTCTTTGTAACTGTCGTAATGGTTTGACATGCTGCCGATTTTGGCGGAACCATATGCGATATAAAAAAAGCCGTTATCTCCCCAACCCGTTCCCCAGCTGTTTTTACAGATCCACGCGCCGGTGCCTCCGTCATGCAACATGCTGTCATCCCAGCCTATGATCATGACGGCATGATCCGTGCCTTCGGTCCCCGGGTAATACATCACATAGGAGCCGTCGTAGTTCACAAATCCTGGAAAGCCGGAATACATCGATGTATTGACCGGCCCGTAGTTGTAGATGGCATTCTTGATGGCAGTGATGTCATTGCCTAGCAGTTTCCATCCCGTGACCTGAATGATCTTCGAGCAGGAGGAGTTGCATGTCCCGGTGGTATCCGGGACATAGGGATCGCAGGTTTCTAATACCGTGCCGTGTCGGGTGAAATAGCTGGTAGCTGTGAAAGCGGTGCCTCCGTTGCAGCCGCGGAGCCAGTCATTGCATTCTTTTACGTTCTGTTCGGAAAAATCATACGTCTGGCCGGAATCTATCAGAACGAGGGACTCGAGAATACCTGTGGAAGCAAAGGCCCAGCAAACATTACAGCTGGATTGATTCTTCGCCGGAGTAACCCCGTTATGATTCCGCCAGTCCCATGCAGAGGGCAGATCGGCAAACACGGTGGCTGCTTTTGCTTCTCTTTCAAGATGACTGAGATCCATGGGAGGAGGCAACAATCCTGATCGACTCCTGGCCGGATCCAAATAATCCGGATTCATCGGACATTGCTGGGGTGTTTTCTTTGTTTCCGTTTGCGGATTGAAGGAATAACCCGCGCTAAAAATGACGATAGAGAAAAAAAATATCCGAACACAGATGCTCTGCTTCATCCAGGCCTCCCTAGCCTCATTAAATTAGTCAGTAAATGGTATTCAACATTGAACATAAAAATATGTTTGTCTATAGACAATATGCGGCGGGTTTATCAAGGGAAATTATCGATGTTACCTTTAGTCAAGTGGATGGACGGCAATGCGTTCTTCAAATTTGAGTATTGCTTACTCCGACCGGGGCAATCATCGACACTGCCCGCTCTTTCCCATGCAGGGAGTTCGTATGCTCTATGATTCCATGTAGGCTTCAATGAGCGGTCTCTGGAATCTGCTCTTTCCTTTCCAATGAAAACCAGCGGGAGACTGATGTTGTCTGGCAGTCAGCCTTGCACAGCCAATACATACGAGCTATAATCGGGTTTCACCGACTTCATGATGGTTACCTTCTTCCACCCGTTGGGTATCATGAATTTGAAAGTGTTGTGTGTAAATCGAGGAAAAAGCGGTAAGTCAATGGATCTATCGAATATGGATTAGATCCAGCCTTGGTGGAAGACGTATTTGATAGGAAAGGAGGGGAAAGGGCATGTCGAAAAAACATCGTTCCAACAAATCGTGTCTCAGCCGTCGAGATTTTATGAAAGACAGCGCCTGCGGTTTGTTTGGCTTTGCATTGGGAGCAAGTCGGAATGATCGGTCGGTTAGGAGTCTGATTCCAATGGGAAGTCCTCAAGAAAACCAAAGCCGTGTCGTTCTTGTTCGAGACCGCTCAGCGGTGGATGACGCGCACAAAATCAATACTAACATTGTTGCAAATATGATAGATGCCGCGGTCAAGGCTTTGGTTGAAACTGACGATTCGCGGGATGCATGGAGATATTTTGTTAAGGCAGATGATCACGTCGGAATAAAATATACCAAATGCAGCTGGATGCGGGTTCATACCGACATGTCTCTCGTCGACTCGATTAAATCCAGACTGCTTGATATCGGATTAACGAAGGATAAGATCGAAGCCAAAGATGCAGGAATGAATGTTAAAACCTGTAGCGCGCTCATCAATGTGCCTTCTGTTAAGGTCCATTCTTTGACCGGCATTGCCGCCTCGATCAAAAACTATATAAATTTTGTGTCGAATCCTAGTGACTATCACCTGGACCTGAGCGGAAAATTGGGTGAAATTTGGCAGCGGGCCGAAATCAAAGACAAAACCCGTCTCATAATCGTAGATGCCCTGCGGCCTTATTTCGGGCCGGGCCCACAGATTGATCCGCGTCATCGCTGGGATTATAAGGGAATCTTGGCCGGCACGGATCCGGTTGCCCTTGACACCGTCTGTTTAGAAATCTGCCAGAAAAAAAGAAACCTTTTCAGAAATGAAGAATGGACGATCGCGCCTCCTCCGATTCACATCAAGGAAGCCGATACGAAATACCACCTGGGAACAAGCGACAGATCAAGAATAAACCTAACGAAGCTGGGGTGGGAGCAGGATCTTCTTATATAAAACCGTTTCAAAATCATCCATCGTTTTTATTGCTTCCCATGAGAAATTTTCCTAAAATTGACTTTCTATGTAAATCGGGAACACGTGTCGCATGTTCGATAAGCCGAAAGACAGCTCAAAAGACCGGAAGACCTTTCTCATCGAGCAGGACGATTTGTTCGCTGACCTGGAGGAGAAGCGGGGATCCAGCCTGTTTTTGGGGAAATACACTTTCCGTGAAGCCGGGCGGGTCATGCATAAGCGAAGCTTCGTCAAGGAGGCTCAGAAGCGCAGTCTTTGGCCCATAAAGGTCGTTGTAGACTCCACGGAATTCCCTCCTCTGCAGCGCCTTCAGTTCTTCCACAACATCCCGGCGCCGGAGAACCTGGTCGTTGATCTTAAGATCCGTGAAGGCCGCTATTTGCCCCATTGCGAGCTTCCGTTTGAGTTCAGCTACGGCGAGTACACATTTCTGGTCCTCGAGTGGCTGACACTCCAGAATCCGCTGCTTGAGTTTTCCAAAGATTATACCCCGCTCCCAGGGCAAAAATACCCCGGTTTAGGATTGGGGAGGAAGTTTTTCGATCTCTTCGAATATCTCGCCCGTCTGAACAACAATGACGGAATCCTTGCCTTTCCGGCCTATTTCCACAACGCTATCCTTTTTCTGCGGGACTTTTACTTTCTGAATCCGGTAAAGAGAGGGGAGATCCAGGCCATACGCGATGCATTCCCTGATATCTCATTCAAACAGCTGGCCTGGATTGTCAATCTCGGCTGTTTATACGACGAAAACGGTAAGATGTATGAATGGAAATCAGGAGAGATGGTGTCTCCGGTCAGGAGAGAACTGAGGTCATTCTTGGAATCTAAACTCTATTGGGACAAGGTCGAGGATAGCCAGACCGGACTTCGATACTCTGTGGATTGGGACAAATTTCGCCGCAAAGTCAGGGAAAAGAATTTGTTCATAGAAACCTGAATAAGGATCTAGGGCAGTCAGTTTGGCTAAGGCAAAAAAGCGCAGCCCGTTCCTGTACGTGTATCTGTATGCGATAGTGATTCTGCTGGGCCATTCCATTCCTGCCGCCCAGTTTGCAAAACTCGCCCGCATGAACAAGTTGTTTCGATACGTCTTCTCTGACAAAGCCTTTCATTTTTTGTTGTTCGGCTTTTTTGCCTGGTTGTTGTGTTTCGGCTATCATATGGTCGGAAGAGGAAAAATCCCTTACTTCCGGATTTTCGTTCTCTCCGCAGGCTACGGCGGCCTCATCGAGGCATGGCAGGCGCTTCTGCCCTATCGTCACTTTGACAAGCGCGACATGATGTTTGATTTTTTGGGGATCTTTGTATTCATGATGGGCTTTTGGGTGATGCGGAGACGGGGAATTCTGTTGCGGCCGAAGACCAGAGTGTCTTCTAAAGATACGTGAGCCTTATCGATCTTCCCAGGACTACAAATTCGTTCCTAATTCTGCTATAATACCCCGGTATTCAAGGAGTTACAGAGATGAAAGAAGGTATCCATCCCGAATACCTGGAGTGCCAGGTGAACTGTGCCTGCGGCAACACCTTCAAGACCCGCTCTACCAAAAAGGAGATCCGGGTCGAGATCTGCTCCCAGTGCCACCCCTTCTTCACCGGGAAACAGAAGTTCGTCGACAGTGCCGGCAGAGTGGAAAAGTTCAGGAAAAAATACGGTGATCCCAATAGTGATAAAAAGTAGCTGCCATGCTGCAAAAGCTGGAGGATATAAAGGAGAAGTATAACAAGCTCCTTACCTCTCTATCCGATCCCGGCATAACCTCCGATCCCAAAAAGCTCCGTGACATCTCCAAGGAAAAGGCGGAGCTGGACCCTATCGTCCAGAAATACGACGACTACGTCAAGACACAGAAGCACATCCAAGAGTCGAGAGAGATCCTGGATGACCCCGAGGCTGAGGATGACCTCAAGGAGCTGGCGGAGGCCGAGCTGGAGGAGCTGGAGCAGACGGAAGGACGCATCGAGGAGGAGCTTCGGGTCCTGCTCCTGCCCAAAGATCCCCATGATACCAAGGATGTCTTCCTCGAGATAAGGGCCGGGGCCGGAGGGGATGAGGCCTCTCTTTTTGCCCAGGATCTCTTCCGCATGTACTCCCGCTACGCCGAGCGTAAAGGCTGGCGCATGGACGTCATGAGCACCAGCCACTCTCCCATTAAGGGCTTTAAAGAAATCATCGTCAACATCAAGGGGGAGAGAGTTTATTCGCAGCTTAAGTATGAGAGCGGGGTCCACCGCGTGCAGCGTGTGCCCCAGACCGAGGCCTCAGGCCGCATCCACACCTCGACCGTGACCGTGGCGGTTTTGCCCGAGGCCGACGATGTCGATGTCCAGCTCGATGCCAAGGATCTGCGGATCGAGGCCTTCGGAGCGTCGGGGCCGGGGGGGCAGAACGTAAACCGCAACTACACCGCCATCCGTGTGACCCACATCCCGACAGGTATGGTGGTCTCCTGCCAGGATGAAAAGAGCCAGCACAGGAATAAGGAGAAAGCGCTTCGTATCCTGCGCACGCGGCTCCTGGACATCGCCATAGAGGAACAGGAGGATGCCATCTCCAAGGACCGCAGGTCCCAGGTGGGGACCGGGGAGCGGTCGGAAAAGATCCGCACCTACAACTTCCCCCAGTCGCGGGTGACCGATCACCGCCTGCACATGACCAGCCATCAACTGGAGAGCATCCTGGATGGCGAGCTGGATGAATTCGTCGATGCCATGATCCTTCATTCCCAGGCTAAGTTTATGGCTGAGACTGAAGGGGCATCGGCTTAGACGCTTTGGAAATTGCCTGAGCCTAGCTTGAAGACTCTGCATGAGATTTATCTTGAGGGCCGATCTCGGCTCGCTACGCTTCCTGAGGGTGAATTAGAGGCCCGTCTTTTGCTATATAAGGTTCTCTCGATTGGGGAAGAGAGATTCTATGCCGATCCAGGTTTGTCGATACCCAAGCGGCAGGAAGACGCCTATTTCAAACTCATACGGAAGCGTCTTTCAGGAATACCGACCGCCTATCTCACAGGGAGGCGGGAGTTCTGGTCATTGAGCTTCGAGGTAGGTCCGGGAGTCTTGATCCCGCGGCCTGAGACAGAGCTGGTGGTAGAGAAGGTTTTGGAGCTGGCGCGTGCGAAAAGTAGGAAAGAAAGTGGAGGCGGTAACGGTTCGGGATTGTTGATCGCCGATATTGGAACCGGATGTGGATGCATTGCCATATCGCTGGCCAAAGAGCTGCCGGGATCACGGGTGATTGCAACGGATGCTTCCGAGGCAGCCTTGAGGTATGCGAGACGAAACGCTTCGGCCTTGGGAATAAAAAATATTGAATTTCTCCAGGGTGATCTTTTCGAGCCGTTTAGGGATAAACGGGTGCAGGAAGGGTTTGCGCGGATACAAGGCACAAACGCGCGGATAGAAGGTAATACCGATCAGCTGGCAAACAGATTCGATTTCATCGTCTCCAACCCGCCCTATGTGTCTGCGGCTGAGTGGGAGACCTTGGAGAGGGAGGTTCGGGAGCATGAACCCCGCGAGGCATTAGTGGCAGGGGATAAGGGAACCGAGGTGATCGAGCGGCTTATTCCTGAATCATCCTTGTTTTTAAAGCCGGGCGGGCACCTTATTTTCGAGATCGGATTTGGTCAGAAGGAATCCGTCTTATCGTTTTTCGAAGCGGAGTGGGGGAGTGTGGCCGGCTTCGATGATCTAGGCGGTGTCCCGCGGGTCATAGTAGCTCGGAAGTAACAAAAAGGGGACTGTCCCCATTTCCTCAAAATGGGGACAGTCCCCTTTTTGTTTGCACAAAACCCAATATTTTCTATTTTGCTTGCCTCACACCCCCAAATATTGTATAAATATCCAGGAAAAGGAGGCCACCATGGCGGCGCCCCCGAAGATACTCATCATAGACGAAGACTTGAATAAACGCTCCAACCTGGTCAAATTCCTCAAGCGCAAGGACTTTGAGACCGAAGAGGCCGCAACCTTCAACGAGGCCGCCAACAAGCTCCTTAACGACGACAGCTTTTCAGCCGCGCTCATACGTTTTGTGCCGTTCGACAGCCAGTCGCTCTCCATCCTGCACTCGGCCAAGTCCTTCAATCCCCAGCTGGGGATCCTCATGCTCTCGGATATCGCCACCCCGGACATGGCCATCCAGCTCCTGGAGAAGGGCACCGTCGACCAGGTCGCAGCCCCGGATAATCTGGCAACCGTCTTCTCGGCCATAATGAACGAGCTCAGTAAAAGGAAACTCATGCAGAAGAACAAGGACTATCTCAAGCGACTAAACCTCTATCGGTCCGAACAGAAAGAACACCTGAGGAAGGCTTTGGACCTGGAAGAGGCCTATGACACGACTTTGGAAAACCTCATGACCGCCCTCGACCTGCGGGATGTGGAAACCTTCGGCCACAGCCGGTCGGTGGCCAAATACACCTCGGTCCTGGCCAAGGCCCTGGGATTCGATGATAAAGAGACCCTGGATAACATCAAAAAGGGGGCGCTCCTGCACGATGTGGGAAAGATCGCCATCCCCGATGCGATCCTCAAGAAGGACGGGCCGCTGACCGACATGGAGTGGGAGAAGATAAAGCTCCATCCCTCGCTGGGCTATGGATTGATCAAGGAAGTGAAACTCGTCCGTGAGATCGGGAACATCATCCTCTATCATCACGAACGATTCGACGGCACGGGCTATCCCAAGGGATTGAAGAACAACCAGATCCCCAAGGAGGCGCGCATCTTTGCCCTCGCCGATGCCCTGGATGCTATAACTTCGCACAGGCCGTACCGGCGGCAGCGGGGTTTTGGCTCGGCGCGCAAGGAGATCGAGGCCAATTCCGGTACCCAGTTCGATCCCCAGGTGGTTGAGGCCTTCTGCTCCATCGAGCCGGATACCTGGGAAAAGATCCGGTACGAAACCACCAAGATCCTGCCGCCCATGGAGGAGATGGTGAGGGCGAGCCGGCCGGTTTAGGGAAAGAAATGGGGACAGTCCCCATTTTTTGCGAAAAATAGGGACTGTCCCCATTTCCTTACCTCACCCCTAAAGGTGAGGCGAGACGAAATATTTTCCCCCCTCCAATCGTCCTGAAAGGCGATTGCCAATCTTGGGTCAGACTGCCATCATATGCCTCAGATGGTGAATAGAGAGGAGTAGTACCATGGTAAAACAAGACAAAAAAGAGGGAAGCTCCATTGTGGATGAAATCCAGCAGCAGCTTGATAAGATCTTCAAGCAGCGGAAGGACGTAGTAGAAAAAGAGCTGCAGGAAAAGATCCAGAGGGAGCAGGCAGAAGCCCAGAAACGCATGGATGCCATCGAAGAGGAGATGGCCAAGGAAAAAGACGCCCTGGTTTCCTTCCAGAATATTTTCGATGAATTCGACACCGACAAGGTAGAGCTCAAGAAGCGGATAAAAGTCCACCTCGACCGGGCGGTATCCCTTCAGTACGACATCGAAGCCAAGACCTCCCAGACCATGGAGGAGCTCAAGCATGTCTCGGATCTCAATACCCGGCTTGAAACCCTGGCCAAGGAAACGCAGGAAAAGGCCGAGGCCATGAAGGAAGACCTCCATCAGAGATTCGGGATCGTGGCCACCCTGCCCGAAACCAAAGAGGACGAAGACGTCAAGACCCACCTGGTAAAGGAACTGGAGCGCCTCAATCAGATAAAAGAGTTGCTCTCGGCAGGCGAGAACTTCGAGATTTCTCTGACCAAGGAAAAGACGACGGCGACTTTCGAACGCGAGGAACAGGAGGTTGTTTCGGAGGAAGAGGTGCAGGTTGAGGCAGAGGCTGAGCCTGAAGCAGTGGTAGAGGAGGCCGGAGAAGAGGCCGAAGCTATGGCAGGAGAGGAAGTGGAAGCGGTGGCAGAGGAAGAGGCTGAGGAAGCCGAAGTGGAAGCTCCCAATCAGGATACCGAAGTCGTCCCTTTGGGTGAAGAAGAGCAGGTAGAGGAAGAAGCCGAAGCGGAAGCAGAAGGGGTGACCGAGGAAGAAGAAGAAGAGGAAGAAGTCGAGGTCAAAGCAGAAGCCGAAGCTGAAGAAGAGCCGGGAGAAGAGGAAGGGGTTGAGGAAGCTAAAGCCGAGCCAGAGCCCGAAGCTGAAGAGGAACCCGGAGTCGAACCTGAAGCCGAAGCGGAAGCGGCGGAAGAAGAAGTTGTAGGGATTGAGCCTGTTGCCGTTGAGGAAGGCGAGGAAGAAGCCGAGGAAGCCACCGGCGAAGTCGCCGGCATCCCGGGCCTAAAGGCCGAAAGCGCCGACCTCGAACTGCTCGACACTCTGGAACAGTACCGCACATCCGAAGGCCGCGAGGGCGAAGGCCAGATCTCCTTTTATAAGAACGAAGACAACGTAACCTTGGACGGGGAATACATCATAGCCGCGGTCGGGACCAGCATCGACGAGGCCAAGAAACTCTACGTCAAGCTCTCGGAGACCGAATCCCCCAAGGATCAATTCTTTGTCAAGCAGGAGATCATCCGCCACCAGGAAGCCGTGCGAAAGCTCATGCTGAGCTGCATCCGCATGTGTGAGAAAGACCCCAATTTCCTGCCCGATTTCACCAAAGACATCCTCAACATGACCGTGTTCAAGAGCGTGCTCGAGCGGGTGAGCATGGAGAACTGGTCCAATCAGGAAGATTTCACGTCTTTCGACGAGTATGCCAAGGGCCTTAAAGACTCCTTCTACGCCAAGATCACGCCGCCGGCCGAATACCTGCAGTCGCTGATCCAGGAATTGAAGATTCAGACGGGCTGATTCCTATCTACTGCGATCAAATAGGATTTCGTGCGATCTAGTGCGAGATTTCATTCCCGGCTTCTTCGGGAAGTTTGTCGAAGTACTTCTCCATGATCTTCCAGTCGTTAAAGGACAGATCCCGGAACTTGACCCCTGAAAAGAAGAATCCCTGGCGGGTGGTGGCGGGCTGGGAATAGACCACATCCCCTTTGCATTCCAGGACGATCTCTCCCAGGATAAGGGAGAGCTCGAACGAATGGCCCCGTTCAAATTCATAATCCGAGACGATCTTGACGCCGCCCAGGCTGATGTTGAGGGTGCGGACCACCTTGCGGTCGGCACCGTTTTTATAGAGCAGATAGGTGGTGGCAGGGTGGCGTTTGAATTTGCGCTTATCTTCCGGTTTGGGCGTGTATTTTTCGATGATACTTTTAGGGAGGTCTGCCGGGAAATCCGGCGGCAGTTCCGGAGAAAGATATGAGGGTTTATCAGGAGGTAGGTCACGCTTGAGGTCGGAAGGCAGCTCTGAAGGAGGTGCTATGCTCTCGGGGAACTCCTGGTCCTCTCCGATTCGGGGCTGATACACGATGATCTTGTTCTTTTCCGGGAAGTCCTCCCCGGATACATCCTCGGGGAAAGGGCCGGAACGGCGTTTGCCTTTGGCCTCGGCCAATGCTAAGTCCGCCTCATTGATCACCTGGATGAGGTCATGTTTGGTGATCTTACTGAGATCAGGAAATCTTTCGCGCGAAAAGTGAGTGACGCCGAAGCTCATGGTCAGGTTCTTGCGGGGCTGGAATTCCTGATAGTCGAAGTAATGGTTTTCGATGTTCCGGCGGATGCGGTTGGTAAACAGCATGGACTCGTGCTGGCAGTCGGCGCAGGAGAGAAAAAACAGAAACTCCTCGCCCCCGTAACGGCACAGGATGTCGCCCTCCCGGGTCGAGGACCGCAGGATGTCGGCCAGTTCGCGCAGCAGGCGGTTTCCGGCCTCGTGACCGTTTCGGTCGTTGTAGTGCTTGAACCAGTCCACATCGCCCATGACCATGGCGAATGAGTCTTCCTCCTGATGGCGCTTGATCTGGGATTTGATCTTCAGCAGCACCTTGTCGAAGAAGGGATCGGGCCGCAGGAGGCCGGTCAAGGCGTCGTATTGGATGAGGTTTAGCTTGTTGACGGCGATCGCGATGTGCTCGGCGATCTGCTCCATGACGTTCTTGTCTTCGGCCGTGAATCCGCCGGCATAGAGCTTGTCGTTGACGGTCTTGTTGTAGACCTCGAGGACGCCGATCACGTCGCGGCCGTGCTTGATGGGCACGCACAGGATGCTGGAGAGCGGGGTCTTGAGGTGCTGGAGGTAGCGGGAGGAGAGGCGGCGGTCGTCGGAGGGATTCTTGGAGGAGATGAAGTGGCCGTCGTGGGCGGTCACGGCGGCGAAGTCCTGGAGATCGAGGAGCACGATGTGTTTGGTGAACTCGGTGTGGGCGAGGATGGAGTCGTCCCAGACCAGGGGCTTGAGGTATTTGCCGGTGGTCTCGCTCTCGTCCATGACATACATGGTGATCCCGGCGGCCAGCACCAGCTCTTTGATGTCGTTGACGATATCGAGCAGCATGGTGACGTCATTGGCCTGATAGAGCTGCTTGAGGATGGCCTCGATCTTCTGTTTTTCGCGGCGGAAGCCCTTGTATTTGGCCTCCATGGCGATGCGCTTCTCGAGCTCCTGGACCACGGACTTTTCGACCACGCTCTTGATTTCCTGGATCTGATAGAAGGCCTCCTTGACTTCGACGTCGCTGTGCTCGAGGGAGAAGCGCAGGTTCTGCACTTCCTGGATCAGGTGGGAGTGGCGGAGTGAGGTCTCCACCATGCGTTTGAAGCCTTCCGGGTCGGCCTTGGTCTCGGCGAAGAGGGCGAAGTCGATGTAGCGGTCCGCGGGCCAGGACTGGGTGATGAGCTTGAGTTCGGTGCGCCAGGAGCCGATGACGATGATCGAGGTGTGCGGCTTGAACAGCCCGCGCAGCCGGTCGTAGTGGGCGTGGGTGGAGTCGACGATCATGATGCTGAAGTTGTAGGCTGCGATCTGGCCGATGGCCTCGTCGAGGCTCGAGGTGGGGTAGACTTCGCCGATATTCGTGCACAGTGACTGGAGGTAGTACGCTTCTTCGGGATCCGGCAGGAGAAGAAGTATGTTCTTCTGTAGAGTCGGCTTTTTATTCAACTTCTCAAACCTCGGCTTTCCTTATTTAATCACTCGTCCCCATAATTTGTTCGCGGTGCCGATTAACCCTCGAACCAGGGAATGAGTAATTATACCTTCCGCTAGCCCACTAGGTAAAATATCTCGTTTTTTCGATCGAGTCAACCAGAATCTTGGATATTTGGCGTGAAATGAACAATTTCACCCCTGTAGGGGGGGGTGAGAAAAATAGGGACAGTCCCCATTTTCCCCCCATTTTTTTCTGGCATGATCCCAATATATTTATTATAATAACATCACAAAAAATTTAGGGGAGGGTTAATCGGATGTTAAAAACCGGCTTTTACATTTTGGTCATTGCCATGATCTTTTGCCTCCTGTACGGGTTGCTTCTGGTCTTCAATCCGGAGATGATAGCGGAAAGTACCCTGGAAGCCAGGACCGGCAAGACTTTCACCATGGTCCAGGAAATCGACGTGGCCGATGTCATTACGGTCCAAACGCGGCACCTGGGGATCTTTGCCGTGGTGGCCACGATCGCCCTGATCTTTATTTTGTTCAAAGGCTTCAAACAGGGCGAGCGATGGGCCTGGTATGCGTTCTTGATCACCGGAATTCTTGTCTGGGGCTATGGCCTGATCGTTCAGATCAGCGAAGGGGACATGCTGAACACGATCCTGCACGTCATTGGCGCGGCACTCCTGCTGTTCGGCCTTTTTATCCCTTTCAAGGATTTTTTCGGGAAGGCTAAGGCACAAGAGTAAGGCGTAGAGAAAGGTTTTTATCGTCCCCTAAAATTATCGGGGGAGGCCGCCTTTCCGGAAAAATGGGGACTGTCCCAGTGCTGTCCCATTAAGGTATTTCTATTTCTTTATAACATAATTGTTTTCAATAGTCTAAGGCACAATTTCTCTATAATCGATCCAAACGTGATTTTATACTGTTACCATTCCGACCC
>Ga0180438_10009038_pt1 | contig 12521 bp, 13 predicted proteins | sample SS_ome_12_FD_132455 | JGI IMG/M metagenome (GOLD analysis project Ga0180438, IMG submission 132455) | Hypersaline lake sediment archaeal communities from the Salton Sea, California, USA - SS_3_D_2 metaG | ecosystem: Environmental > Aquatic > Non-marine Saline and Alkaline > Hypersaline >...
AAAAACATTGAAACGGAGGCGACGGCCATAATGGACTGTGTTGTATACTTGGTGTGCCGCGGGCAGACCACGAACGACATATTACCCCGGCCATTGATTCTCGGCCGTAAAACAGATGCAAATTTGACAGCCGAGGGGCGAACGACGGTGCAGCAGTTTGCACAATCGCTCTGCCGCCGAGAGCTGGACATGATCTATACCAGCCCGGCGTTTCGGGCAACCGAGACGGCTAGGCTGCTTTTGAACGCATGCCCGTCAGCTAGCCTACGAATTGCGTCGGCGTTGGCAGCGCAGGATTGCGGCACGTGGGAGGGGTGGGCTTGGCACCGCGTGATCGCTGAGGACAGCGCGGCCTTCGGTGCTTATTTGCAAGATCCAGCCGTTCAGCCGATGGGCGGTGGCGAGTCGCTCGGGGCCGTACAAGAGCGGGCCATGCGATTCTTGCACGATCGCGTAGCACAGCACCACGAGCAGCGAGTTGCCATGGTTACACATCCGGCCGTGATCCGTGCAATGATTGCCGGTATTGTTGACTTGCCGCTATGGCGAGCTCGGGATTTGGATCAAACGCCCGGCTGCATAAGTGTCATACGGGTAGCCGCTGGCAGTCTGTCGGTTGTTGCCGTAAATCAAAGGGTTCTTGACGAGGCAGACGAGACAGACGAGGCAAAGCCGCGCATTGCGGGCAATTGTGGCAGTCCGCGAAGGATATAGCCATTGCGTTGCGTTCGGACTGAAGTACCCCTGTGGAGGGACAAAGCCGTTGTTGCGGCTGCAACAACACGTCGCGGGAATACCAATGGGGTACTCGGACTTCCGAAATCCCTCTCGATACAGTATGCTGGATAAGACCAGTTTGTCGAGAGCTTAGTCAAGCCGCTGACTGGTTAGGAGAAGTAACGGTCCACACGGATGGGGCAAGTTGCTTCAGGTATCCGTGCCATGGGGTATACCAAGGTGCGGTAGGTGGAGTGGCGGACGCGGCTAAGAGCCGCCACAACGCCCGCAAGGGCACTGGTCCTTCCGGCCTGGTGACTGAAGGGGATGTCGGAAGGGGGCTATCGGCAAGCCGGTCAAGCACGGAGGCGGGATAATGACAGTAAAATTTGATCCGATTTGGGTCTTCCTGTCTGCACTTGCAATCTCGTCCTTCGGCGGCGTTGCCGCAAAGCTACGATCAAAAGAGGCGGTAACATGCAAAACGCTGATTGCCGCCTTTTTGTATTCGGGCGTTGTCGGCTTGTGCGTATGCCTGACGCTGTATAGCTACTTCGACGCCCGAAACAACATCCCGCTGCTGCTTGGCATCAGCGGATTAGCAGGCATCGGCGGAGCGAATATTGTCGATCTGGTGTACCTAATACTAGGCGGCAAGATCAAGTTGGTCTTTACGGCGATTCCTGCTCCCGAGCTTACCGAGCAGCACGATACCGGTGAAACAGAGGAGGATAAGTAGATGATCAGCATTCGGCGGGTCGTGGTGCCGATGTCTCCGACTGAAGAGCGGCATTGGAAAACACGGAAGGCGTTTTCCTGGGTGATCATTGTGTGCATGGTGTTGGCAATTGTCGGTTTAGGCTGGTCGTTACAGGCCGCTCAAAATCGCTATATCGCCCAACAGGCGCGGGCAAATCTTTGGCATGCTGTCGTTAGCCACATGCCAACTGCGTTGGTTGTAACGAACGGCGAAGATGAGATTATCGCTTGGAATCGCGGCGCGGCACGTTTGTTCGGATGGCAGGAGCACGAGGTCATCGGCTCCACGACGGAGTTTCTTGTGCCATCTGCTGCGGTACGCGAGCCTTACCGCGAATACCTGGGCGAAAAGCGGGCGGAAAAACCGTACGAAATAACATCCATTGCTTTTACGGTCAACGCAAATAGCAAAGCTGGCACACCGGTGCGTGTGCGCGGTAGAATAGGCAAATCTACGAACTCGCACGAATGTTTCATCTGGCTCTTTTGGCCCGATCTACCGACTAAAAAGCGACATACAACCAAAACTGGCTGCGCGACGCCAACGGAACCGCAACCGTGGCCTCGACAAGTACAATATCGTGCCCAGGAAACGCACATACGACAGTTAGGTGTCGAATAATGTCTGCAGAAGCGGTCGGTAAACTGTATTTTTCGAGCTCCGGATGGCTACTACTTAGTGTGCCGAATGCCGTCGTGCGCGGGCATTTCGACTCGCTCGACGAGCCGGGGATCGAATTGCCGATAGGCGATAGCACGCGATTAGAGGCGCATATTTCGGTCATGCGGCCCGAGGAGTTGCAGAGCATCGGCGGACCTCGTGCTGTTACTGAGCGCGGTCGCGATTTTCATTACATTGTTGGTCGCATGAAAACCGTGACACCGAGCGGCTGGCCCGATGTATCCCGCGCATGGGTCCTCCCGGTCAAAAGTCGTGAACTCGAGCAGCTGCGGAAGACGTACGGGCTGCCGGCGCTGCCGCAACATCCATTTCATATTACGGTTGCGATTCGTCGCAAGGGCGTACTATACGAGAATGCGAGAGGAAAAGGCAATGGCACGATCAGTCTACAGGACAGTGGACGAGATAGAGCGGGACGCAAACGTGATCGTGGCGAAGATCGCGAGCATCGACGCGGAGTCGCGTACGAATATACTGGACCGGTTACAGCAGGAGAACCGACACCTGCGAACGATCGTTATGCAAAAGTTGCTGGTGAAATGGTATGCTGCTCGCAGGCCCCTGTGGAATCGGCGGAGGTCTCGCTGGCTACGGACGATCCTCATCGTTTTGATAACGATTGGTTTGCTCTACTTGGCCGGATTAAGACCGCTGTAGCTATTCCAGGTATTCCCAACATCCGGGATGTTGGCGATCTTTCCAAGATCCAGGCAGGCCAGCTGTTGGACTTCGTCATACAGCGGCACGCGGCCAGGCGCGCCGGTGAGCATTACGACGTCCGATTCGGCGATCCGACTATGGGCGCATTCAGCTGGGCAACGCGTAAGGAATTGCCAAGCGCCGGCAAACGCATTGCGCTATTTCGGCAGCCGTTGCATCATCACGGCTATATGCCGTTTCAGGGAACGCTGCGAGGCGGCTATGGCGCCGGTACCGTCCGAACGCATCAGAAAGGCAAAATCCTCGTTACGCGGGTTTCCCCAAACAGAATCAGCTTCACGTTGGCCGGGCAACGCTACCCCGAGCGGTTCGCATTGATTCGGCCGCGAAGCTTTGCCGATAAGGCATGGTTGCTCGTCAATACTACGCCGGTGGAGGCTACGCCGTACAACAAGGTCCACTATAACAGAATCCCACAGGAGCAGGTCGCGAACGTGTTGAAGGGGCTAGCGCCAGGCACGTCCGTGCAGGCAAAGATCGACGGAGCTGCCGCGCTTGTTAAACTGCTCGAAAACGGCGTCGAGGTAATGTCGTATCGAGTGGCAAAAGAAACGGGCCGGCCGTTGATCCACACCGAGCGCGTGTTCGGTGGCCGCCCGACAATCAAAATTCCTAAAGAACTGGTTGGTACTGTATTGAAAGGAGAGTTATATGGCAGCCGCACGAAAGATGAGAGCGGGCGCGCAGCGCCGACGACGGCGCCGCCGGGGAGCCAAGCGGGCGCCGCGGGCGATGACGGGCGAGCGCTTGAAGGCCACGAGGCGAAAGATACGGAAACTCGTACCATCCCTCCACAAGAGCTCGGAGGCATCCTCAACTCCACAATCGCCAACGCCCTCCGCGCGCAAAAAGAAAAGCGCATCAAACTGAAGACGATGCTGTACGACATTCAACAGCTCGGCCAAAAGGCCGTTGCTGCGGAGACGCCCTACGCCGAGCGCCTGGCGATGTTGCGTAAAGTGTTAGCACATCTGCCCGCCGACGTCTTTCATCTTCCCGACGCGGCTGGGCCTGAGGATGCGCAGGCGCTGTGGGAGCAGATCACACGCGGCGAACATCCACTGACAGAAGAGGGGATCGTAATCCATCCGCCGACAGGGACGCCATCGAAAGCGAAGTTGCTGGAGGAACATGATGTTCACATCCGCGACATCTTCCCAGGCGAAGGTAAGTACGAGGGAGCCGGCGCCGGTGGCTTTACTTACTCGATGGAACCGGGCGGTCCTATCCTCGGCCGCGTCGGGACTGGGCTCTCCGACGAACTACGCCGAGAGATGCTTGAAGAACCCGAAGCATTTATTGGCCGCGTTGCAAAGGTGCGAAGCCAAGGCCCGTTCCCGTCGGGGGCGTTGAGGGCCCCAGCGTTGTACGCCTTGCACGAAGACTATCCGGTCAAAACAGCTGCAAAGCGCACGACGATTGCTGTCGACCTAGACGGCACGCTGGCGAAGCACTACGACAAGTACGACGCCGACAGCATTCCCGATCCGCGACCGGGCGCCAAGGATGCCATGGAGGCATTCAAGGCCAAAGGTTGCAAGGTCATCATCTATACCGTGCGGGGCAACAAAAAACTGATCAAAGACTGGTTGAAAGAGCACGAGATTCCGTACGATTACATCAACGAGAATCCCGACCAGCCCAGCGACACTAGCGACAAGCCGATCGCCGACCTCTACATCGACGATCGGGGCGTGGATGCCCGCGCTTCATGGACGAAGATACTTGAGCGGACCCGGCGGCGATTGAAGCTGCGGGCGGCGCCGTCACACGTCCCGCCCGAAGATCGCCCGGCGAAGGCTGCCAAGTACGACGAAAACATGATCTGCGGTGAGTGTGGACGTAAGACAAGCTGGGCGCCGCATGTCGATGACGAGTATCTGCATCCGCATTGCATGTGCTGTGGCTGGTCTGATATGTCGCGGAATGGTCGCGTCAAGAAAGCGACAGATGCCAGTCTCCGTAAGGTAGCCGCAGATATCTTCGGCGATTACTTCGAGAAGCAGGGCCTGTCGCTGCCGCAGATCATTGCCCGTGAAGCGCGTAAGGTCGAAGAGCCTACTGAAGCACAGGCCGAAGCCGGCAATTACCGTAAGGGCCACTTCAGGATGCATGGCATGGACTTCACCATCGAGAATGCCAAGGGCTCTGTTCGGTCGGGCACCGACAAAGCCGGCAAGAAATGGTCGATCAAGATGAAGAACCCGTACGGCTACATTCGGCGTACCGAAGACAAAGACGGCGACCACGTCGATGTATTCTTGGGGCCGAACCCTAACACCGAACTCGTCTTTGTTGTTGATCAAGTCGACCCTGCCACAAAAAGATTCGACGAGCATAAGACGCTGTTCGGTTTTGATACCAAGGAAGAAGCTCGCCAGGCCTATCTCGACAACTACGAGAAGGAATGGAAAGGTCTTGGCGACATTACCGCACTTACACTCGACCAATTCAAGGCGTGGCTGTCGGAAGGCTCCCAGACACGCCCACTAGCCTCACAAGTATTTCAAGTAAAGCGGGCTGGTGATGATCCTGAGAGCCACCGACGGCCGCCGATTTTGATTATCCGGCGGCATACGAGTATTAGCATGGTTACGCCGAAGCTGCGAGCGGACGAGAGCGATGAATCGCCTGAATTGGCAAAGCAGCTGCGGTTGCGTGCAGAGCAATTGGGCCGGTGTATTGGTACAGACCCAGACAAGGTCTTGGAGAAGCTGCAAGCTGGCTTGCATAATACTAAGCATAAGCCATTTTTTTAGCTATCAAAAAGGACCCTGCAATGCGAACACCGATGCTTATCAGCTATCCAAGGAGCGGGCGCAGCTGGTTGAGCCGTGCGATGCGGGCTGTCGCTGGTTGTCCGCTCACCGGCGTTCATGCGGGTGCTTCAAAACGCGGTCGGCATTTTTTCAGACGCTATGGGTGCGATAGCCTGATTTTGCTACTTCGCGACCCGGCCTACAGCTTTATCAGGCGGGCGACTTGCAACTACCCATTCCGCGTTTTTACCGCCAATATCAAGTTCTTCGAGCAATCTCGTCAGCCCAAATTGCTCATTTACCATGAAGACATTTTCAAACCTGAGTGCATCTACAGTATTGCAACGTGGCTGGGGCGCCCGTACAAGCCGTTTGGTGATTTCGAGGCGTTTCGTCGCCGCATTTTTGTTCGCTACCACACATACAAGCGTTTGAAGTATGCCAGTCGCACGCCGTCGCGTGCTGAAATCGTTGAAGCACATCGGGCTTGCCAGCGGAAACTGGGCAAGCGGCTTTACACAAAATATTTGTCGCGTTATCGCGGGTGAGGCATACAAGCGGAGCGTGTTGAAAATACAGCTGGCACCGGCACTAAGTGCTTTGGCTATAACAAGTTAAGTGACGATACGAACTGTCGTGCCTGTTGTATCGAGACCAGCGACCTTCGAATTACCGGGGGAATACCATATACTGCAGACTTAAACGTGTTGGCACGTGCTGGAACGACAATAAAATGGCTGAAAAACGCGCACTCAATTTCGACTTTGGGCAGTTGCCGCTTGCAGGGGCGGCGCAACAGGCGGGTACGGCGGCCGGACTGTCGCCAAGCAAACCGTTGGCGCAGGGCCTTATTGATTGGTTGCGCCCCGGAGGTTACACGTGGGGCGGATTTGCAGCTGACCAGCCATTAACTTCACGGCTCCAGCAGCAACAACTGGGCCAGAATATCCTGGCGGCAAGAGGCGCACAGTGGCACCGCGGCACGCAGCAGGAGGTCAGCAGTGCGCTCCGCGGCGTTTTGGCGCTGATGGGTATCGATTGGACGCCGGAGGTTCAACAACAGCTCGGGACGCTATTACAGTCTCCGCTTGGCGGCATGGTCGGCCCGTGGCTGAACCAGCTGACTGGCTATGCGTTTGGGGCCGGCGGCCCGATTGCGGAAGCAATCCAGCGGGGCGGCATGGCAAGGGGGTTGGACGTCAATACGGTTACCAATTTGGCAACTGCTGTTGCACAGGCCTACGATACCGATCCGACATTGCGTGCCGGTTTTGCGCCCGCAGAGATGGCCAACATCATCCTCGAGGCGTCTAAGGCGGGCCAACTGCCGATGGAGGATCCAGACAAATTTCGCGAACGGCTGGGATTGTTGACTGAGGGCCTCTACGCTACGAAATCGCAGCTGCAGCGGGCGGGGTATCAAGCCGACGCGTCGACGACCTGGCAGGCGTTTGTGCAGGGCGGGGGCCTTAAAGATCCTGAATCGTATGCCCGCCAATTGCATATCGGCAGGTACGCCCAAGAACGCGGCGGTGCTGCCGGGCTGTACGGCGCAGCGGCAACGGCCGGCGGGGAGCCATTACGGATGGCGCCGCAAGATATTGCTGCGGCTCGTTCTGGTATTTGGAAACTATTGCAGCGGGATTGGCGCGCCAACGCGGCGGCCGCAACGGCACGGATTATGGCCGACCCAGAGTTAGGCTTTAAGCCAGGATCGCCCGGCGAACGTTTTGCAGCGGAGCTGGCGCAGGGCCGCGGGTTTACTAAGCTGACCGCCCAGGGTCCACAGCCGTTGACGTATACCGAATGGAAGCAGGCCATGCAAAATTCCATTGCAGCGCCGGACGTTACGATCGAAGACATTTATAATCAGTCTCGTTTTAATAAGGCAACCTACCTTGCAGGCAATCCGATGCTGCAGAACGCTGTAATGTCGCAAGCGCTCTCACGTTGGATGCCGGCAATCACGGGAATTCATCGCGCCTATCCGGGCATGTCGCCGCGTCAGCGTTTGCTGCGAAAGAATGCGCTGAACTTGATGGCAGAGCGGATTGCACGTCGAACGGGTGTCGCATCGTTGCGATCTGACCCACAAATGTCAGCCTATGAAAAATTGCGCTATATCACGGGGTACGGACCCGAGTCCGTAAACCTGATGCATCAATTTTCGGCGAGAGCTCGCCAAGAGCGCGCAATGCGGGGTTTCGCGCAGACGCCGCCGCTTGAACGTTTCGTACAGACCTTGCAGCAATACGGTAAAGAGCCGTCTACCGGAATAGATTTTGCAATCCAAGCTGCAGGCGGTATTCCGAACCCGCGATTCCCTGTAAAGGATCTGCAAATACCGGGCGTCTCGGCGCCTTCGCAGGGTCCGGCGATGCCCTCAACGCCTTCGCCCTCAAAACCGCCTGCGATCGTGCAGCCCGTTACCGATCGCGGGCTGCAGCCTGCACAGCAATCGTTTGGGGGTGTCGATTTGATGCCGCCGAAATTACCAACCAGTCCGAGTTAATCTGTTTCCGCGGAAAGCCATTATGGACACGCAGTGGCAGCAAGTGCCGTACCGGATCAAGGGGCTGTACATCAAGTACGCCAGCGAAATGCGGCAACTGATGACAGATTTCCCCGACCACGAGGGCGCGTGGGTGTTGGACACCCCCGAAGTGGGTGTTGTGAAATCGGCCAGCGCACAGGCGCCATTGAAACCGGCAACAGACCTGTCACGCCAGGTGCAGCAGCTTTTCGGCGGACCTAACCCGTTGACAGCCGCCTTGTTGTACGGTGCGCTGGGTAGCGGGCTGGGCTGGGGGACCGGGAAGCTAATGCACATGCTTTGGCCCGAGCGTGTCAAGCGGGATGCTAGTTGGCGTTTCGGGCTGCCGCTGGGCGCCCTGCTAGGCAGTGCCGGCGCAATGGGCTTGCATGGCTACCCAAATCTTCGTGAACACGGCTGGAAAGGCCTTTTCATGCCGTCGGCAATCCAGAAGCAGAGCAGCATCGTGCCGCGATGCCCTGCAAACATGCTGGCAACGCCCGCTGACTGCCCGCGCGCCAACGAGACACTGGCCGATATCGTCGAGAGGGCAGAAGAGGCCACCAATACCTGGTTTGTCCCGGACGACGACCTACAAAAGGCGGCCGCCCGCGGAAACGACTTTGTGCCCGATATCGACGTACCCTACTGGATGGATGTGGTACGTCGGGATCCCGTAATGCCGGCTCCGACGAAGGCGCTCGTTGCTGGACTGCCGGCCGGCGCTGCCGCCGCTAAAGGTAATCGGTGGGTTACACCGAAGGACGTAGCCTTCGTGGCCGCCAACGCTGGACTCGGGGCCGCTATCGGAAACGTTATTGGGCGCGTGGCAGGGCCGGTAATCCGCTTGACACCAAAAGCGCAGGCTGATATTCAAAAGGCAGGCCTGCTTGCTGGGATATTTAGATCACTCGGAGTCATGTAAAGGAGCGAACAGTGAAGAATAAAGTTGCGGTAACCGGGTTCAGCGGTGTTGTATTGGCGTTTGTTGTATGCTGCACGATTGCCGTGCAGTCACTATGCGGCTGCAACACGTCGACGCCTAAAGCTGCTAGCAACGTAGCCACCGTGCCGGTTATGACAGCCGAAGCGGCACCAACATGTTGCCCTGCCAACGCCAACGCCGAGATCAGCGAGGCCGAATACGGCAAGCTTGTCGAGATGGTACAGGGATATCCTGAGCTCGCAGATGCAGCAGCCGAAGCGTTGTGGGCGGACTTCAATGTCACACGCAACGAATACGTGGCTATTTGGCGACAATGGCGTACTCTATGCCAACAGACTGGCCATAACAAACGTATGTTGCTGCACGAGATCATTACGGCAGACCCTGACGGCTGGGCAGCCCGCGTTGACCGCGAATCTGCCGACGCTCCTATAACGTCGCCGGCACCTATACCCGTTGAAAAGACGGAGTAGTCAAATGCGGCGTATCCATACCGGCCGGTTGTTTTGGAGCGGTATTGTCTACCGCCTCACTGTCGTGTTGCTGCAGACGCTCTTTTTCTGGATACTGACAGGGCAGCTTCGGCTTGCGCTCGGCACGTCGGTCAGTTGGAACATTATCAACATGACCTATTACTACATCTACCACTACCTGTTTGCCCGGCTGTTTAAGTTAGGCAAACCCGTGGAATCGCAATCATCGCAGCTGTGAGATTCGATTGCGGGGCGCGTACACGGGTGTCGGCGCTACGCGGTAGCGATATTGCATCAGGTAGGCGTCTTCTGCTGTGTCTTCGTAGTAGTCGCGTAGCACTGTAGTGGCGCGGAACTCGCATTCGCGGAAGAACAGCTGGGCCGGAAGGTTGGTCTCGCGGACTTCCAGTACAATGCGGTCGCGACGCTGCGACGAGAGTTTTTTGACGAGCCTGGTAACGATTTGACTGCCAACACCTCGTCGGCGACAGTCCGGAGCCACGGCAAAATTGAGCACGTGGATGTACGTATTGTGGAGTTCGTAGAATATGAACCCGACGATGCGATCCTCGTGTTCGGCAACTAGCCCGATGCAGTTGCGACGACGCAGGCAGCGAATGCACTCCTCTTCGTTCCAAGGGAACTCGAAACTATTTTCTTCAATTTCGAGCACTTCCGGCATGTCGCGCCGGATCATCCAGCGGATATTACACGAGAGTGTCATCTGACCGTTTTTGTCTGCGGATCATCTCGCCAACCGTCCCAGGAGCTGCCGCTGTTGTCGTCTGGAATCGTTGGCTCGTGTGGAAAGGGCTGCGGCAGGGGCGGGAGCGGCTGCCCGCCCATGTTCGGGATGTTGAAGACGGGCTGTACAGGTTGCTTCGTGACCATGCGTAGAATGATCATGACAATCCCAACGGCCATTAGCAACAACGATGAGAGCATTGCGTTGTTGGCAACTTGCGGAATCGCCTGGACGAAGCCTAGAAAACCCAGCAAGGAAACCAGCATGCCGGTGATGAATGTCTTGCTCTTCACGATGTTTTTGGCCGACATGGGATCGTTTGCATCGCTTGTCGTGGGCGGAGCCGGCAGTTCCGGGTCGTTCGGCGCGGCCGGTTGTGTAGCCGGCGTTTGCGCAACCACCTGCGGCTGCAAAGGGTCGTCGTGTGCTGTTTCTTTAGCCATTGGCCAACTCCTTACCATGGACAAACGCCGCCGGGACAGCTGCCACAGCTGCCGCCGGGGCACCCAGTCGCGTTGTTGTAGTTGTCAGGTAGCCCACTTGAATATGGCGTTATATCCGTTGCACCCGACAGTTGCGGCATCATTTGTATTTCGTTTGACTGGATCGTCAATGGCACCCAGCGGTTGCGCGGTAGAAGTGCAGGGCGCCAACCCCATGCCACGGCGGACGACGGTCGCGACGTGACTGTTTCTGTCAGTACGCTGCCTTGTGGAATTTCGTAATAATCGCCGGTGACATCTCCGCGAACCAGCTTATTCGTCTTCTGGGTGCTGACAAGCCCGATGTCGGTATCCCAATATGCAAATGCCGGATCGACACTAAAATACTCGTCTTGGCGCGTAGAGTAAATGATGATGTTGCCAGGGCGACATCCGCGAATATCACCATTTGCGAACTCGATCCATTCAAGTGACTGGCTGCCCTGATACCACTTGCCGGTAGTCCGCGATTGGATCCATTTGTTGCCCGGCAATAGGGCGGGTCGTTTTACGGCCGGACCCGGGATCGGCACGGTATCCTCGCTTTCGTCTGGCGGCCCCGGAATTGGCCGAGTGTTTGGCAGCGGCGGAAGCGGGGGCGGGGTCGCTGTTTCCGTCGTCTCCGTGGCGGGGGCTGTTGGTTGTGCCGGCTCTTCTTTTTCCAGGACTGTTGTCACTTCGACTCGTTTAACTACGAAGCCGTAGTCATGCAGCTCCGGCGGGATAGGGACAGTTATGCTCTCTTGTGCTAATGCACTGGCGGCGACAAGCAACAGGCTTACGATTGCGAACACAAACGGTTTCATTAGTCTTCTCCTACTGGCGGGGACCATTTTCTGAGCGATTTTAGCAACTCACGACGTTTTTCCCTGGCGACCTTGCACATGGGCGTCCATGCGCGGGCGCATTGTTTGCATTCAAGTTTGTGGGCACTGAACCACAGGTCCCATTCTGACGGCACTGGCGTCGGATCCCACGGCTGCGGATCGGGCTGCGGATTGGGCTGCGGATTGGGCTGCGGATTCGGTTGCGGATTCGGTTGCGGGTTCGGTTGTGGATCGGGCAGCGGTCCAGGCGCCATACTGCAGCCGTGGATCGAAATTACGACCCAGCAAAGGACGGCGGCCAGCGTGATGAATCCGGCTACCATTGGACGAGCGCGAGCGATCGGAACGCCGCTAACTTCTTCGCGCCAGGCAGCGAGTTTCTCTATGATGCTGACCAATGCGGCAATCGGCAGGCCGAGCAGCCAGACGCTCCACTTCAAAAAGGTGCCGATTGCTTTCAGCGCTGTCCAGGACTGCGCAAATACCAAGAACAATACGATGCCGGCGCCAGCAGCAATCCATAGCATGAACGGCGCTAGCCAGCCCCAAATACGGTGCCCTAGCACCGAAAGTACCCAGTTGAGAAATCGCATAGTTACTTCTTTTTGACAAGGCCAACGGAAATGATGTTCCATACGGCGACCAAAAGCAGCCAGACAGGTGATGCAATACCATAGGTGGCAGCCAGGCCAAGTGCAGGCCATGGCCGGTAACCTTCACGGTCCCGCAGTTTGCGATAGTAGTGTTGGCCGGTGACGCCGCCAACAAGAATCCACAACAGCACAGCTATGCAGCCAATAAGATTTATCATGGTGGCCTCCTGATTGTGTAGCTGCCTTGGCAACGGTAAAGGGCAGGCTTACCGACTCGTGCCTCAA
>Ga0180438_10009039_pt1 | contig 12521 bp, 12 predicted proteins | sample SS_ome_12_FD_132455 | JGI IMG/M metagenome (GOLD analysis project Ga0180438, IMG submission 132455) | Hypersaline lake sediment archaeal communities from the Salton Sea, California, USA - SS_3_D_2 metaG | ecosystem: Environmental > Aquatic > Non-marine Saline and Alkaline > Hypersaline >...
CTCCCGAACCGTCTCGGCGTCCTCGAACCTCGAGTAGTCCATCTCGAAGGTTAGGTCAACGGTTCCCGTCGGTCCGTTACGCTGCTTCGCCACGCTGAGGATGGCCTTGCGTTTGTTCTCCTCCATGCGATCGTATTCCCAATCCCTGTGCAGCATGAGCACAACGTCGGCGTCCTGCTCGATCGAGCCTGATTCGCGCAGGTCGGACAATCGCGGCAGGTGCGACTCTCGTCTGTCAACTTCGCGCGATAACTGCGACAACGCTATGACGGGTACGTTAACTTCGCGGGCGAGGGCTTTAAGAGAACGGGAGATCTCGGCGACCTCCTGCTGTCGGGTTTCGGTTCGGCCTCTCCCCTGGACCATCTGGATGTAGTCCACTATTACAAGATCGAGTTTGTGTGCCGCCTTGAGCCGACGCGATTTCGCCTTGATCTCGAGGATCGAAATGGAAGGTGTGTCGTCTATGTATATAGGCGCGCGAGACAGTCTGTCGGCCGCCATAGGAAGTTTGGCGAACTCTTCCTGTGCCAGGTATCCGGTGCGCAGATTGTGCCAGTTCACCCTTCCCAGCCCGCAGAGCAGGCGCTGCACGAGCTGCTCGTTTGACATCTCCAGACTGAATATTGCGACGCTATGGTTTTCCCTGATCGCGACGTGCTCGGCGATGTTGAGTGCGAAACTCGTCTTGCCCATCGCAGTGCGGCCGGCAAGTATTATGAGTTCTGAATTGTGCAAACCGGACAGTTTCTGGTCGAGGTCCCGGAATCCGGTCGGTATGCCGGTTATGCCCGACCTCTCTCTCGCGATCCGCTCGAGTCGTTCCATGCTCTCGACGACCAGGTCCTTGACAGGCAGAAGAGGCGCGGACAACTTGTTTTCCGCGATCTCGAATATCAGCTGTTCGGCGTTGTCGAGCAGATCGTCCGCGTCACCGGTCTCGTCGTACGCCTCCGTTACCACGTGGGTGCACGCGGCGATCAGGCTTCGCAGAAGCGCCTTTTCGCGAACGATCTTGGCGTAATAGTCCACGTTCGCAGCGGTCGGCACGGCGTCGAGAAGTTCGGCCAGGTAGGAGGCACCGCCGACGGCTTCGAGCGCGCCCCCTTTCTTCAACATTTCCACCGTCGTCAGTATATCGGCGGCCTCGTTGCGCTCGGAGAGTTCTACAATCGCGTTGTAGATTTTCTTGTGCGCATCTCTGTAAAAGAAGCCATCATCCAATACTTCCATCACACGCGGGATCGACTCCGCGTCAAGAAGCATCGCGCCGAGCACGGAACGTTCAGCGTCCAGGTTCTGCGGCGGGACGCGGTCCAGCGGGATAACTCCAGTGGCAAGTCTTGCCCCCATGGCTCATTCCCTCACAACCCAAAGCTTCAGTCGCGCAGTGATTTCCCGGCCGAGATCAATTGGGACGGAATACACGCCCAACTCCTTGATAGGCTCCTCAAGTTGGACGTGTTTCTTGTCTATTGTTATGCCGGCTTCGTCCAGTGCCAAAGCGACGTCGGCCCCGGTAACTGAGCCGAACAGTCTATCTTCCTCACCGGCTCTCGCGCTTATGGTACATGAGATCTCCTCAATCCGTCTGGCCAACTCCTGGGTTTCCTTGATAGCCTTTTCTTCGCGAGCCCTGATCACTCGCCTCTCGTGCTCGATAAGCTTGATCTTTCCTTCGTCGGCGCGCGTAGCGAGATCGCGCGGTATAAGATAGTTCCTGGCGTATCCGTCGGCGACGGTGACAACGTCCCCGACATTTCCAAGCCTATCGATCCTTTTCTTGAGAACAACTTTCACGCTTAACTCCTCCTCGTTTTCAAGTTGGCGCTGTTCTGACAACTAGATTGGTGAATTCGGCATACAGTTCCTCGCTTCTGGAGAGCTGCCGCCGCTTAGTAACCTCCCCGGCCTGTGACACTCCTCACGAGTTCGGCCGGCTCGTGTTATCGCCGGCACCGGTTTGCCGTCTCCCGTGATAAAAACGCATACAGCTGGTCAGGACCTCCGCAAGATTGCGCGCCACCGAGGTCACGTACCAACTCACTAAGGTGGTGCTTCTGGTTCTGTGCGCTTCCGCACCAGCCGGCGCAGGCTATTGCCTCAACGACGGCCACGAACGCTCGTCCCAGCCCGTGTCGTTCCGCCATCTGCGATAGCCGCGCCCTCCCAGTCTCAATCTGAGGCGTAAGGCAGTAGGGCGATCCGCCTTGCGCGTTTCAGAGCTATGCTCAACTGTCTCTGATGTTTCGCGCAGTTGCCGGATATGCGCCGCGGGATAATCTTACCCCTCTCCGTGGTAAAATGCCTCAGTTTGTGCCAATCCTTGTAGTCAATATACTCGACCTTGTCCACGCAAAACCGGCACACCTTCTTCCTGAAGCTGTGTCGTTTCTTCTCTCTCTTTCTTACCGCCATCAAAACCCTCCTGTGCAGGCAACACCATCTGCCGCGCGCGCGAACTGCGGACCCAAAGTGCCGGCGCCTCTAAAAAGGAATCTCCTCTTCCGGCACACCCTGTTCCGGCTCCTCAGCAGAGGCCTCCTCCGCTGTATCCTCTTTGCCAACCCACTCGAGAAACTGGACTCGCCGCGCTCTGACTTCTATGACACTTCGTTTCTGCCCTGTATCGGTTTCCCAGCTTCTGCTCTGCAACCTTCCTTCGGCAAAAACGGCGCGACCCTTCCCGAGGTACTCCGCGCAGAACTCGGCTGCCTTGGCCCACACAACCACGTTGATAAAGCACGTCTCCTCACCCTTCTCACCTGTCTTAGACGTGTACTTCCTACTGACAGCAAGCGGCAAGGTCGTAACGGCCGTTCCCGAAGAAGTGTATCTTAGCTCCGGGTCGCGTGTCAGCCGTCCCACAAGAGATACCGTGTTTACATCTATCATCGAGAATGTTGCCATGTCTCAGCCCTCACTGCCCTCTTGTTCCGTAGGACCTTCCTTTTCTGCTTCTTCAATTTTTTCTGTAGCCGCCGCAGACTCATCTTCCGAACGAGCAGGCTCCGCTTGCCTCCGTTCCTCTCGCACGATAATGTCACGGATCACATCTTCATTGAGACGGAAATGACCCCGAAGCTTCTCCACTACCGAGGGAGGAGCGTCGAAGTTCATCTTGACGTAAATACCCTCGGTATACTTCTTAACTTCATAGGCGAGGCGCTTCTTTCCCCAGACCTGCGATTCAACTATCGTACCCTCATTCGATTTGACAACATCCTCAACCCGTCCAATCACTTTATTCAAATCGTCCTCCTCTATGTCGGGGCGGACGACAAACAGCGTCTCATACGATATCATTACCTACCTCCACTCTGATTTCCGGCCGAAGACTCAAATCCCGCGATAGAACAAACTTGTTCTGCGATCAGGAAGCACCCCTCTCGCGGTACACTGCCCCCTTCAACCGCATATATTACCACAGCACCGATTTCTTGGCAATAGAAAATATCAGGTTTGCTAACGCGTTGTTGTTGCAATGTTTGTACCGACACGTTTCTGCGGCGTAACCGCGCCTCCGCGTTCTTTTCTGAGTTCGGCGCGTCTCGGTTAGCTGTTGTCGAGGCCCTGATAGTGCTCGCGCGGCCCATCAGTGTGCCCCGCAAAGCGGCAGCCGGCCTGGTGCTTACAGGTTTGCCTCGATGACCTCCAGGTCGACTCCGATCTGTTCATCGGGCAAACGAAAGGTTGCTCCGCGCGGGTTTCGCACGGTGATTCGCCCTTTTAGATCGTACACGCCGAATTGCCTTCCGCCTGCAACCAGAGCCGGCCGATCCTTTTCATCGTACACGTAGCAATCAATGAAGTCGATGCCTCCGAGCTTCTGGGTAAGCGTTGGTCGGATGAGCGCGACTGTCAACGGCGCGCGCAGCCTCTCACGTTCACCGTCTCCCAGGCCGACGTTCTTCCACCGGCAATTCTCGAACCTCACCCGCGCGTTATCGGCCGATTTGTCGTAGACGAAGATGCCGCCGTTTGCAGTCTTCTCGATCGTGCAGTTGTTGAATTCAATGAGACCCTGCGGCCCGTCGTCCTTGACAGCGCCCACACCAATCCCAACATCCTGTCCGCTCCGCACGTAACAGGTCTCGAACCGAACGGACACCGGATCGCTTTCCCGTGACAGGTTTTTCAGGTACACGAGCATGCCCGCACCTTCGTTGTTCTCCATTATGGTGTTGCGGATCACGCAATTCACCAGTTTCTCGCCGGCGTGATTGGGCTCCAGGTCGATCCCGGCCCCGGGCGGTGTACCGCCGGTGTTTGCCAGCACGCAGTTGTCGATAAGCAGATTCACTGCGCTGATAACGCTTATTCCCTGACGATAGTTGTCGTTGCACGTGACGTCCCGCACGACAACATCCTCGCAGTACGGCTGGTCACGTCCGTTCACGCCCAGGTAGATCCCGTCGCCGCCGCTGCTCTCGAGGTTCAACCCGAGGATCTTGACCCGCCGGCAGCTGACTATATCGAGGACCATTCGCCATTCGCCTTTCGCGTAGTCCGAGGTCATGTAATCCTGCTTGTTCATCCGCAATGTGGCGCCGTATCCCCGCAAAGTGATGTCGCTGGCTCCAGAAGCCGTGAACATACTGTCGCCTGTCCCCTTAAACTCGCCCTTCTTGGCGCGGACCACTACCCCCGGTTCAAACACGATCTCTTGCTTGCTGACCAACTTGATCGGCGTCACAACCCAGTCGTCTCCCATGTATGGCACAACGACCTTGCACGCTCCGGAACTTATGGCGGCTTGGAGATATTCGGTTGCGTCCTCTTTGTCAAACCCCCACCACGCCGCGTTCGCCACCGTCCGCTTGCCCGAGAGAACCTCTTGCACCGCTTCGGGATTCGGCTCATTGCCCGGCAATCGCTCGGCAAATGCCGCGAACGATCCCCACACTATCAGCATCATCAGCGCAAACAGAAAGGTTTGGGACATCTTCTGAGACGGCATCATGAGTGTTCCTCCTTTGCCACAAGATTTCTTAGCCAAAGCCTAGCGACTTGAGCTTGAGCCCGTCTCCCCCATGCATTCCTACACACATTATAGCAGCTTCACTTGCCGACGCAATAGGGACAATCTGACGTGTACCAAAGGGAGGTCAAGCTATGACTAAGTTAGGGTTGGCGTTCAGTGCAAGGTCGGAGCGGTGGCCTCGTGACAAGTGGAAGTATCCTGCGGCGGCTACCATAGCGCCGTTGTCTATGCATAGACCGAGGGGCGGGATGTGGACGCTGTCCGGCTCAAGCCCGATGTCGGTCATCACCCGTTCGCGCAACAGCTTGTTTGCCACCACCCCGCCGGCCAGGGCGACTCTGCGGATACCTGTCCGTCGGACGGCGGTCCTGATCTTACTCACCAACACGTCCACGACCGCCGCCTGGAAGCTGGCGGACAGATCTGCTCTTGTGAGTTTGCGCTCGGAACTTTCATCTGCGAACGGGCCGTGTTCGCGCGTGAAATAGAGTACCGCCGTCTTCAATCCGCTGAAACTGAAATCCAGGCTGTCGCCGTCAACCATAGGTCGCGGGAGATCTATAGCTTCCGGATTGCCGGATGCGGCGTCCTTCTCGATGGCCGGTCCGCCGGGATACGGCAGCCCTATCAGTTTGGCCACCTTGTCGAACGCTTCTCCGGCGGCATCGTCTCTCGTTTGACCGAGCAGATTGTACTGTCCGTGATCGCTGCATTCGATGATGCAGGTATGTCCGCCGGAAGCCACCAGCGCCAGAAACGGGAATTCCGGCGGCGTGTCGGTCAGGAAGTTCGCGTAAATGTGCGACTCGATATGGTTCACGCCCACCAGCGGTTTACGCTTCACGTAGGCGAGCGATTTTGCAACGCTCAACCCAACGAGAAGCGACCCGACCAGGCCGGGTCCGTACGTTACGGCCATCGCGTCAACATCGTCCAGCGTCAGTCGCGCCTCGTCGAAACAGCTAGCGACCAACCTCGGCAGCTCGATAATGTGGTTGCGTGACGCCAGCTCCGGCACGACACCGCCATACTTCGCGTGGATCGGCACCTGCGACGCCACAACGTTGGCGCGTATACGTCTCGCGTCCTCGACCAGCGCGATGCCGGTTTCGTCACACGATGTCTCAATCCCCAGCACTAGCATGACGCTTTGCGTTCTCCTCCATAAGCTCCGACACGTGCACGAGCCGGTACCCTCGCGCTCGTATGGTCGGCAACGCCTCACGGAGCACTTCCATGGTGGCCGCCTTGGCGTGACATATACCCACGGCGAAACCGCGTCTTTGTGCCACGCGCATGAGCTCTTCAAGCCGCTCTTCCATGCTAAGCAGATCGTCGTCGTTGTCGAGGAAGACGTCGTTGCTGATACTGCTCAGTCCAGTCCTTCTGGCGGCGTCGAACGCCACGGACTCCGGGGTCGTTAGACTATCCACAAAATAGAGGTTGTGTTCGCCGATAACCGCCATGGTTTCGAGCATTTCGCTCTCGCACTTTGTCAATTTGCTTCCTTTATGGTTGTTGACGCCGACCGCCCCGGGTACCGTTGCGAGACTCTGTTCGATAATCCCACCGATATGATCAGGGGACATCCCCACTCGCAGCTCCCCAGGTTCCGGCGGTTCGTCGCCTTCAGCCTCCATCGGCAAATGCAGCATGACCTCAAACCCCGCGTCCCGCCCACGTCGCGCTGCCTTCTCTGACCCCGGCAGTTGCGGCAGGACGGAGACTGTCAGCGGTTCTTCGAGAAGAAGCAGAAGGTCTGTTGCCTCACCGCTGTAACCCAAGTCGTCCACAATTATAGCAATTGCAGGCGCAGTATCTGCCGATGCCAAGGTCGCGGCGGACGCTTGCCCGGAGTCCGGCACCGGACTCTTGATGAACCGCAGACTGTGCGTTTCCACGTCCGCAAGAGTTACCGAAACGAGAATCTTCTCGGGATCTTCGCTGAGCACTTGCAGCCGTGCGTCTTCGTGCGCCAGTGCTGTTCGCAACTGTCCAATTATGTCGTCCGCTGATTCCCCCGCAGGAGGCAACCTGTAACTTCTCGACACGTGCACGAGTATCGAACCACGATCGGCAACCGGTCGTTTCGTCTCATCGATCGTCCTTATGTCCCACACACTCTGAGCTATCTCGGTATCAATGACAGCATCTATCCGGGCGATATCCTCACGCAGGTCGACCGGGCGCGAGGAGAGAAACTTCGCGAACAACATCAGACCCACAACGGATGACAGCAGGATAAATGCCGCCGCCACGACAAAATGGACGGTTTTCGCGGTCGGCTGATTCGCGTTGCGCGTCACTTGCGCGGCGTCTTCTGAGGTGCTGTTTGTCCGAACACCCTGGTTAGCACTCATGAACGTTGCCCCGACGAAAACGATGACTCATTCGACGATTTCTCGACTGGCTGAAACGGTCATCGCGGAAGGCTTAAGCCACCTGTTGTCGCGGGTGAGAGGCTGTTCGAGATCGAGATGCCCGACGAGCGTCTCAACTTCGTCTCCGTCGATGAGAATCTGCACTGTTTCAACCTGCGAGAAGTTCATGGTGACCGAGTTCACGATTGAATAGACCGTGAGTATCTCGCCGGTCGTGCCGCCGGTGTGCAGCGTTTGTATCTCCCTGCTAAAATCGATCACGAGCGTACCGTCTGACAGGAGGTAAACGCTGTTCAGTTTCGTTCCCTCAGGGATCGTGCGGACGAGAACGGCGTTCGGACCGCGTATAAGCTCGTCGATCAGCTGTTTAATCTGGTGGAGCGTTGTATCCTTCTTTCTGACCTTTCTGAGTTCTGTGCCAAGACCTTGCCCGTCGGTCGAGCCAAACAGCAGGGAGATGGTTTCCATCGTTTCGGTTGGCTCAGTGTTCTGGAACCGTCCTCCATAAGTGAACTCGTCGCCGCCCGAAAGAAACTCGCGCAACAGTATCGCCGCGATCACCACCAGCGCGCATACGGCGAGCGCCCATAACGTCAGAAGAAACGTTTTTGTCACCTTGCTAGCCACGAGAAATCATTCTCCCTCGGCTCACCATCCGCCGCTACCTCTCGAAAGAGACCCGATCGAGCATGGCTTTCCGGTAGTCCATAATTCCTTCCAGAAGCGCCTGAGCGCACGTGTCTTGAAACTCCTTCGTGCTCAACATGGCCTCGCTTGAGCCGTTGGACATGAAACCTATCTCGACGAGAACCGCGGGCATATCCAATCCGCGCAACAACCTCAACACTGCCGGGGCATTCTGCAGCCTGGGCATTGCGAGACGGTTTTCGAGCGCGTCCGCAACCGACGACGCAAGCAGCTCGTTCGCCTCCTTATGTTTGCTGCACTGACTGTCCCACCGCGCGGATTCAGAAATGTCATCGTACCCGGTTCCGAGCACCCTTCGTTGCCTGCCCGTGTCGTCGATCTGTATGATCTCATCGAGACCGAACGCGTCTTTAGAAGCGTAGAACACCTGGAACCCGTTGACCGTACGTTCCAAGCAAGCGTTAACATGGATGCTGATCAGGAGGTCAGCCGGTGTACCGCCTTTCGCGCGATTGGCTTCCGTCGCCCGCTCTTCAAGGGACACGTAATAATCACCACGGCGGGTCAGCACGACGCGGGCGTGAAGATTTGTCGTCAGCAGTTGGCCCAGCCGTTGGGCGATATCCAGCACGGCGGTCTTCTCCCTGAGACCGTTTATGCCTATCGACCCGCTGTCACGACCGCCGTGTCCCGGATCAACCACGACACAGAACTGTCGCGCATCTGACGTTGAAGCGGCCAAAGCCCGTGGGGTCACAAAGGTCAACGCGACTGCCACAAACAGTACAACTAACCTGTGCATTCTGCGTTCTGTCGATATCGAACTATCAGGCATGAACATGTCCTGCCACCGAATCCGTATAGTCGATCGAACGGACGAGTACGACCAGCCGGTCTGCCACCTTCAGCACCGCACTTGATAATTTACATGAATTTGCACGATTACGCAAGGAGATTTGAAAGCAGGCCGGTGTCGGCGCGTCTCCAGTTGCCTACCGACCTTCAGAACGACGGACAGGAATGTCCGTCCCGCCACCCCAAAAGGTGTGCTAGAGGGGGGCTGCATGGTTTATTTACGAGACGCCCCGCCGTATCTGCCCAGCGTTCATCAGTTCGAAGCAGGTCGGGTGTCTGGTTTACACACCATGCAGAGCGGGCCTTGCACTCAAGGTGACGACATGTTATACTGCGCCGCGGAAAACGGCGGGGAACTCGGGAGACAAATGAGCGAACTCATTCCTATCATCTACCAGTACGGCGTCGGCGGCATAGTGTTTGTGCTGGGGCTGGTACTGGTAACGCGAGCGGGTACGCTTGACCTCAAAACACGACACGGCAAACGCTGGTTCGCCGTGCTCGTCGCCGGGTTCGTCTTGTACCTATGTGTACACGTATTCTTCCAGTTCGTGGCCCCGAGAATATAGGAGTACAAAGTGGAGCAAGGAACTCCCACGGTAGCAGGTATAGACTACGTCGTAATCATCGTCTATTTCTTCCTGATCCTGGGCTTCGGCACCATATTCGGCATCCGCACCAAGACGACAAAAGACTTTTTCCTGGCCGGCCAGCGATTCCCTTGGTGGCTGATCGCGATGTCCTGCGTGGCGACGACGGTCGGTTCGTATTCCTTCATAAAGTACTCTAGGGTCGCGTTCTTGTATGGGTTTGCTTCAACCCAAACGTATCTCAACGACTGGTTCATCATGCCGATCTTCATGTTCGGGTGGCTGCCAATAATCTATTTCTCGGGCGTCACATCCATTCCAGAATATTTCTCGCGCCGCTTCGACAATAAAACAAGGGTCGTTGCAACGTTCGCGCTCCTTGTCTATCTCGTCGGGTACATAGGGATCAACTTCTACACACTGGGTATCGCGATGCACTCACTGGCTCCCGGGCTGGGCGTGTTCTCGTGGGCAGCCCTGATAGGGGTAATTTGTGCCATATACGTCACCGCCGGCGGGCAGATTTCAGTTATCATGACCGACCTTGTCCAAGGGTTCTTGCTGCTCTTCGCAGGGCTCGTTCTGTTTGGACTGGGTCTGCATTTCGTGGGCGGGTTCTCCTCATTCTGGAGTGCAATTGAGCCGCCGATGAGACGAGCGTTCTCGGATTTCAATCGGCCCGCAAACTTCAGTTTTGTGGGGATATTCTGGCAGGACGGCATGGCAAACACCACGATGCTCTACTTGATAAACCAAGGGATGATGCTCAGATTCCTCTCTGCAAGGAGTCCCGGCGATGCACGCAAAGCCATGGCAGTGGTTGTGCTGGTGCTCATGCCGGTGGCAGCTATCGTTGTGTCGGCAGCCGGCTGGCTTGGCCGCGCAATGGTTAACCTCGAAATGTTGTCGGGAGAGGGCGACCCGAACGCAATATTCGTAAGCGTGACTTCACTATTATGCGGTCCCGGCCTGTTCGGTTTTGTGATAGCGGCATTGACCGCTGCGCTGATGTCCACGGCTGACACACTGATAAACGCTGTCTCCGCTATCGCTGTGACAGACATATGGAAGCCCTATGTTGCGCCGGGAGCAACAGATAAGCACTATTTGACAGTCGGACGTGTTGCGGCTATCGTGGCGAGTCTGGCGGCAATACTGTTGGTGCCGGTTTATGCTGAGTTTGGTTCAGTCTACAAAGCGCATGCTACGTTCACGGCTGCAATCACCCCGCCTCTTGTGGTTGCGGCGGTTTTGGGCGCTTTCTGGCGCAGGTACACTCCGACGGCCGCCTTCTGGACGATCTTGGGGGGCATGATTGCAATGGCCGTCTCGCTACGGGTGCCGTTGCTTATCGCGCCGTTCAGCCACGGTGTTGGTTCCGAAGGTTTTGGCTTCATGCGGGCGCTTTACGGTCTTGCGGTTTCCGGCGCAATAGCCGTTGGTGTCAGTTTATTCACCAAGCCGAGGCCGAAAGAGGAGATCGCCGGGCTGATCTGTTCGCGCGCCACTCCTAGGGGATAACGATCGCTCGTCTCTTGCCTATTCTGATGCCCGCTTTCGAGAACGGCCTTTGCGGCTAGTCGTGCAGCCCGCGCGACCTTAGCAACCGCATTAGGATGTCGAGATGATCCGATTGGAGATAATCGGCACCCGCTTCAATCGCGGTGGTTATGCCGAACTCAGTGTCGTTCGGTCCCATGGTGTTGACGAACGCCTTCTTGCCCGCAAGGTGGACGTCGCGGACCAGCGGTTCGCTGAACTGCGGCCAATCCATGTTCACGATCGGCGGGTTGAGCTCCTGGATGAGGCGAGGCAGACCGATCCGACCGGTCGGAACCGTGGGACGCGCGAGGAAGTCCCGGCTGACGTCGAGCGTTGCGCGCATAAGGTTCCAGCTGCCGCAATAGAGCGTGACCTTTCCGGGCGGCCCTTCTTGCTTAAGAATCTCGACCAGCTTCTGCGGAGTACCCGCTTTGAAATCGATATCGGGAAGCGCACGTCCGCGAATAGCGGCAAGAGCTTCCTTCAGGGTGGGAACGCGCTCGCCTTTGAACTCAGCGCTGAACCATGAACCTGCGTCCAGCCGCTTGATCTCCGCCAGCGTCATGGCGGAGACTCTACCTCGTCCGTCGCTCGTACGATTCACCGTGGCGTCGTGCATCAACACTAGATGACCGTCCTTGGTCTCTCTGACGTCCATCTCAAGCAGGTCGGCGCCCAATTCGATGGCTTTGTTAAACGCCGCGATGGTGTTTTCCGGTGCGAACTTGACTGTACCTCGGTGACCGACGACTATTATCCCCTCCCACTTGTAGAAATGGCCCCCATTGCGTTCTATGGAGAGGACCCGGGCGACACGTGCGTCCACGATTGCTTCATACTCATCCTTGCCCAGCTTTCCCTTGACGATGTAAGTGGGTGTGCCACCGAGTTCGGAAGGAAGAACCTCGGTAGTCGCCAGCGCTCGCACTTGGTTTTCCACGAGGTGGATCGCTTCTACAGGTCGTATATCCCCTGCGCCGGGCTCGGCACAGCAAGTGTAAGCGATTCCAAGGCAGGCGGCGGCCAATATCAGCAGATGTCGGGATCTGGTCATGATCTGTGCCTTTCTCTACCCGGTCGCGCCACACACCGTCGCGCGAACAGCAGTCCCTCTGGCAATCAAGAATGGATTAGCCGAATCCAGTGCACGACACGGACGAAGCGCAACTATTCGTCCAATTTGTCGTTAAACTGTTCTCTGACGCTCTCGGGAGGAACGCCATTTTCGTCCCAGCCCCGCTTCTTGTAGTAGAGATCGAGTATTCTCTCGTACTCGTCTCTGTCGACCACCTTCCCGGCCTGTGGTCCGGTCTTGATGGGCAAATCGAAACACCTGTCGGGCGGATAATCGTCCTTATGCGTTACGCCCCGGTCGACGTTTATCAACCTCGTCAGGTTGTACAGAGCGTCCGACCGCTCGAACATTTCCTCGATGGTCATGGACACCCCGGTGACCGCTCTGTAGAACTCGGGATAATGGAGTTCGCTGAACCCCAGCTCGATCCACGGCAGCCGGCACAC
>Ga0180438_10009040_pt1 | contig 12520 bp, 9 predicted proteins | sample SS_ome_12_FD_132455 | JGI IMG/M metagenome (GOLD analysis project Ga0180438, IMG submission 132455) | Hypersaline lake sediment archaeal communities from the Salton Sea, California, USA - SS_3_D_2 metaG | ecosystem: Environmental > Aquatic > Non-marine Saline and Alkaline > Hypersaline >...
CACCCAAGTCCTCATTCAAAAGTCTTGATTTATTTATATCATATTGCACAGTTCTTTTTCTATGAATATGTCCGAGATGCCATTCGTGAAATTTAGTTTCGCTCCAATATGGTTTAGATTCGATATCAGTTGCCATCAGTAATGGAAGACTTGCTTCTTTCTCTTCGCTTCCGTGAGTAAGTCCAAGTAATAAATTACCATAACGATAATATTTCCTTGGTGATGCGTGGTTATTAATCCAAACAGTTGGGTCGTTCTTAAACCATGCTTCGAGATAACTACCCATGTAATAGCTGCGCTCGAAGTCGTGATTACCGGGGATGATTAACACATCAACAGGAACACCGCTTTGCTTCAGCAAATTAATTGCATCAACAAGTAATCGTGTACCAACACTAAATGTTTTCTGCCATCTCAGGTCTTCGTCTTGCTGTGTGCCTTTAGTTGTTGTGTTTTCCATTGTGTCACTATTGAAAAAATCATTTCCAATAGGGAACAATATTCTTTCATAATTGAAACCACTTGCGTTTTGCAGAAGTTTTTCGATTGAAGTCAAGAAACGCTTACGTGCGATTTTTACATCGTAGTTCTCGAAAGTCTCACCACCCCACGCCAATTTACCAATGTGTAGGTCAAAGATACTGATTTCTAACAGATTCTTCTCTTTTTCATTAAGCGGTCTTTCAGGTGTCCAGTCATAAACTGGTGGTTCGTAATCCAATATCATTTCTTGGAACAACTGACCAATAACCCTTTCCCTAACAACCTTAATATCACGCTCCAAACGTGCCTTTACTTGCCAGTTCTGAACGGTTTCGGGATAACCACGTTTCCAAGAAGTTACATCCCATTTATTAACAATATGTGAAGTTACTTTCCATAAATCCAAATCAACTTTGGTTGCTGAAAGTAGTTGGTCGAGAGTTCTTACATGGTCTTTGGGGTAATTATGACTACCAATCCACTCATATTCGGCTTCGTCAGCACTTTTTTGATTGAAACTTTCTTTATTGCCTTTAGGAAGGTCTTTGGGTTTGTTAGGTGCGGAAACACCGTCTTCAGCAGTTGTGCCCCCAAACTCTTTCATATCAACGTAGTTCTGATAGGGTTTGTAGAACATATTATAGAGATTAACGTTAAGCTCACCAGCCTCGAACTTCTGATTAACCATTGCTTTGATGTTCTTAACATAAGTGTCGGAAAATCCGCATTTTACACTTGCTTCCTTTACCGACACTTGGTTCTTTATTGCGTATTCAATTATTTCGACTGCATTTTCTATTCTTTCCTGTATTGATTTACTTCGTTCTTTTGCCATTTTCTGTTTTTAATTAAATTAGGTTATCAGATAATTTTGTCAAAACTATAACAAAAATACCAGAATCACAAGGATTTTATATAAATACATTGCCGTTTTTTTTCAATATGTTAAAATTTTCCTCAATTTGCTTACAATCTGTAAGAAAGGAAACATCCTCTTTTATAGACAAATCAAACCATTCCCCTTCTTTTTTTAAATAAGAATAGCGTCTCTGTAATGCCCTCTCGATTTTATGTGCGTATTCGGATTGGTAGGATTCAACGAGTTTTAGTTCTGATGAGTTTCCTGTTTGAAGTGCCGATAATCTACGAACAGGCGATTTAGAAACACCAATTTTATAGTAGCCGTCTTCTTGTGATTGGATTAAGTATATGTATTTCATTCAATAATTTCCAACTTCTTTAGTCCTGCAAAACCAACAGCATAACTATCCGACATATCAAAACACATTGGTTTGGGGTCAATACCATTCTTTTTGTAGTACCATTCAATTTGGGGTTCTAATTTACTAACTTTTTTCCAGATATACAACTTCTTTTCTTTTCGATACTCTGGTGGAAAGCTCAAAGTTTCTTTTTTCTCACCTTTTACATATGATACTTTCACTAACTCACTACAAAATATTTTACGACTCTCGTAAACACTGATTTTCATTGGGTAGTTGCCAAAGATAGTGTATAAAATGTATCTACAAATGCCATTAAACCCAAATAGAAGCGAAACGGTGTTGGCATTATTGCTGCCACCAAGTGGTTCTTCGACAATAACGTGTTCGATTTCACCAAGATAGTTAGTTCTAACATGTTCTTTGTATTCCAAGACATATTTCTTAAAAATCTCTGCTTTATAAATGTCTCTGTTTTCAACAGGCGTATTTTTATCGGTTTTTAATTCAAGGTGCTTGAGTTCAATAAGTTTACCTTTGTCGTCCCATAATGCCATACCGATATTTGTGGTACTAATGTCTAATGACCAAATGTATTTTACCATAATTAATTATTTGTGAAGGTCTTCGTAATTAATTTTAAATTCTTTTGATTCCTCAATTAGTTTCTGAATACCTTTAGGGTCATCCAAATACAATTTGATGAGGTCTTCTATTACTCCACCAATTTTTAAACTTTTACCTTTACACAGCATCTTAAATCTTCCATGAAGGTCACCATCAATAATAACAGATTTTGGCTTTGTTGCTGTAGGTATCTCTATATTATTCATATCTATTATAAATTTATTTTCATGATTTATAATAAATACTAAGAAATTATAAAAAATTATAGATTTTTATGATTATTTCGATATTTAATCAAAATTTAGAAGTCCAGATTGAATACAATTGTTCTGGCAATCGTAGCGTCTTTGGCTACGGGGTCATTTAATTTGCCAATTGCGACCAGATTTTTATTACTATCATAGATACCGATTTCGCTAACATAAACTGTTTCTAAACCATCCCATGTTGGATTGGAAGTCGAATTAAATTCATTTAGTGGTAAGTTGATACTGATATCGGTGGTATAAACATCTGCCTTAATTTGTGCCTCTACGTTACCAAAAAAATATGTGGCATCACCAAATACCAATTTATCGGGATTACTTGCAGATGGATAACTAATATAATCTAAATTATATGGCATGAACTCGAAAACGTTAAGATATTGTAATAACTGTATTTTAAACACAACGCTTGTCAAGTCAGTAGCAGTTAAATATGTTCCAGCACCACTGATTTGTGAGGTAAGGTCGAATTGTTTCCATGCTGCTGAATCGGGAATAACGTCTTCGTAGGTATCAAATGGTGTGTTATCCACAATTTGTACCAAGGCATGAATTTTATGTGCAGTAAATCCAGTACCTTCACCATTGTTAGGAAGTCCAACCCCAGATGCCAAAAATTTAAAATCATTAATATTTGGAAAACTCATGCTGATTTCCTGCACGTAAGGGTCGGCTACGCCTAAATCCAGTTTCTTGATGTAATTGCAATGAATTGCCTGACTATAATCACCAGCAGTTAAACCAGTTGTTGGTAGTAGAATGTACGATATGAATACTGTGTTTCCGCTCATTGTTTTATTTTATTTTATCGTGGACCAATACATCCAACATAATAGTAATCGCATCCAGACGGATTATTTATTCCACTCATTGTCACACTATAGCTACTAAATGAATCTTGGTCGTCCTGTTCATCATCAACTTCACAACAATTAGCAAAATCACATGCCCAAATACAAGTTTCGCTTCCAAATGCAGTATTCTGTATACAAAGTCGATATCCAGTATCTAAAGCACCGTCAACAGATAAGCTACCAGTAAATGGTAACCAGCCACCTGTAGTACTATGACAATATAGAGAACATGTTACACTCACACCAAGAGTTCCGTTATCAGGGGGAACAGTCCAAGTAATTGTCGCACCTACTGGTGCTGGCAATACCACTTCACCAAGACTGGCATCATAGTTTGGAAGTGTCCAAGACCTGTTTGATTTATATGACATTGCAAATAGTAATTCTTGGTCTTCAATCACAAAGATTTTCAGGTCTGAGAACATTTTCCCAACAACAAACCCCTCGGAGTCAGCAAGGTCATAGTAGTAAAGATTGAGTCCAGCCAACAATTTTTGCCCACCAATTGGTGATAAAGTCGTACCAAGTGTTCGTGTTGGTGATTTATGCCACATTATTGTGGGGATGTCAACTCTCGGAGTGTCTTGAAGAAAACTTTCACCGTATACGTTTGCTGGACTACTATTTGTGTAATGAATCACACCTAATTTCTTTAATGTCGGTGCTTGATTTTGAATATAAGACACGAAGCCACCAAGACTCCTATCTTTAAACTGAGTATATTTTAAATTACCTGCCTGTACGCCAGCAATTTCCTCGGTAAAAATAATCGATAGATTCCAATATGGAAAAACAATGGTTGGACACTGGTTGTTTTCCAGAAAACTTAAGACACTTTCATCGAGATAATCTGTTGGTGACATGCTCAATACAGTATCCCCGCTAAAACTAAGTTCATTATAAAGAATCATTGCACCAGCCTGAAGTTTAGACGTTATGGTATCAGTAAAGTCGGGCACTTCTCTATCAAGCTCAACACTAAGATTATCGGCAGCTAACGTACCACCAACAATTCGCACGATTCTATAAAATAAATGAGGGGTAGGGTAAGTTTTCATTACCGTAAAACCAGTTGTTTCAACATTATATGTCCATTTCACATATAATATGTCACCGACAGCAGGTTCTTCGCCACTCGTACCATAAGTATCTGCTTTCTTTAAATCAATAATCTTCCCATTAGCTGTTTCAACATTGACATAACAATCTGGTTGTTTCACATGATTACTATCAGTGATGTATTTAGTATTATTATCGGTAAAGAATCCCAGAGACTCCACAGTGTTTTCAACTTGATATGCGGTTGAAGGCACTGTTGACATTTCAATATAGGGGTCACCACTTAAGTTCCTTGGAATAAACGATATTGGATTGGCGTTTTTATCTGCTGCCCTTAAGATTGTTGAATCAAAAGCAGTATATCCACTAACATTTGGGTCAGCGACAATTTCCCTATTGAAATCGTAATCTATCTCACTGTCACCAAGTGCATAGTATTTAAAATCCAATTGACCTGAAGACAGTAATTCTCTACCTTTTGAAGTCAGTTTGATATTTAATACAATCGGGTCTTTTCTCTCAATAAATGCCATTTAAAATCTGCTTTTCTATAAATACAATCATTTTTATTTTAAACTGCCCCATCACTAACCTCTACAACAAAATCCTTATTAGTTGAACTCACACTCGTAATTAATGTGCCATAGTTCCAAGTAATGCTACTTACACTTCTCCATCTTATCTCTGCTACAACTTGACTACCACCATACCATGCTTCAACATTATTTAAATTGATGCTATAAGTGCCATTATCCACATTATAAAAAGGTACTAACCACGGAGTTTCTTTAGGTGGGAATGGTGGTAAGAACTGATATGTTGTTATTGGTGATGTGCTCAATGAAAGAGAACCAGTATATCCATCGCCATGCAATAATCCACTATCCCCACCAGTCCAATCGAATGAAAGGGAAACATTAAATGTTGTTGGTGCAGGAGTTGCTGTTACAAGGTCTTCAACCTGTCCATAACCAACTTTAGCATTGGGGTCTAATGGGTCTGTGCCATTCTCAACAAATGCTCTATACCATGTCTGTGTGCTTGGTAATAATCCACTTGCAGCAGCACTAAACGGACTTGTTGGTTGTGGTGGTGGATATAAATATGTTTTCTTAACACTTGAATTGGTGTTAGTTATGGTCAAGCTATTCTGTTGTGCTGCATTTTGTGTATAAACTAAACCATATTTCAATATATTGGTTGGTGTACCACCACTAAATGTATTTTGTGCCGTCCCAAAGCCTGTTCCATCAAGTAATTTAATTGCCGTTGGTGAAGTCGTTACATCATATGCAACTGCTGGTTCAGGCAATGTCGTTACCTCTCTTGTTTCACCCCAATAAGTAACACCATCAACCACAATATATGCAACATATTGATATGTTGAATCGTAATCCAGAGTAAGATTTGGAAGAGTGAAGTAATTAACACTTAGCGGTCCTGACGGTACTAATGCTGGATAAGTAATCCAAGGACCAAACGGTGTTTTTCTGTATCGTATAGCATAATATTGTACCTCTTCGTATCTCACGATGTTAAGACCTCCCGGTTGAATCAGTACGTTGCCGTGGAATACCAGCGATGACCTCGTTTCAACACTTGGGTCAGGTAACGGTGGTGGGTCGGTTTGAATTGAATAGGTTTGACCAGTTGCACCAGTACTTAGCGATTCAACAAATGCACGCACACTATACCAAGTACCATCATCTAAGCCAGTTAGGGTTGATGTGAAGTTATTAACTGTAAGCGGTCCTTGCTGTGATAGTTTAATCCAATTATCTTCCACCTGTTCTATTTCATAATCTATTCCCTCAAGTAGATTTTCTAATCCAATTGGTGCTGAACCTCCACCGTATGGATAAGGATATGGATAAGTTAGTTTATATTCAACACCATATTCACTGAGTTCATCATATCCAATAATGTTTCTACCACCAGTTATAATACTACCGAGTTCAGGCGGTATGGTTTCAACATACAACGGAGTTGGTGGTGGTGGTGGCGCAAGAATCTCTTGAACAATACTAAATTTACTCCCATCATCGCCAAAATATTGCATCATTGGATTACCTCTTTTATCAATAGTTGTTGACCCATCAGCATACAAATTCACGCCTCGCTTATACCAATGTTTTTGTTTGGTAAAAATACTGTTTCTAATTAACAACCCACCTCTTCTCAATATGATTGTTGCAGATAATAACTGGTCAACAAACCTCTGGAAAAACGCATTATATTTACTCAGGAACGGATAGAGGTTCTGGAATGTATAGCCATTCGATTGTAACGGATTGTCATCGGGAAGCAATGCTCGTTCCAGATAAATTTCATATAATCTCAGAACTGTTGGATACCAACCACCTTTGAAGTCAGTTACCACTTTTCTGGTTCTGACATTAACCATTTTTCTCTGAACCAATTCAAGGAATTCCAAGAATGACAATTCGCTTATATCTCCAAGACCAAATACATCATTAATAACAGGGTCGAATGCCCCCGCACCACCAACAAGATAATACGCACTAATCACTGTACCATATCTAATACCTCTTGGTAAGAAAATCTCATAGGGATTTTGCACATTAATATTGTAGTCAGTAATTGGTTCTAAAGCAATGCCATCAACAAGAAACTTAACGTCACTTGCTTGATTTACTTTGTAATTAAGTTTATAAACGTATTTGTTTGCACTATTATTGAAATAAATCTTGCCAGTATTAAAACTATCGACTCTAATAACTTCACTTCTAAGGTTAATATCATTACTTCCTTGAACATGCATATATGAAATCTGCACATCGGGATTCTGTTTTAGATATGCAATAACATCGGGGTTCTGAATAATGATTTGATTCGTGCCACCTGTTGAATTTGCAGGGTCAAGAATGTAATCGGCAACGAATTGTGGTGTGCCTTTAGTAAGAGCAATTCCGTTAATTGTAAGTTGGACATCACCATGTGGATATTTTGGTAATGGCACATATGTTCCACCGAGAGTTGCTTTAATTCGGGTTACGATATAATTAATGGTAATCGCACTGGTCGGTCCAGCCACACTTGTTTCTCCCGAATTAACAAAAGTCACTTGAATAACATCACTTGGTCGTGTCCCACCACTAAGTTCTGGAATTGTAATTGAGTTTCCGCTAACAGTATAATCGGCTGGTGGTGCTGTTTCGGTATTACCACTGGTATAACCACTCGTATCACCAGTACTTGGTGCATTCAATAGTATACCGTTGTAACGCACTTCCATATCACCCAATTTGTGGTAATCACCGCTTACAGGCAATTTAAATTTATTAGGTGCTCCATCTAAGTCGAGATTCGAAATATTGACATATGAATACGGTAATGTATAACCACTTGAATTAGCAGCGAAATCTTTTTGAATATATTCATAAACATCGTATTCTATCCCACGTGCGGTATCAAGAGAAACATCGACTTCCTTGGTGTTAATTACCAATCTACTGTCTTCCTGATAATATTGGGGGGTGGTTGGGTGAATACGTGTTGTAGCACCTGTTTGAATCCATGATTTTTTATTATCTGGTGTTTGTTTTAAATCAAAACCAGCCATTCTAAAGACATCAAGATATGCTTGACCACTATCGGTATTCCCACTGAGTTGAAAATAAAAGTCATTGGTTTCCAACGGAGCAACAGGATAGCCTTCGGTATCGTATGGCAATGAATTACTTGGAAAATCTATTTGTGCAATTGGTTGAGTGGCTGGATTAATTTTTCCATCAACAGTATAAACGTATTCCGTTATATTAATGAATGGTTCTGGAATACCAATTAGCAAGAACATCGATTTAATTGCTTGACGAGTCCCTTTTGATTTCCAGAAATAACTGGTATTATTTAAGATTCTTCTCCAGAGTTCGATATCGATTTCTGCTGGTAATATGTCTTCATTTAAATTTCTTTCTTCATCATCAACAGTTAAGAATCCCTCAACTAATTCGCTCTCATTCACCAGCGAGAAATAATCCCAACCAAACGTATTTGCCATATTCTTCACCAGTTGGTCAGGAATATTATTTAATTTATTATATGTGACTTTATTAATATTAACCAGCGAATCAATAAATTGTCTGATTTGGTCGAATTCCCTACCATAAAGTCTTAGAAGTTTAGGTATTTTACCATCTTCGGTATAGTCATAGGTTTTAAGTGATTCTGGGGTTAGAAATCTTGCAATTAAATCTGTTTTTATTTTATCATACTTAGTGCCAATCCTCAACACTATTTTCAGGAATTTCTGATATGCTGGTGTGCTAATATCGATATTATATCCATCACTGGTTGCCCAAAGAACCTGAGTATCACTATATACAATTCTACCGTCTTCAAGTGGTTTCGGGTCTTTTAAAGTAAAAGCAAATCCGTTAGAACCTTCTCTGTTTGAAACGAGGTTTTGTTCATAACTATTAAGCAACGCCCTGAATTCTTCAAACGTCACATTATCTGGTCTTATATGATAATCAAGACTACCAGTATTTCCAGTTCCCATCTGCGCAAACGGATTACCTTGAACCTCTAACCTTATATAATTTTTAACGGGAACTATCGTTCCACTATATGTGTTGATACTATTAACTGTGTTTCCAGTATATCCAACCACTCTAAATAACGTGTTGGGTTCGAGATTTGACCAAATCACATATTTATCATATGAGAGATTTAAATTCTTTAATTCATTGTCGTCAGGAAGACTATCATTCCCAGCATTAAATGCTAACCCAAAAGTATTGATTGTTGCGCCAGTTGGAACATAAAATGTTGCAACATTTGCGACACTATCATAAGTATATCCAGAATAGGTTAAATTTCCACCAACATTTTTTTGTGAGTTGGCGAACAACGACCCCGGGTATGCCAAGATAATGTTCTGAATCGAAACTCTTAGAAATTCATATGCTGAACCATATCTAACAAAGGTATTAAGGTCGGACTTATCGAGATTTAAAACGGCATTCGTTGTGTATGACTGAATGATTTCGGATTGGGTTTCATTAACTCCAAGGGTGTCTAACGTAACTGGACGCACAAAAGAACTCAACGTATTGGTGTAATCAATCGTTACTTTATTATCAAAGTTCGTTGTAACAAAAAACTTCCCAAAACTAAATATCGTGTTGGATGGAGTATCGTTAAAATAATCCCCGTTTAAGTTCTCATTAAGATTTGTTTTTACTACTTTTACCTTTGCCACAGTATACGATTTACTATAAATACGATAAAAAGAAAATCCCAATCTAAGGAATTGGGATTTTTCTTGATTTTAATTAAAATATCTTATTGAACGTCACCAGTAACTTCATCGAAATCCTGAGTCTCGTCAATATTTGTTCTTTTTTCCTTGACTTCATAAAGAGGAACATTATCTACGCTTTCTTTAATTTCATAGATATTAAACTGTTTTGTTATTACTCTATTTTCGTCATAATATGTAAGAATTCCGTTATCAACATCTTTAATTTGTTCACCTGCAACATAATTTGTTAAAGTATCGATTGTGTTGGCAACCATGTCTACTTCAATAACAAGCGGTGAAAAGAACGTATTTGAAATTAAAATCGTCTGGTCAGGATTACCAATAAACGGTGACGCATTTGGTTTAACATCACTTGAACTACTTGGCGTTAATTGCACAAAAAGTAATGTACCTGTATCATCGAATCTATACCTAATAGCTTTCTGACTTGTATTTCCAACGTTTTCACTAACGGGAACGACCTTATTTGATGTCACGACATAACGAACAACATTTCTTATTTTATTATTGGTTGTCGAATCAATATATTCAATACGATAACCCTGTAACGCATTATTTGCTCTTAAATTTTCTGGTATGTCGTTAGCATCGAGAACAATCCCCTTAACTGTTGGTACTGAAGACAATACACTACAATCGATAATTGTCGTGGTTGCCACTTTCGGTTTAAGATAAATCGTATAAATCCCCAATTGCCCAAAAACGGATGCTGGAAGTCTTAAATTATAAAGTCCCTCCAATAAGTTTTCGTTTCCCAGAATTTGTTCGTCATCAGGTAAATAATTATAACTTAAAATTTCAGAAGAATTTAACTTAAAGATATCATTATTAACCGTTTCTCTATTGGGTGTATAATTGTAATAAACATCGATGTCATCAATGCTTACATCTGCGGGTCTTGTCGTGCCATAAATTCCTACTGCCATCTTACGTATTGTTTATTATGTTAAAATATTTTCCACCAGCATATGTGGTTAAATCTACCAGATTCTCCACAAACTCCAATCTATAATTTTTATTGAAAGCCGATTGTTCGCCTCTGGTTATAAATACATCGTCATTAATTTTAGGATTACTAATTATCTTTTCCTTATTCGGGTTCTTTATATATTGTTCATCAAGGAAATTTCCGTTATTATTCGCATTGTATTCAAATGTGGTTGTTGTGCCATCAATAAGTGTTTCATCAATATATTTAATTCCACCAATATAATATGTGACATATTCAATAGCAGATGATACTCCATAATCCACTCCATCACTTGTCCAACTTCCACCACCAACATATTGGTCAGCAAAATTTGACGTTACCGTGTATTTACGCAACTCGTTTAATCTACTATTATTTGTGCTGCCCGTTATCATTATAATATGTCTTTAAGAATCTCGGTGTTTTTCATGACTTCCTTCTCATATCTTTCAATGTACTTAATCGCATTTGAAAACTCATGTAAGGTCTTCATTCTAATCGCTTTCACGTATCTGGGTTGAAACTTACTATCTAAATACATGTGAGTATAGTTGTGATAGTTTCCCGCACCCTTTTCGGTGTATTTCAAAACGTCATTGTATGGGAGAATATCGTAAGACTTCCACCCATTTTTTAATTCTGCCAAATAGAATGCCAGTTCCTCACTTGCCATGCCGATAAACCAATTATCTTTAGTTTCGGCATCAATGAAACCCTTTCTCATAATCTCACAGATTTCAATATAGGGTTTTTTATGCTTGTGTCTCATTCCAATTATTCCACAAGAATTACATCTTCCATCATATTTATCGGGGTCAATTATATTGTGTTGAACAACCAATTCCCTAAACATGTCCACATATCCCTTTACATAATTAATGTCTTTGGGGATGTGATTTTGAACGATAATATCATATTCTTCGTTATTAATGAATTCAGAAAACAGGTCAGCAAAAATGAAAACATCGGTATCAACATGAATGAAATCGGTTCTCATTGATTTCATTATATCGACTTTATAGTAACTCCAAAACTGTTCGGTATTTCTGTTTTCAACAATATTTACCTCATCATATGGGATGTACTTAATCAATGCGTCTTGTGCTGCCTGATTACAATACATTCTAATTTTCCCATAATATTTATTCAGTGTCAAGTAACTCAATAAAAACGAATAGAAACCTAACAAATTCTTCTCTTTATCCCCAAATGCTCTTGGTGAACCGTTATCAAACTGTGCAAAACTTTGTATTATTTTCATATCTTAAACATAATTAATTATAATCCAACCACGATTAACATTAGGGTCATTAAAAACTGTGTTGGTTTGAAATATACTACTAATCCTTGGCTTCATATAAACACTGGCAGCACCACCAGATAATTGTTGTACTGTTACTTGTGGTAGTGATTCTGCCGTTCCTGTGCCATCAGAAAAAAATTCCCATACACCTGTATGTGCATCATTATAAATTAAAATACTACTTACTCCCCTGACATTTACCCAAGGAATGTCCACCCCGGGTGATGATTCTACTCTAACCGATTTACCACCAGCACCCTCAAAAGTATCGTTCATATTCCAACTACCGATTTCAAGTGCCACTTGTTTGAGAGCACCACCACTCGCACCAAAAAGTTGTGTCTTGAAATTATCGAACGTTATATTTTTATACGAACTACCCGCTTTACCAAAAGCGAATCTGTCGGTACTGGTTGGTGTGCCCAGCACTAAATCCTCAAAAAGTTTC
>Ga0180438_10009041_pt1 | contig 12518 bp, 9 predicted proteins | sample SS_ome_12_FD_132455 | JGI IMG/M metagenome (GOLD analysis project Ga0180438, IMG submission 132455) | Hypersaline lake sediment archaeal communities from the Salton Sea, California, USA - SS_3_D_2 metaG | ecosystem: Environmental > Aquatic > Non-marine Saline and Alkaline > Hypersaline >...
GCTCGATCAGGACGAACTGGACCAGCTCCGCGCCACGTGGGAACTGCAACCTGCGCAGATCGCCTCCCCCGACCTGATCCGCTCCCTCCTCCGCCGCTCCCACGAGTCCGCAGAAGAATAGATTGTCACCCCCATATCCAACACCGGCCGTGACTCCTCAGGCCAGGCCCCGGAGCAGCACAGCCCCTTTCTGGCGTCCCCCGCGCCAGAATGCCCAAGTCGGAACTTTTTTTCCAGAAACAAAGATTGGGGCTCGGGTCGGAACTTTTTTTCGGAAACAAAGGACAAGCGATTGCGCGGAGGCTAAGAAACCGGGTTTTCAAGAAAAAACCCGGTTTCTTGTCCATATCCTGAGCGGCTACAGCAAAAGCAAGTATTCCTGGTGATACCATCGGCGGTTATCAGGTCGGACGTTGGCGAGGAAGACCTGACAGGTTTCGTCGATCGGCGACGGTTCGTGAGTGGACTGTGCATGGGAAAGGCCCTGCTTTGTGTTTGGTGCCCACGGAAACCTGTCAGGTCACGTTTCACGCTTCACGTTCCTTGCGCATCCCGCAGCACCACCGGCAGATAGAGATACCGCCGCGACACGTTCGTCGTCAACACCACCGCGTCGTCCTGCGTCGGGTCGCCCTGCGACGTGGCGGTCACGGTGATCACACCCGTGCTGCCGGGCGACGCACCGGACGGGATGCCGACGGTTACGTCCACGTCGGTCCCCAGCCCCGCCCCCAGGCTCACCGGGTTGTCCGAATAACCCACCGTCCAGCCACCCGGCGCGCTGTGGCTCAGCCCGATGACGTCCGCCACGGTGCCCGTGTTCGTCACGCGCACCGTGTACGTGACCGTCTCGCCGGGGTCAGCGGTATCCGTCGCCGTGTGCGGCGCGACTTCCACGCCCCGCGTGATTGGCTGCGTGGTCGCGATCGTCGTCAGGACCGAGTCGTCGCTCAGGCTCGGCGCGCCCTTGGACGTGGCCGTGACGGTCACGACGGCGCTGGCGCCGTGCAGCGCGCCGCCGGGGATCGTCACGTAGGCCTGGAAGCTCTCGTTGCTCCACGGACCCACCGGCCCGGCCGTCGCCGTCGACAGCGAGACCGGCCACGCCGCGAGCGTGTGGCCTACGTCGTAGGTATCGGTGATGTTCCCGTCGTTGTAGACGACGAGGGTGTAGGTCACCGTCTCGCCCGGCTCGTCCACCAGGCTGGCGCTGGCGGGCTCCACGTGCATGTTGTACCTTGCTATGCTCGTCGTGGTGAAGACCGACGCGTCGGAGACGGTCGTGCTCGCGACGGAGCGGGCCGTGATCGACGCCTGGTCGAAGGTCGCCCCCACCGCCGTGGCCGGCACCGTGACCGAGACCTGGAACGCCGCCGCGACGCCCGGGTTCAGCGGGCCGACGCTGCTCGTCGAAAGCTCCGTGGGCCAGTCGTCGTCCGCCAGCGACAAGTTGAAGCTATCCGCGACGGTGCCCATGTTCCGCACGGTGAAATCGTAGACCACCGTTCCACCGTTCGTCCCCACAGCCTGGGACGCGTCAGGCTTGACGTCAGCGCCGTAGCCGGTGACGTTCGAGACCGTGAACGAGCCGGACGATCGGTTCGGCTGGTCTGGCATCTGGTACTGTTCCGGCGTAGTCGTCCAGATCTCCGCCGTGTTCGTCACCACCGTCTCCTCCGGCCAGTCGAAGTCCGGGTCCACCTGGGCGGTGACGGTGATGGTGCCACCTTCTTGCCAGTGCAGCGACCCTACCGTCCAGGTGAAACGGTCGTGTCCCGCCAGCGTGCCACCGGGGATCCGTTCGTAGGTGTAGGTCGCGTTGATCAGACCCGCGGGCAGTGTGTCCGAAACCACCACATCTTCCGCCGTGTTGCCGAAGTTGGCGAAGAAGATCGTGAACGTGACCCAGTCGCCCGGCACGACGACAGTCGGTGTGACATCCTTCCTGGCCCAGACGTCGGCCACGGGCGACACGGCCACGGCCCAGTCGACCTCGGTCTGGACGGGGTTGGCCAGATCCCCGTCCCACGTGCCAGTCGGCTCACCGTTCAGGCCGTCGAAGTTGTCGAAGTCCGGCCACTGATCCACGTATTCAGGCGGCCCCCACACGCCGCCTGGACTGGTGGTGTTGGCGACGGCGTAGACGTCGTGCGAGACGTTGGCCGCGTCGTTGTGGAGCGTGTAGACCCCGGTGTGGGGCAGCGGCCGGTGCGCGTAGAGGGGCAACAGCCCCGATCCCCCCAGCGGCGGGTCGCCGTCGGAGCCCACCCGCCCGGTCCACTGGGGCTGTCCGGTGAATTCCCTGGGCGGCAGTGCCAGCTCCATGCGATCCCAGTACGGGTCGGAGAAGGCCACAAAGCCGCCTTGCTTATCGACGCCCGGCAGCGTGACGTAGTGGCCACCCAGCCGCACCCATTGGTCCCCCTGCCACTGCCAGAAGCCCAGCAGGAGGATCACGTCCTCGCTGCGCTCTACCTCCTCGGCCACCCACCAGAAGTCGGGGGACTCGACCTCAGTGATCACGTACCCCTGTCGCAGCTCATGGTCTTGCAGATACTGCTCCAGCCCGCTGGCCAGCATCGTGTTGACCGTGCCTGGCACGCCGAGATCCGTCCCGAACCGCGCCGCCAGGTCCTCGACCAGCCCATCTGTCGTCCCGTTGTTGCCCACGTCCTTCGGATCGTGGTCGTCCCACATAGCATTGTACGACTTGATCAACGGGTAGGTATCCGTGATCGCCGGCGGGACCAGTCCGTGGTACTCAAACTTGGAGTCGAACCACCACAACGAGTTGGCCGCCGCGACCGGGCCGTCGTACGTCCACGGCTGCGGGTCTGGCCCGCTCCATCTCCACTCGTCCTGTCGCTGATCGAAGTCGGGCACGCCGCTGGGTGCGAAGTCGTCGTAGGGCTGGAACCGCCTGTGGTAGGGCGGCAGATCCTCGGCCTCCACCCACCGGCCGCTCGCCTTCCACGTGAAAGGCGACACCGCCAGCGCGTACTCGATCTCGGTGTGAATATCACCTCCGGTGTAAGGCTCTGCCGGTTCCTCCCACCGGGGGTTCGGATTTGCACCGATCATCTCCAGGAACATGAGATCAGGCTCATAACCGGGGATCCACCACAGCCCCCCGGGGCTTGGCGACCCAGGCTCGACCATGTAGACGTCGTGGGAGACGTTGCCGGCGTCGTTGTGGATGGTGGGATCAGGAGTCAGTGGATGAGGTGGATAGTGCTGGATCAGCGTCCCGCTCAGCACACGGGACGGCGCGGGCAACCCGAACGCCTCCGCCGCGTCCTGGGCCGGGTCGCTGAGCGCAATCAGCATCCCGGCGGGATCCACCCCGGCGACGGTGACGTAATGGCCCAAGATGCGCATCCAGTACTCATCGCCACTACCCGGTATGCCATCCGGGTCACGCCACTCCCAGAACCCCAGCAGCAGCACCACGTCCTCGCTGCGCATCACCTCCTCGGCGATCCATTCGAACTCCGGCTGCGCCACCAGCGTGACCACGTATTCGTCCCACACCCCGCGGTCGCGCAAATAGTCCTGGACGCCCCGGTACATGTCGTAGATGTGCGTGCCCGGCTGAGTCTGGTCGGTCAGGAAGTACGTGCCCAGATCCATCGTCAGCGACAGCACGTTCTGCGGGTCGTGGTCGTCCCAGGAACTCGGGTCGTACGAACCCACCAGTGGGTAGCTGTCGCTGATGGGAATCGTGGCCGGCGGCCCCACCGGCGGCGGTCCCACCGGCTCCGGTTCGAACTTGGAGTCGAACCACCACAGCGAGTTGGCGATGGCGAAGGGACCACAGAACGTCGGGGCCACCTGCATCTGATCGAAGTCCGGCACCCCAGAGGGAGCGTAATCCTCCCACGGCCCCGGCTTCCAGTAGAAGGTCGACCAGTCACTGGATGAGGTCAGCGTGCCCCACGTGTCGGGCTGCTGCCAGTCGCCGCCCGCGGGCCAGTACCAATCGCGCGGCCACGACGGCGTCCACACCTCGGCCAACGCCAGGCCAATCGACGTGGGCGTGCCCGCCGAGATGCCGAGCTTGGAGAGGTTGACCGCAAACTCCGCCTGCCAGCCCCAGCCGGCGGTGTGGATCGCGGCGGTCCATTGGCTGGTCGGAACCCCGCCCCAATCACTGCCGTTCCCCTGGTCCTCGGAGGCGCCCCCGCCCTTGTCGACGGTCAGGCGAAAGTCGTCCGGCTGAGGTGCAGCGGCCTTGTCGTTGGCCGTGTCCAGGAACACCTGGAACGCAGGACCGGCGCCCCCTCCGGAGGGGAAGGGATACACAGTGGTATCCGGCGAGTCGAAGGCGATGTAGAGGGTGATCGCGTCCTGCCGGAGGAACACCTCCACGTCGCCAGCGTAGCCGGGAAAGGTGATTTTTCCCGCCCCAGCGTACTCGCCCGGAGTGATGCGCCCATCGACCGTCGGCGAGAAGCCGTACGGCGCATCCGCCACGTCGTCGTCGCTCAGCCACGGCATGGGCAGCGTCTGCGGCGCGGCAGGTGCGGTGACCGCCTCGTCCGCCTGGACCGTGGACGCGTGCCCCCACGCTAGCGCTCCGACGACGACCACCACCGCGGCCAGCGCCAGGCAGGTCGCGAGCAAGAGTCTGGATATTTTCATCGTGCACCTCCTTGTGCAAAAATGAGGCAAACCGTACCTTGACAGTGAACCGTGAGAAGATATATCAGAGGAAAACTCAGATTTCGTTGAGATAGAGGAAATTCCCAACCAATCGTGCAGTCCTTGCGTTGTCAGTATCGACCGGCTCTCACCACCTCCTTCTCCCGACTCGTGAGACCCCCGCCGCAGGCAAGGGAGGCATAGCCGCTGGGCCAGGCATATGAGGACGATAGAGGTACTTACCTTATCAAGATAGCACAGGTTTCGGCGCCTGTCAACCAGTACTTTTGGCCTATATGTCTGTCAAGTTCCAAATACCCCCTTGACAAAAATTAAGTGATATGTTATTATTTTAAACAGTTTGATTAATTTCCTTTAGGAGGGAACCATGTACCCCGTTCCAACGGAATGCCCGGTCTGCCACGACGACCTGTTCGTCACCCGGCTGGTCTGCCGCAACTGCGGCACCGCGATCGAGGGCCGCTTCACCATGGGCCGGCTCTTCCAGCTCACGCCCGAGCAGCTCCACTTCGTCGAGGTTTTCCTCCGCTGCGAGGGCAAGATCAACCGCGTCCAGGAGGAACTGGGTATCTCCTATCCCACCGTCCGCAGTCGCCTGGACGAGGTCATCCGCGCCCTCGGCTACCCGGTGGGCGGGGATCGTGATTCCGGCGACCAGGACCGCCAGGAGATTCTCGAGCAGCTCGCCCGCCGAGAGATCACCTCGGAAGAGGCGTTTCAACTTCTTCAAGACGACCAGACCTGAGTAGAAATGAGTAGGAATATGTTCAATCAACAGATCGAAACGTCGTCAACCCCACACGTCACCGTCGAAGCGTGCCTGGGCAACCTGGTCGTGCGGGGAGGCCGGGCGCAGCGGGTCAGCCTGCGCGTGATGGGCGAGGCCGAGGACGTGGATTGCCAACAGGACGGCGAGACGCTCGCCATCACGCTCCGCTCCGACTGTACGATCACCTGTCCGCCGGCCACCACCCTCACCGTCGACAGTGTGCAGGGGAACCTGAAGGTCGATGGGATCGAGGGAGCTTTCACCGTCGGCATCGTCCACGGCAACGCCCATCTTCGCACGGTCGGCCCGGCCACGATGGAGCAGACCTTCGGCAACTTGAGCGTCCGCCGGGCGGCCGGCGACCTGCGGGCACAGGTCACGCGGGGCAACGCGCGCGTCCACCAGGTGGAAGGCGCGCTCTCGTTGGACCAGGTGGACGGCAACCTGAAGGCCGAGGGACTCCACGGGGGCCTGGATGCCGAACAAGTGCACGGGAACGTCCGGCTGGGACCCCCTTTCTCCCCGGGCCAGACCTACCGCCTGAACGCGAGCGGCAACCTGACGCTGCGCCTGCCCGCCAGCACCAGCCTCCGCCTGGCACTGCGGGCCGGCGGCCGGGTCCGATCCCACGTCCCCGGCCTGATCCTGGAGCGGGCGGACGGGCGGACGGAGGGCGTGCTGGGGGATGGCCAGGCCACCCTGGAGGCCCAGGTGGGCGGGAACGTCCACCTGTGGCCCGTGGAGCCGGAGGAGGGCGCGGCGTATGAGATGCCGTTCGACTTCGCCACCGACCTGGAGGGGCTGGGCGCGCAGGTCGAAGCCCGCGTCACCGAGGCGATGGGGGAGATGGAGGCCCACCTGCACGAGATGCTGGGCAGCGCCGACAGTGGGCGCATCCGTCGCCAGGTCGAGCGCAACATAGAAGCGGCCCGCCGGACGGCCGAGCGGGAGGCCGAGCGCGCCCGGCTCCGCGCCGAGCGCGCCGAGCGTCGCTGGCGGCGGGCCAGCGGCCGCCGGCCGCGCCCGAAGCGGCCCCCGGCGACCGACGAGGAGCGCATGCGGGTGCTGCGCATGGTCGAGGAGGGGAAGATCACCCCCGATCAGGCCGCCGACCTGCTGGCCGCGCTGGAGGGACGATGACCATGATGCATAACCCATCGGCAGAAAAACCCGACTACGGCAACTGGGTGTCGACGAAGCTGCTCCTCATCTCGGGCTTGCTGAGCGTTCTCTTCGCCGCCCTGTCTTTCCTGCTGCCCATCCTCGCGGTTGGGGCGGCCTTCTTTGGTCTGTGGTTCGTCTATTTTCTGTACGCGCGCCACCAGTTCTCGCCCACCGGGGGGAACGTACAGGCCCGGATCCACGACATGGTCCTGGACGCCCTGGACCGCCTGGACTGGGACGGCGTGGGCACGGTGCTCGACATCGGCTGCGGGAACGCGCCGCTGGCGATCCAGGTGGCGCGGAAATACCCCGGCGCCCGGGTGACCGGGATAGACCTCTGGGGCATGGGATGGGACTACTCGAAGGCGGCCTGCGAGGAAAACGCAGAGGTCGCCGGTGTCGCGGACCGGATGACTTTCCAGAAGGCCAGCGCCGCCGACATCCCCTTTGAGGACGGGTCTTTCGACGTGGCGGTCAGCAATTTCGTCTTCCACGAGGTGAGGGACGCCCAGGACAAGCGCGACATCCTCAAGGAAGCGCTGCGGGTGGTCCGGAAAGGCGGCAAGTTCGCATTTCAGGATCTGTTCCTGGTCAAGCAGATCTACGGTGACGTCGACGATTTGCTGGAGACGATCAGGGGCTGGGGTGTCCAGGAGTTGGAGTTCGTCAACACCAGCGACGCGGATTTCGTCCCCCAGGCGCTGAAGCTGCCCTTCATGGTCGGCTCCACAGGCATCATATGTGGCACAAAGTGAACCAAAATGAACATAGAACCAAACCAATCATCGAAATGGAAGATCCCATTCTTCACCATCTGGACCGGGCAGGTCTTCTCGCTGGTCGGCAGCCGGGTGCTCGAGTTCGCCCTCGTCTGGTGGCTCACGGAATTGACCGGATCGGCGACCGTCCTGGCGACGGCGACGATGATGTGGGTCATCCCCCAGGTCTTCCTCGGCCCCTTCGCCGGCGCGCTGGTCGACCGCTTGAACCGCCGCGTCGTGATGATCGTGGCCGACAGCCTGGTCGCTCTCTTCGCCCTGTGGCTGGCCTACCTCTTCTGGACCGGCTCTATCCAGCTCTGGCACGTCTACGTCGGTTTGCTGGCCCGCTCCATCGGCGAGAGCTTCCACTGGCCCGCCATGCAGGCCTCGACCTCGCTGATGGTCCCCGAAAAGCATCTGACGCGCGTCGCCGGCCTGAACCAGACGATGAACGGCGCGCTCAACGTGATCGGCCCGCCGCTCGGCGCGCTGCTGGTGAAGCTGTTCCCGTTCGAGTCGATCATGCTGATGGACGTCGCCACGGCCCTGCTCGCGGTGGCCCCCCTCTTCTTCGTCCACATCCCCCAGCCCGAGCGTGCCACGCCGCAGCCCGGCGACGAGGGCGAGACCGGCACCAGCGTGTCCGCGATCTGGTCCGACGTGCGCCAGGGGCTGCGCTACGTGTGGAGCTGGCCGGGGCTGTTCGCGGTCTTGATCATCGCCACGATCATCAACTTCATCGTCAACCCGGCCTTCTCCCTGATGCCGCTCCTGGTGACGGATCACTTCGGGGGGGACGCCCTCCAGTTGAGCTGGATGGAGTCGAGCTGGGGCATCGGGCTGGTGTTGGGCGGCCTCCTGCTCAGCGCGTGGGGCGGCTTTCGCCGCCGCGTAACCACCTCGCTCATAGCCCTGATCATCGAGGGCGTGGGGATCACGATCGTCGGCCTGGCCCCGGCCAACGCCATCTGGATGGCCGTCGCCGCTATGTTCGTCGGCGGGGCGATGAACGCGCTGGTCAACGGGCCGCTGTTCGCGCTGCTCCAGTCGATCGTGACGCCCGACATGCAGGGGCGCGTGTTCACCGTCGTGATGAGCATGTCGTCGGCGGCGTGGCCACTGAGCCTGGCCGTCGCCGGGCCGATCGCCGACGCCGTTGGCGTGCGCCCGTGGTTCGTCGTTGGAGGCGCCGTCTCGGCGGCCGTCGGGCTGGGTGCCTTCTTCGTGCCGGTGATCGTCAACATCGAGCACAACCACAACGGACACACCGTTTCTGAAAAAGAGGCCACCGTGGCCGCGGCGAGGATGTGAAATCAGTCCAGACCTGACAGGTTCTCGCAGGCAGGTTGACTGGCCAGGGTCCTGGTGGGGTCACACCCAGTTTGTCCTGGTAGAAGCTCACGAAAACCTGTCAGGTCTGAAACAAGGAATGTGAAATGTCGATCAATAACCCCTTAACCCGTATACGCGACACCTACGCCGAGTATCCACGCCCCTTTTGGACGCTCATCTTCGGCACGTTCATCGACCGCGTCGGCGGCGCGCTGGTGTACCCCTTCCTCACGCTGTACATCACGCGCAGGTTCGGCGTGGGGATGACCCAGGTCGGTGCCATCTTCGGGCTGTTCTCCATCGCCAGCCTTGTCGGCAGCACGCTCGGCGGCGCGCTGACCGACCGCCTGGGCCGCAAGGGAATGCTGATCTTCGGACTGATCGCCAGCGCCATGACCAGCCTGCTGATGGGGCTGGTGAATTCGATCGGACTGTTCTACGGCACTGCGCTGGTCGCCGGATTCTTCTCCCACGTCGCGGCTCCTGCCCAACAGGCCACGGTCGCCGACCTGCTGCCGGAGGAGCAGCGCGCCCAGGGATACGGCCTCCTGCGCGTCGTCGTCAACCTGGCCGTCACGATCGGCCCGGCGATCGGCGGGCTCCTCGCCGCCCGATCCTACCTGTTCCTCTTCATCTGCGACGCCGTCTCCAGCCTGATCACCGCCGCCATCGTCGCCCTGGCGCTCCCGGAGACCAAGCCCGCCCCCGCCGAGGGCGAGCCCGAGCAAACGGTGGCCCAGACCTTCGCCGGCTACTGGACCGTCCTCCGGGACACGACCTTCATCCTGTTTATCGGTGCCAGTATCCTGATGATCCTCGTCTACATGCAGGCGTCGGGCACGCTGGCCGTCTACCTGCGGGATGTCCACGCCGTCTCCGAGCAGCGCTTCGGCACCATCATCAGCCTCAACGCCGGCATGGTGGTCTTGTTCCAGTTCTCGGTCACCCGCTGGATCAAGCGGTACCGCCCGCTGGCCATGATGGCCGCCGGCTCACTCCTGTACGCCATCGGGTTTGCCATGTACGGCTTCGTCTCGACCTACGCCATGTTCCTGGTGGCCATGGTCATCATCACCGTCGGAGAGATGCTCAACGCCCCGACCGGCCAGGCACTGGTCGCCCGCTTCGCGCCCGAGGACATGCGCGGGCGCTACATGGCGGTCTACAGCCTGGCCTGGATGCTTCCCTCGACCTTTGGACTGCTCCTGGCCGGGCTGATCATGGACAACTTCGACCCGCGCTGGGTGTGGTACGCCGCCGGCATAGTCGGCCTGGTGGCCGCGGGCGCGTTCGCGCTTCTGGAGCGTCGCGCCGGGCAAGCCACCGAACCCGCTACCCAGGCAACCGGCCCCGCTACCCCAGCCTGCCACGCCGAGCCACAACCACAGAGCCCGAGGTGAGCGATGCCCACTCCCATCCCGACTACCTTACCTTCCATCCCTACATCTCTTCTCTGCGTCTTTGCGTCTTTGCGTCCTTGCGTTTCCTCTTTGCATTAACGAAGGAGATCCCTCAATGGAAGACCGCTTGCGTATACTGAAACAGATCGAAACCGGAGAACTCACCGTCGAGGAGGGCGCCCGGCAGCTCCAATCCCTGGCGCAGCCTCCCGAGCCGCCGGAGCCACCGGCCGCGCCCGTCGCTTCCGCCGCGCGCCCGGCGTGGATGGAATGGCTGTGGCAGCCCGTCTTCTGGACCGGCGTCGCGCTCGCCGGCGGGGGCGGGCTGCTGCTCAGCAATGCCTACGCCAGCGAGGCCGGCGGCGGCCTCGTCTGGGGCTGGCTGCTCTTCGCCCTCGGCGTGCTGGAGGTGCTGCTCGGGTGGTGGATGCAGCGCGCCCACTGGTTGTTCGTGCGGGTGCGCGCGCACGACGGCCCCAACGTCACATTGGCCCTGCCACTGCCACTGGGCCTCGCCGCCGGCGTGCTGCGCCTCGCCCGCCCCTTCGTCCCCCAGCTTGCGCAGACCGGCGTGGACGAGATGATCCTGGCGCTGCGCGAGGAAGTGCGCGGCGGAAGCCCCCTGGTCGTCGACGTGGACGAACGGGAGAGCGGCGAAAGCGTACAAGTCTATTTTGGCTAGGAGGTCACGTATGACAATGAGCGAAGAACGACTGAAGATCCTGGCGATGCTGGAGGAGGGAAAGATCAGCGCCGAGGAGGCGGCCACGCTCCTCCGCGCGCTCGAAGGCGGGCGGCGCGCCCGTCCGGCGCAGGCCGGGACGACGGGCAGGAAGCAGTTCCTCCGTGTCCAGGTCACCGACACCATCTCCGGGGCACCCAAGGTCAACGTCACGCTGCCGATGGGCCTGGTGAGCGCCGGGATCCGCATGGCCGAGCGGTTCGCCCCCAATCTGGAGGGCTTCGACATGCAGGAACTGGAGGAACTGCTCGCCAGCGGCGCCGAGGGCAAACTCATCGAGGTCCTGGACGAAGCGGACAACGAGCTGGTCGAAATCTTCGTCGAGTAGCCAGAAACCGGGTTCTTTCTGAATAACCCGGTTTCTTGGCTTGCGCTGTCGATGGATCTGGTGAGCGCCGGACGTTGGCCGCGAGATCCAACGCGCCAACCCGCTTGACGCACTGCCTCCATCTGCTACAATAGCGGCGGAGGCCACGATGGATCACATCCTGGTAGTGGACGACGAACCGGCCATCGCCGCCGTCGTGCGAGATCGGCTGGAGCAGGACGGGTTCGCCGTGCGGGTGGTGCCCAGCGGCGAGGAGGCACTGGCACACGTGGAGGCCGACCTGCCCGACATGGTCGTGCTGGACGTGATGCTGCCGGGGATCGATGGCTTCGAGGTCCTGCGTCGCCTCCGCGGCTTGGGCTGCCGGGTGCCCGTCCTCGTGCTCACCGCCAGGGACGAGGACGTGGACAAGATCGTGGGCCTGGAACTGGGCGCGGACGATTACCTGGTCAAGCCCTTCAACCCGCGCGAACTGAGCGCCCGCATCCGGGCGGTCCTCCGCCGCCAGACCGAGCTGAAAGCCCTGCAGGCCCGCGTCCAGCCCAGCCCGGAGGGAGCAGGACCAGGGGAAGGCCTGCACTTCGACCACCCGCGGCGCCGGGTTTCGTTCCGCGGCCAGCCCCTCGACCTGCGCCCACGCGAGTACGACCTGCTGCATTTCCTGGCCCGGCATCGCGGGCAGGTGTTCACCCGCCAGGCGATCCTGTCACACGTGTGGGGCCGGGATCAGTACATCGACGAGCGCACGGTGGACGTGCACGTCCGCCGCCTGCGCGGCAAACTGGCCGCCGTCGCTCCCGACGACGACGTCATCCTCACCGAATGGGGCGTGGGCTATCGCCTGGCCGAGGATGTGTGAGTGACGGGGAACCCCGCTTCTTCCGCCGAAACCGGGGCGGCTTCGCCCGCGAACGCGCGCGTGCCGTCCATCCGTCCCCCCTCCGGCGACTCGCACGCCGGCCCTCCGCCCAGGCGGCGCAGCCTGGCCGGGCGGTTGGCGACCACCTATCTCCTGACCACGCTGTCCGTCCTGGTCGGGCTCAGCGTAGCCGTCTACTTCTTCGTCGCCTTCTACCTCGACCGGCGGCTGGAGGCGGAACTGGCCGCCCAGGCCGATTTCTACGCCGCCTACGCGGCCAACCTGGCCCCGGATGAGCGCGCGTTGGCCGGCCTGGCGCCCACGATCGCAGATCTCTTCGCCCCCCAGGCCGATCTCACCGTCCGGTTCTTCGCCGCCAGCAACGGCGCGCTGCTGGCCGCCACGCAGGACATCGGCCCGCAGCCCAGCCGGGTGGCCCTGGTGGAGCTGCGCTACCGCAGCCCCACGGTGTTCACCCAGCCCAGCCGCGACCTGCCCCAC
>Ga0180438_10009042_pt1 | contig 12518 bp, 9 predicted proteins | sample SS_ome_12_FD_132455 | JGI IMG/M metagenome (GOLD analysis project Ga0180438, IMG submission 132455) | Hypersaline lake sediment archaeal communities from the Salton Sea, California, USA - SS_3_D_2 metaG | ecosystem: Environmental > Aquatic > Non-marine Saline and Alkaline > Hypersaline >...
AACATCCCCAGAGTTCCGTCCTTCGAAACAGTTGCCCGCAGCGTCGGTAACTTGTCCTACGACAGCAGAAGAGGTGCTTTTACCGACTATAGCGGCTGCAGTACTAGAGTTAGTTACAGTGAGAGTGGTAAACGGGGCGCTATGGCTAATAGACGAACGTCCATCATCTACATAAAGTCTATAAGTAGAACTCGTTGCGCCGATTCCAATATAGCTAAATTGACTATAACTCAAAGAAGAGACAGCACCTGATTGATTTACACTGAATACGGTAGCACCCACAGAGTTCCGTCCATCGAAACAGTTGCCCGCAGCATCGGTAACTTGTCCTACGACGGCAGAAGAGGTGCTTTGACCGACTATGGCGTCGCCGGTACCCGATAGTACTTCGAGTTTTGCATTAGGATTCGTAGTTCCGATACCTACGCTGCCACCCGTAGTAAAACGAATCTTCTCTCCGCTACTCGAAAAAACTAGGTCTCCTGCATAGTCGACTGTCGAAGCCATGTAGAGATTCGCCCAACGTCGAGCAGTGCTCCCAAGATCCGAAGTATCATCATTTTTGCCTACGATGTCTCCGAAAACGTGTAACGCGGCTTGAGGATTCGTAGTCCCGATGCCAAGGCTTCCGCCTGTGAAATAACTCGAACTGTTCCCATGAATTCGAACTACAACTGAATTATTCCGATAGACGTCTAGAACGCCATCATCGCTAGAGGCGTAAGCACGAAAGATAACGTCTGCAGAAGCAGAATCTTTAATTTGGAAATTACCTTTAACCTCTAATTTTTCTCCCGGATCAGTTGTACCTATACCGACTTCTCCAGTAGATTTCACATTGATGTTATTGGTAGAAAGAGAAGTAGACGGACCAAATGATGCTATAGAATCCTTAGCAAGGACAACGGCTGTGGTATCGCTATCAACGACAGTTATATAAGCTGTATCATCATTCGACTTAAATCTTCCAAGATTATTACCGGTGCTGGAATAAACTTCGATTCCAGAAGTTGAAACCGTAGTCGTTCCAACTCCTAACCCCGAACTGACTATGGCAGTTCCACGGACATCCAAGGACTGCAAAGGAACAGTAGTACCAAGACCTACATTACCCGAAGTGGTAACAAAGGCATAACCGGCACTCGCAATCTGAAGAGCAGTCCCCGACCCGATCTGGTTCAGATAAAGGGACTGACCGGTACCTGAATTATCTACTCGAACAGCAGATACAGTATGTCCCGGAGCCTGAATAGCCTTTATCGCAAACTGATTATCAGCCTGCTGATTAACCTCAAGCTGGTCAGAAACGATAATCTCAGTATCTATAACAGTAAGAGTTCCTTCAACCTTGAGGTTGTTATTAACGGTAGCATCTGAAAGCGTGGTAGTACCGAGAACATCCAGAGTACCACCAATGCTCAAGTCCCCCGTCATATTCAGACTGGCAATAGTAGCATCCGCAAATGTGGTCGTACCATCTATCTGTACATTACCCTGAATGACAGCATTCGAAGAGAAAGTAGCGTCCCCAGAAACAGACAAAGGCCCGTTATTCGTGAGACCAGCCATCGTAAAAGCACTTGAATCCGCCAACTTCTCGGGCGTTATGGCATCATCAGATATCCACTTGGTAGTAATCTGAGACATCTGGAGGCGCTCCTTTATATAACCGTTACTTATGACCGGTCATAAATGATTCGAATTTTGTCGTCAGCTGCCAGAAGAGAATAAAGAGCGTAAGAGGCATCATTCCATACAACCCTTGTCGGAATTGAACTTGTATCTACCCCAAAATCACCATTCAGAGCCTGTGCAGAACCACCTATAAGGTCCATTGCCACATTATCAGAAACAGCCGGTGTCCCTGAAAGCTCCACATATTTATTCGCACTGGCCGTTGAATCAAGGGTAAAGTATTCAACCTCGAAGGCCATGTAACATGCTCCTTATTTAATAGATGCTTATCTTTGTACTAGGACATATTAAGAGATTATTGAATTGAACGTAAATTAATGATTTATATGGACCTTAGTACATTAATTGAAGGGCTTTCTCCATATATATAGAATCTCAGCCTTTTTAACATCTTTCTTTCTTGAGGATGTATGCCAATAAACTGATTTCTCAGGGATTAATTTGGTTTCGACCATCTCTTTAAGTTCTCGCGGTAGGTTTAAAATAAGATAGCCGCCAGATTTCAAGGATGATTCCGCGTATAGAGTGATATTTTTAATCAGTTCTTTCCATTCAACTATATCCATTCTATCTCCATACACTTCCAAATCAACATATGGGGGTGATGTAAGTATAAGATCACAATCTTCCGGCGCACTAAGTCTATCAAAACGCGTATTCCTAAGGTCTACCTCAAAGTCATAAAATGAGGCGATAGTGCTCAATCCATCATAGGTTTCCTTCCACGGCTCAAAACCGACATATTCCCTTCCTGAAGAAACGGTCCCGAGCATCCGTCCACCCCACCCCGCACATGGGTCAACAACTAACCCACCACTAGGACAATACCTGTCTACTAAGGCTTTCATTATTCCACATGAAAATCCAACTACACCCCCATTAAAGAAAACTAGACTATTATGGAGAAAATCTGGGAGGGCACTCTTATTCGATCTCAGAGTATATTGTATTGTTCTATTAAGAGTCGTATAACCATTAAAAATATCTATTGGAGAAACACCTCTATATTTTGCCTTAACCATATGTGGCATAAAATTCTTGAAAATAAGGTTTCCTACATCGATATATCGAAGTGTGGACTCATCTTTCCATAGATACTTAGTATTTAACCTTGAAAGCTTATGAAACTCTTTTTTAAGATAAGGTTCAGAGATAGAAAAATAGGGAAAACCCCTCTTATGATAATACTCCACCGCAGAATTTAAGATTTTTTGGTTTTTCTCACATATGAAATTATTCAAAAAACATAAACTGAAATCACTGTCAATAACAGGTCTAAACATTTCAGGTAAGTACTGTTTCCAGAATAAGCCAATGCCATCTACATGTTTACCTAATTTTCCAGCCATACCAGGTATCACATACTGTGGGTCAATATCCTTTATCTCAATTCTCTTCTTATCTAAGACTTTTCCAAAATTGTATTTATACTCAAATTTTCTAATTAGGTCGGAATGCATGATAATGACTTTATCCGTCATGTAAGAGCCATCATCCATAAAATAACATGCCCAACCCAGCGGTTTTAACTCTTGAATCATTCTCTCATAGTTTTTCGACCCATCATCATTCAGATACCTGACATAATCCTTCATCCCTGGGCATGAAATGCCCATTTGTTCCTTACCCCCGATATAACCCCCATCTCCAGAAAAGGATGCTCTTGGAACAGTTACAACGTTTGATACCCACTTTTTAAGTACTCTGTATTTAAGATACAAATAATCTAACTGTAATAAAGAGTGATTAGTTACAAAACGGCCATAAACGTCCAGATGACCATCTCCTAAAAGCCATCCTAAAATCATTTGATGAAGGTCATCATCATTTATACCTTCAATCCCGTCAAAACTCAGCAACTGATCCCTTAGAATCTCAAAATTGTTTGACCATATTTTTCTATGAGGGATGCATCCAATCCCTAGAAACCTCAGTTTTTTTCTTACTACTGTCGTAGAGACTCCGACCTCCTTAGATAAGTCATGAATAGAAACATGACCGTCTATACGTTCTTGATACCACTGTCTGGTAAAAGAATCAGATTTTCTATTAATATTATCAGAATAAAGTTGTCTCTGGCTCTTTAATCCTAATTTTTTTATATGAGTAAGTATCATGTCATCTGTGACGTATACATCATAGGTATCCTTTATGTATTTAGATATATCTACTATTTTTAAGCCGGAATTTAAAAGGGACTCTGCCTTCTCAACTGGAAGGAATCGGTCGAGCCACTCTGGTTTCGATGGATAGGAATAACCAAACTTATTGGACCAGTAATGCAGGGCGGGTTTTTTTAAATCAATTCCATACTCATGCTTCAAATATCGACAGATGTATTCTAATGATTTAAGTTTGTTTTTAATCAAATCCTCTAAACATTTTTTTATTTGTGGATCCCAGTCATTCTCAGATAACACACGCTCAGGTATGGGTGCTTTCTTTTCTAACTTATTACTCTTCTGAAGATTACTGATCTGCCTTTTTACCCAACGAAGTGATTCTCCAATGTTGTGAGCCAAATCTTCACGGCTCATAGTTTTATGATTTTTGACTATAAACTCTATCTTATCATCAGTTTTTCTGTCTACCGTTGTCCTCTTAAATTCTATCCTTCCTTCTTTATTTAACCGAGCCAGAATCCTCCTAGTCTTTTTGTAAGGTACCTCTATTCTATCAGCTATCTCTTTAAGGGTCATCCTAGAATAGTTATCTATGATGTACTGCTCTTTTTCTTGTAGTGCCGGGTCAGGTTCCTTATCCAAAGAAATAAGCCCTGAATGCAATAACTCTGAAATCCTCTTCCTGACATAATTACGGGAACGGCCAGACCGGCGTATTATATCGGTCTGGCTCATCTTATGAAAATTTTCAATTATGAAGACAACAAGGGGATCTTTGGTTATATCTGTTGATGACATAACCAGTAAAATACTTCAGAGTTAGGTACAAATCAACCCTTGGTCCTACATATATACTGGGCGATAAGGTGAGACCCAATTTCTTCTACTTTGTACACCGGGTCTATCTAAAGGGCCCAAAGCCGAGGTAATTCCAACGCCGTATTTCTGTTGACGTAAGCCCTTGATTATCTTTATACTGCGCTTAGCCGCTTCAACCAATTTATCATACTCAGATATATACTCATCCTTCATGGACTGGTACTTAGAACTTTTCTCGATATCCAAGGATACTCCTGATATCGAATACGTATTATGAGCCACAATACCTGAGGTTAAGACAAAGTTCTCTGTCCCTGGAACTGATAAATCATAGCTATAATCGTCTTTTTCATCTTCAACTAACTTTGTGACCTTAAGTGGGGCTAATTCATTTTCTATTACCCCTACGATTAGGTCTCCTTCCACAAGGGCTCCAGCAGAGCACGGCAGCTTAGTTTCCCATGAAAAAAGACTGTGGTCTTCAGTAACAGTAACAGATGCCAACGTAGTTTCTACTCGAATCATCCTTTTATGTGGGGTAAAATGCCTGCATACTAAGGATAAAGGAGTTAGAACTGGTATGGAATCTCCGAACTTCATAGAGTTCACCATCAATGAACCGCTTTTAAACGATTCTTTTATTTTATCAGCGTTTGCTTTTCTTCGTTTTTGCTGAAGATTCCTAATCATCTCAATGCATACGTTTCTATCTTTTTTGATCTCATGCTCTTTAATGTGGAAAATAACCCAGCCCCTATTCTTAAGATAGGAGCTCTTTCTTGCATCTATAGCCTTTATCTTAGGGTCCCCTTTATATGAGCATGTGTTACAACCGTGCCAATAACAACCATCAATTTCTATAGCTATCTTTGCGTAGGGGTCTGCTTCATCTATAGAATAGGGACCATAAGCATACTCAGATTCAAAACCAAGAAGGCCGTTTTCTAACATTGTCTTCTTATATCCGATATGCAGCTTACTCGTTTTATTCAAATAGCTTCTAGCATTTTTTGCGGACAATTTAAGTGCTTCAATATTATCACTTACATATTTCTTCATCTTATTTCTGAAAATCGGATCTGCCCACCTTTTTTTACTATCTTTTGATATCTTATCTTTTTGTGATTTATTCCTAGTGGACTGTATTTCACTTTTCATTTTTCTTACATCAGGGTCTGAGTTATATCTCTTGCTTGCAACACTAATTTTATTCCTCGTTATTCTTCCCTTTTCTGTTTGAAATCTATCTTTAAGCTTTTGTGATTGTTCCTTTTTTTGCTCATCAGTTTTCTTTTTGTGTTCTAAAAAAAGATTACTATAAATTATAGGCCCCGCAGCGCACCTTTTAAGGTGCTGAAGAGTTATACATGCCATCTTCTTCTTGCAGGTTGGGCAAGTAACATAGTGCTCACCCTCTTTAAGAGTATCCATGAGATTATCATCTACGAGTGTTATTTTCTGAGACTTTTTAATTAAACTTATAAATCCTGATCTCCATAGACTCAAGAGACAACTTTTTAGGATATTATGTTTTCGACAAAAATCATTAATTTTCATTCTCAATCTCCCTAATACCATCCATGACTTCTCGTTTTACCTGAGTAAGGTCATCTTCGCAGATTATGTCAAAGAGTTCTCTCATAGTTAAAGAATAGTCATTTCCATCTTTATCATAGACTGTAACTCTTTCAGAGCCTTTTACTGAGAACTCGTCGGCTATCCAATTCATTGTAATAGCAAAACATGCGAATGCAGCAGCTCTGAGTATGATAGCGGTCCGCCACCGTCTTTCACTCCCCCAGAGGTCTGCCACTTCCAGCCCGGTAATTGGGGGCCGAGTATTGAAATCATCTATAGCCATATAGATGTATTCAAGGAGCTCTTCATCTTCCCAGATGAATCCGAATACCTGGGTCTGGCCCTGTATGAATTTCTCCCGTGCCGGGGGCCTAAATCTATAGTTACGATCTGGGTTATTATCTCTAAGGATGATCCTCAGGCTATGAATAAGGGCATCAAGATTAGAGTCACCGGTAAAACTTACTATTGCGCTATCGCCGACTACATTGAAGTCCTGAACGGACTGATAGACGGGGTCAGTAGAGAGTTCCTGTATAGTCCATCGTATAAGCCAGTCGCCTATATTTGCATCGGCCGGAATAACAACCTGAGCATAATACTGGCCTGTGGATATCTTAATGGGGTAATTAACGGGGGATCCGATAAGGACCTCTATTCCCGTAGTATTATCATACACGGCGTATTGGAGACGGTAGGGGTCAATAAGGACACCACCGGAATCCCGTACCATAATAGACAGGTCATTAGGGCCGGTTGTACTACCTCTTTTAAAAGCTACAGCCATCCTAAGAGGTCCCCCGTTTTAATCAACCAATGATCTTCAGGATCTTAGAGCGTACTTCACTCAGCAGTTTCTTGTCTATCCCGGCAGATTTGATAACTGCTCTCTCGATATCTTCCTCAGACATAAGGCCATCGAGCTCATCGGGGCTGGTGAATACTTCCTCAATAAGGAAGGTCTCAAGGTTCCCTTTTGGAATCTTACTGAGTTTCTGGCCCAGGCTGACGGTTTCCTTATGCAGGAGGTCAGCTATTTTAGTCACGAGTTCTTCTCGTTTCTGTTCTTCTTCGGGGCTGAATTTTGCCGCTAATCTGCTCAGAACATTAGACATATGGGCGACATTCTGTGATATACAGGCTTTTCTACCCACGTTGGTATAGTGTTTTAGTCTCATAGGGTCTCCTTTAGTCCGGCAGCGGCTTTTCTCAGATACTCGGATATAGAACCGTAGTGGTATTTCTGACGGCGATACGATCCTTTTCCCTTTAGGGGGACAAATATTCTCGGGCCCTTCTTAATGGTGTCCTGATGGCGGAGTTTAACCATGAAGGGCTTTTTCTTTTCTTCCAGCCTAAGATCTTTCATAATTCCCTCAAAAAGACTATTTAGAGATTATCAAATCAAGGGACTCTTTGATACTGGAAGTATTTCTGATAGGTCCTTCAGGACTTTTTCTGCCTCAGGATGTTTGGACATATACCTTTTCAATTTATCTATGGTTGTTTCCTCTGGGTGTTCGTCGACATACTTTTTCAACCTATTTCTTTGATCGGCTTCCTGAGCATAGTTCTCAACAAGGTCGAGGAACCATTTCATAGGACCGGCTTCTACGTCCATGTCAGCCAGAACAGAGGATTGAGCTCGTACCAATTCAGCAACACATGCTTTCATAATCAGCCCTTTTTAGTGGTCTTATATCCGAAATCAGTCCATCCTGCTACGGGTACACCCTCGGATGGTGATATACCCATGCCGAATTTAAGACTGACTATATCATATCCGAGTAGTTTCAGAAGGGTCATTACCTGGCTTGAGGTATGCCCGACATAGCAATAAACGAGTATCTTCTTATCTTTGGGCAGTTTCTTAAGATTATTGGGTTTGAGGATATCGAGCCAGAAGATGTTCTTAGCCCCTGGGATATGACCCTTTTTATAATCTTCCGGTCTTCTTATATCCAGGATATAGAAATCGTCCTTATCCTTATCCATCAGATTTTTAAGTTGTTCAGGGGTGATATAGTTCCAATCATCCTTAGTTTTCTCAAGATAAGACCTGGCGGCCTCAAGGAGGGGGTCTGACTCTTGAGCGGCTAATCTGAGAGCTTCGGCTATATTACGGATTCTGTGCATCGATACCCCAAGTTTTGACGAAGAAATTCTCACGGACTTCTTTCACATATGAACTTGAATCTTTCTGGTATCTCCACCGTATATCATAAGATCCGGGCACATGGGGGGCGAGCATATTCGCATAGAAATTACCCATGGACATGGAATAGGGCGTTCTGAAGGAGCAACCAATTGATGTTCCATCACTATCAATTATTGAATAGTATATATCGATAGGGTTGTACCGTCTAACTGTATATATTCCACCTATATAAGTTCCATCTACGAGGGTTCCTCCCACATATGTTCTATCCCAAAATTCTATGGGTAAGCTGCTGCCGTCATTTAAGAGGGCGTCCTGTATAAAGGTAGTGTCTCCCACGATGACTTTCACCTCATCTATTACGTAAGCCTTTGCGTCTCCATCATCGGGATGGGCATCTTCAAGGGCGAAACCGCCATATTCTTCATTACTTGGGAATATTACATTGTTATTACTGATTCCAAACGTACCTGTAATAGCCATTGGTTATATCCTATAGGACATCACGGCCACGTTTTCATTAGTTGGTTCCAGAACATTTACTATAAGCTGGGCAATAATGGTCCCTCTCGGGGCCTCGTTATCTACTCTAAGATGGCCGTTTTTAGTTGCAATAAGCTTATCACCTACCTGGCCTACGCCCTCAATTTTACCACAAATAGCTGTTCCAGAAAGGAGTAATCCATAGGTGGTTTCATCTGGTGTGGCGCTGCTGTATATATCACTTTCGGGATTTTTAGAGACCACCATCCAGGCTCTGTCGCTGTATTCGGTAGTATTAAGAGTTACCTTACCGATAGCGGCTTTACCACCACCTATCTCTATGGTATTAGAGAGTTCACCGGTATAGACCACGACATCTCCTATTTCGAGGTCTTTTGGTCCGACGGCCATCTCTTTAACGAACGAGAAGCCCCCTCCCTTACTGGTTCCATAGATGGATCCTTCAACATGCAGGGTATATTGTGGGTCAGTAGTACCTATACCGACGCTACCCGCAGAGGTAATCCTCATTCGTTCTGTAATGGTATCATTAAGTGCCGTATTAAATTGCAGATTACCATCAGCATTTGCTGCTGAGGTAAAGTCTGAATCCTTCCCTGATGTAATATATGCAGAATAATATCCGCCAAGTAGGAACCGAATGGATGCTGTCTCATTCGTGGATGAAGCTGTAGCAGACCTATTCCAAAGTATTAGAGGCGTATCCCCGTCATCAATATTCTCAAATACAGTAAGTCCTGTTCCTGTCAATGCTGTTGAACCTATTCCTAACCCACCAAAAACTCCATCAGTAATCCGTGCGGTCCCATATACGTCTAACTGGTATTGAGGTATTGTTGTTCCTATACCAGTCTTACCAGTATTATCTATAGCAAATTTCCATGAGGAATTTGTTTTTATAGTAAATTTATCAGTAGCATGATCATATGCTATTTCTCCTGCATTGTAAGAACCGGGGTCTGAGAAATAAATATATCCCTTTTTGGTAGAGGGGGTTGACAACTGTATGGCAAGGAAATCGTTGTTTTCTACTGTAAGAAATGAGTAGCTATATGGACTTGCTCCTGAACTACCGTTCCACACATGCATTTTGCATTGAGGATTTACCGTATTTATACCGACATACCCGGTGCTGGATACTCTAACATATTCTACAGGGTTTCCTCCGTTTGCAGATGTTAGTAATGAAAGACAAGATGCAGTATTACCATTTGATGTATTCTCTTTTCCACCCTGGATGGCACTTAAATAGTTAAGATTTGGGACACTATCTGTTCTGGTAAGAAAAATTATTCCAGCTTTAGGAGCTATACTATATGATGACCCAATATTAGCTATTTGCAGCATGTTTTGAGCTGCACCTAGGTCATAAGCAGTTCCATAGACATTAAGAACACTGTTTGATTTCCCAAAACTAGATCCTATTCCCACTTTACCATCGGTATAAATAGAAGCCTTTGTTCCGCTTGAATTGAAATTAAGACTAGAAGAGAAATCTATATTAGAGGCCATATACAGGTTGGCCCAGCGACGTGCATCAGACCCAAGGTCTGAAGACCCATCACTCTTACCTACAATGCTTCCCTCAACATGAAGGTCAGACTGTGGTAAAGTGGTTCCTATACCTACGTTATCGGTCAGAGTAGTTGGATAGAGGTTTCCCGTATCCCTTGTCCAAAAATCAGATCCACTGGGACCTGTCTCCCCTTGTAGACCCGTTTCACCCGTTGCACCGGTCTGGCCATGGATTCCAGTCTGACCCTGGATCCCGGTCTGTCCCTGGATCCCGGTCTGTCCCTGGATTCCAGTCTCACCTGTGACACCTGTCTGGCCCTGGATCCCAGTCTGGCCCTGGATCCCAGTCTGGCCCTGGATTCCAGTCTGGCCCTGGATCCCGGTCTGGCCCTGGATCCCGGTCTGTCCCTGGATCCCGGTCTGTCCCTGGATCCCCGTCTGACCCTGAACTCCGGTCTCACCTGTGACACCGGTCTGACCTGTGACTCCAGTCTGTCCCTGGACACCGGTCTGTCCCTGGACACCGGTCTGGCCCTGGACACCAGTCTGTCCCTGTACACCAGTCTGTCCCTGTACACCAGTCTGGCCCTGTACACCAGTCTGGCCCTGTACACCAGTCTGGCCCTGTACACCAGTCTGGCCCTGTACACCAGTCTGGCCCTGTACACCAGTCTGGCCCTGGATCCCGGTCTCACCCGTGAGCCCGGTCTGTCCCTGGACACCAGTCTGTCCCTGGACACCAGTCTGTCCCTGGATCCCGGTCTCACCTGTGACACCGGTCTGGCCCTGAACTCCGGTCTCACCTGAGACACCAGTCTGTCCCTGGATCCCAGTCTCACCAGTTAAACCAGTAACTCCTTGAAGGCCCGTAGACCCCTGTGGGCCAGCGACTCCAACTGGAGAACCAACTTGAATAACTCTAGAACCAGTAAGTTCTGATACTTCTATTATCTGCCAATTTCCACCAGAATATAGAAGTATTATCTTAGCTATGAATACATACTCCGGAGATAAATCTCTAAGTTGCCCCAAACTTAGATTTTGTGTATTCAATGCTTGCTGACTGGAAAGACTTCCCTGCGACTGGCCCTGTAACCATAAATATCTTTTTTTATTACTGGTTGTATCCAATGTTGTTGGAAGGGCTATTAGCCACACCGACATGTAGCTATTATTTGCAATCAGAGTCTGAGTCCATGAGCCACCTATAAATTCATTAAAATAGGGCCTATTGCCTAATAGAGGTACTATATCAGTCCTATCAACTAATATGACAGGTTTTGACGTGGAACCTGTTAGATAGCAATGAGTATAGGTATTATCAGTTAGTGCTGATAATTGTGATGGAAGGTCTTCATCATTCAATATGGTAAGAGAAACATCGGGTCTTCTATCAGATAGGACAGTACTGTTAAGTACGTAACTGGTAATATTACCGCCATTACCCTTATAAGTTCCTATTGTCTCATGAAATTCTTCATGAGACTGCCATTGCATAAAACCATGCGTCTCTCTAAGTCCAAACTGAAATGTACCATCTGAATCGTATGAAACTGCAGCAATCTGCAAGTCATAAAAGGGCCATATTGACCCAGACCATGTATATCCTGATTCATCATAATAGAGAAAATAAGGTTGAGTTAGACCTGTTGGGTGTGGGTCTGAAACCCAACCGCTAGTCATATCAGATAGAAGTTCACCCCTATAATATGCGTCGGTTATACCTGTTATGGAAATTGTTCTTGTAATTTGATCATATGATACGGTAGTGTCTGACGGATAAGCGTATCCAGTAGGGTCATAGAGTAAATTTTCATACCCATTTCCTTGAAGTCCAGTCTGACCCTGGATTCCAGTCTCACCTGTGACACCGGTCTGGCCCTGAATTCCCGTCTGGCCCTGAACTCCGGTCTGACCTGTGACTCCGGTCTGACCCTGGATTCCAGTCTCACCTGTGACACCTGTCTGGCCCTGAACTCCGGTTTGTCCCTGGAGTCCTGTCTCACCGGTGACTCCTGTCTGACCCTGAACTCCGGTCTGACCTGTGACTCCGGTCTGACCCTGGATTCCAGTCTCACCTGTGACACCTGTCTGGCCCTGAACTCCGGTTTGTCCCTGGAGTCCTG
>Ga0180438_10009043_pt1 | contig 12516 bp, 7 predicted proteins | sample SS_ome_12_FD_132455 | JGI IMG/M metagenome (GOLD analysis project Ga0180438, IMG submission 132455) | Hypersaline lake sediment archaeal communities from the Salton Sea, California, USA - SS_3_D_2 metaG | ecosystem: Environmental > Aquatic > Non-marine Saline and Alkaline > Hypersaline >...
GGTTCAGGGGTCAGCCCCCTTGCCCCCACCTCGGATTGCCTGCCACTCAATGCGGAATTCGGACCGCCGAATCGTATCTCGTCCTCGTCCTCGAATTCGGGCGAGGGTGCGGGAAGGGTGGGGCCTCTGGTGCGATCTCCCTGTCACGGTCGAGATTTACGCAGGGCGACTTTGTAGGGGGAGAAGGAGACGGAGCCCAAGTAAATCGAGACGTGACAGGGGATCGCACACTCATAAGTCATCGATCGACAACGTAGCCTCGAGGGTTTTGTTGGCGGCCGCAAGCCTCTCGCGGCTGGAGAGGACACAGACGGGTGCTGTTTCAAAGGCCGGGGCCAACACCTCTGCCCCCGTCCTCCGGATGTCCTCCCCTGTGAGGGATAAGAGCCGTTTGCGGAAACGACTCCGGAATTCCGGTGTTTCGCCACGGACGTAGCGGTTCAGGGCGATGCCCACGGCCTGGCCGGGGCGGATCGGTTGGTCCAGGGCCTTCAGGGTTCCGATGATGGCCTGCTCGATAGCCGGGGGAGACAGGTCCATCTCGTCGGCGATATGCTGGAAAACACCCTGGAAGGCATCCAGGGTCTCTTTGACACAAGGGTCACGGTAACTGGTGAAGGAAAAAACCCCGTTGCCCGAGTCATAGCCGGCCCGCACGCCGTATGCGCCCCGCTTCACCCGCACCTCGTTCCAAAGATACCCGTAGCTGAGATGTACGCTGAGCAGGAGCAACCCCGGGGCATCCGGATGGTTCGCGGAGACCGTCGGCACTGCCTTGGCGACAAAGGCCACGTCGGCGGGGGTCGCGATCCCTTCCTTTGACTCCAGGGTGGGGGTGAAGCCTGCTTTGTCCTCTTGCGGGTCCTCTTGCCGCATCTCACCGAGAATGCCCTCGAGCCATCCGTCCAGGTTTTTTCGATCCCGCTGTTCACCGACAAAGCTGATGATGACCCGACCGCGGGCCATCAGGAACTCGCGAATGCGTGAGAACTTCTCCACGATCGCTTCCGGCCTCTTGTCGATTTCTGCCACGAGGTGGTCGTACATGCGCAGTTGTGTTATGCCGCCAAGCCGTTCAGCCAGGGCACCGTTGCGCGACAGGTGGCGGCCGGCGTGAAGCGCGGCGTACTGGTTACCGCTCGGGATGACGCTGCTGTGCCAATGGATTCTGCCTTGCAGCAGGATGTCTTTCAGCCGGTTCAGGTCGCTGAAGTCGCAGAGCAGCACCCGATCGGATAGGACTTCCAGCATGTCCGGGAGACGGGTTGCCAGGGCTTTTGAGGTGACGACCAGGAAAGGCTGCACAAAGTGACAGTCGTCCGCACGGCCGCCCGTTGATACTCCGGCATCGATTCCACCCGTGCAGGCTGCCTCGCGCTCGGCCATGGCTGCATAATCGAGTCCTGCTGCGCCCATGTTGGTGAGTGCGTCGGTATAGACGGGCAAATAGTCGACGAGTTCCTCGTCGATGCCGCGCAGATCAAATGCAATTTTCAGGTAATCGATACCGTTGGCAAAGACGTCCGTATGGAGGAAGGGCCGATCAGCAACGGTCTCTAGGGTGGTAGGGAGTTCAAACGGTTCCGGCGGTACGTCCGCCACCGCCAAACGAGGTAGAGTCGCCAGGGCCTCTGGAGGGTTCGGCGCAGACTGTGCAGCATCGAGTTCCTTGGCCTCCCTTGCGATTCTTTGGAGCTCGGCGGGACTCATGCGCGCCTTGACCTTTTCCATCCTCTGGCGGAAGGCTGCCTCCTTCTTCGCGATGAACTCCTGGTCCGGAACAAAGGTTAGGGCCGTGTAATGGGGGTTGTCCACGAGCATCTCGGCAAGCAGGCTTTCCAAGAAACCCGGTTCCCTCTCGTACCGCTTCCGGAGCTGTTCCAGGTGTTCGTTCAGGCGGAGGCTGTCGATCGGGTCGGCACCGTAGAGCCAGGAGCGGTAAACTCGATCCATCATGAGCAGTGGATACCTGGGCCGGATCTCCCTCGAGGAGAGTTCCAGCCGATGGAAGGTTGCCTCGACTTTCTTCCTGTCAAGACCCCTGTCCGCGAGCTCCGAACAGGTGGTCCGTACGAGATCCGTGATGGCATCGGTGCGGTCCGCCTCTGTGCCTTTCAGCCCAACACAGAAGTACGTGTCACGCTGATGGGCGAAATAACCGGAGTCGGCGAGTTCCTCCCCGAGCCTGCTGTCGATCAGAGCCCTTCGGAGCGGAGAGGCTGCATTGCCGAGAAGGTAATCGTTGATAAGATGCATCGACAGCGTTGTAATGGCGTCGGTGACGTTGTTTGTGCGAAATGTGAGGACAACGGCCGCCTTGTTCGCCCCATCCTCGTTCGGGCCAACGGGATACGGTACCGTCTCGTACACGGGCTCACGCCAGGGTGGCTGGGGGTTGATCGTAGAGTCGATGGAGAGCCGGTCGAAGGCGCTTAGGTATGCGCGGTCGAGAAAGGCGAGGTGTTTCTCTGTCGGGATGTTCCCGTACACGAAGATCAGACCGTTGGTCGGATGGTAAAAGGTCTTGTAGAAACCAACGAACTGTTCGTAGGTCAGTTCGGGGATGGCTTCGGGATCCCCTCCGGACTCGAGCCCATAGGCGTTCTCTGGAAAGATGCTCCTTCCCGTCTTGTGCTGGATGATCCCGTCCAGGTCGGAGAGGGCCCCTTTCATCTCATTGTAGACGATTCCTTTGATCGTGAGCGGGCTCTTCGGATTTCCGGGCTCGACAAAGTCCAGGTGATGTCCCTCTTGCTTGAAATGCTTCTCCGTGATCAGGGGATGGAACACGGCGTCGCAATAAACGTCTGCGATATTGAAGAAATCCTTCTCGTTCATGCTCGCACAGGGGTACACTGTCTTGTCGGGATACGTCATCGCATTCAGGAAGGTGGCCACGCTCTTCTTGAGAAGTTCTACAAAGGGATCCTTTACGGGGTACTTCTTTGAGCCGCACAGCACGGTGTGTTCGAGGATGTGTGGTAGGCCGGTGCTGTCCGGGGGTGGCGTCCGAAAGGCGATGGTGAAGAGATTTTCCGGATCCTCGTTGTGGAGGTGCAACAGGCTCGCACCGCTCTTTTCGTGCGACAACAGATAGGCGACCGCACGCAAATCGGGGAGTGACGTAGCGCTGGAGACGATGAACCCATGGTACCTGTCATCTCTACGCAGCGTCGCCGTCGGCGCCGAGAAGGACATACAGACTCCTTTTCTACAATTCCGCGATCTTTCCTTTTCTGCCAGACGCTTTCCGAGCAGGTCTTCCGTCTGGGCCCGTATATCCTTCGTCTGTCAGTGTGGGATGGAGTTCCTCCCCCTTCTCCGGAGAATCCGTTGTCAACCGGTTCTTTCCTGCCTTCTTGCTCTGATACATGAGTTGATCTGCCCTTCGAAGAAGGGTCTCAACCGTATCTTCCAAACGGGCCACCGTCGCGCCGATCGACACACTCACCCTGATCTTCCGGTCGGCCACAGAGAGGTAAGAATTCTCGACGAGCAGCCGGAACCGGTTTGCAATCATCGGAAGGGTCTTGTAACTGACGTTTTCGATGATGGCCACGAATTCCTCTCCACCCCACCGACCGAATATGTCGAAGGGCCTCGCATTGCCCGAAAGGGTCCGTCCGACGATCTTCAGCACCTTGTCCCCTACATCGTGCCCGTAGGTGTCGTTGACCCTTTTGAAGTCGTCTATGTCGACGAACAGAACGCAGAAGGTCCAGCCGTATCGGTGCATTTCTTCCAGGCGATTCCGTAGATGCATCTCGATGTATCGCCTGTTTGCCATCCTCGTCAACGGGTCGATCAGGGCCATGGTCTCGAGCTCTTCCATCCTCTGGAGCATCATCGCCTTTGCCGAGTTGTCGCTGAAGAGTTCGGCAGCACCGATGACGCTTCCGTCCTTGTCCAGGATAGGGGTCACGCGGATCGATACGGGCAGCCTGTACCCCTCCTTGTGATGGAGGTACAGCTCGGCCTGCATGGGTTCGCCCGTCTCCATGCACTTGGCAAGGGGGCAATCGCGGTGACAGAGATTGTCTCCCTCATCGTTGATGTGGTTCAGGATATGGTCATGGCAATGCGCGCCCAAGGCCTCTGAACGGAGAAACCCGGTGATCCTCTCAGCAGCCTTGTTCCAGTATGTGATCTTCCGGTCCCGGTCGACGAAGTAGATGCCGTCGTAGAGGTTGTCGAGAATGCCCTCGTAGAATGTCTCGTTCTCTTTCATCAAACGTCCCCCCCTTTTGCGTGTCCTGAGCCCATCCGGCCCATCGGGACGGGCTGAACACGGATTCGGGTCCGAAGATCATGCCAGCTGCAATGGAGACAGAGCGTACCCTCTAGTTAGTCTATAACGCATTTTCTGGAATGTCACAAGGGCTTGATCGATCTTGGAGCCAGTCGGCAATCCAAATACTTATCGAGGTCCAAGTGAGCGACTTCTGCCACGAATGCGATAGAAAAGGGAAGGTTTTATGGGCCGAGGACCGTGCTCGGCGAGAACCGAACTTGTCTATTTTATGTATACAATCTGTATACAGAAATTGTCAATTTTCCTTGACGGACCGACTCGATCATGTTTCTATAATTACCTAAAACCAAATCTAAATTATGATCTAATTCTATAAATCTCTTGCCTTGTTCGGTGATCTAATAATGAAGGAAGTCACAGTTTTTGAATACGATAACTACCGGGCTTATCTGAAGGATCTCTATGGGTTCTACAAGAAGACCAAGCCCCAGTTCTCGTATCGCTATTTCTCTCAGAAGGCCGGCTTTCGTTCCCCGAACTTCCTGAAGCTTGTGATCGAAGGCAAGAGGAATCTCTCCCCGGAAAGAATAGAGAGATTCACGAGTGCGCTGAAGCTGAACAAGAAGGAGACCGAGTTTTTCAGGATCCTCGTTCATTTGAACCAGGCTCGAACGATCGGTGAGAAGAAGCTCTACGCAGAGCAGCTGATGCAGTTTCGTTCCTTCCGTTATATCCATCCCCTCAGGCAGGATCAGTATCGATACTACGCTGAATGGTACAACATACCGATCCGGGAGCTGACCATCCTGTCGGATTTCTCTGAGGATCCCGGCTGGATCGCCCGGAGTCTCCTCCCACCTATCTCGCCCCAGCAGGCGCAAAAGGCACTCGATCTGCTCCTGCAGCTGGGACTCCTCGAACGAGATGAGTCCGGGCGGCTGGTTCAGGCCGATGCCTTCATCTCCACGGGGGATGAGGTTACGTCGACCTCTGTGGCGAACTACCACCGTGAGATGATCCAGAAGGGCTCCGAGGCTTTGGACCGCTTTCCCGGACCGGACCGAGACATATCCTCGGTGACGATGGCCTTGTCTGACAAGGGTTTTCAGGAGATCAAATCCTTGATACAGAAATTCCGAAAGGAACTCCTGGCCATCGCCGATCAGGACCAGCGTCCGGAAGGGGTCTACCAGATCAACTTCCAACTGTTTCCACTGGCCAAGCGCGCCAAGAAGGAGCCAAGTTCATGACCAGGTCTCCGGCGGGTTTCTTTGTTTGTCTCTTGGGCTTCTTGTGCACGGTTTCCCTGATGGGGTGCGGGGGAACCGAGACCGGGAACCCGGGGGGTCCCGGGGGCGGGGGAGAGCGAAATGCTGCCATCAGACTTGTGGAGGAGATCTGTGGGCAATTGGCCCTCTGCTTCGAGATCGAGGAGGGCTTCACGGAAGATTGCGAACTGGCTGTCGGGGATAGTGAGACACTCGGACCTGCCTTTGGGATCCAGGAGGAGCCACCTCCTGGCTTCGGAGAGGTCATCGATGAAGTCGAAAGCAGTGAACTGTCGGCCAACGAGGAGGCAGTGGAGGAATGCGTGGATGCGATCCGCTCCCTGCCGTGTGAGGATCCGACGGTTCAAGCGGTCGAAATCGATAATGGATTCAGGAACGTGGAGGAGATGGTTCCACAGCCTGCCTGTTCAGGGGTGTTTTCCGGGCCATAGGCCTGAAACGAACAAGGGGGAAGGAGTCGTACCATGAAGAACCTCATGTGCCTGGTAATCGTTATGGTGGCTGTTCTTCTCGTCGTGAGCTGCAACGGGGGGGACGAAGACGGCAACACAACAAATCGTGAACCGGCTGGGGCCGGAGAGGAGAAGACCCCTTGCATGGACAGGGTGGACTGCGATGACCAAGACCCGTGCACCGTTGATGACTGTTATCAGGGATTCTGCGACAACCGGTGGGATCCGATCGATGAGGACCTGGACGGGTACTTTAGCCACGTCTGTGGGGGACCGGACTGCGACGACGAGAATGAGATGATCCATCCTGGGGTCCTCGAATCCCCGTATGATGAAGAGATCTGTTTCGATGGATTGGACAATGACTGCAACGGCTTTGCGGATGAAGAGGAGGCAGGCTGTTTCCATTGTGAAACATCGGAGGACTGTGAGGACGGGAATCCATGCACGAATCAAGGATGCGTGGAAGGGCGGTGTGCGTATGCGAACAACCCGGGTCCCTGTGACGACAGTGATCCCTGCACGGTGAACGACACCTGTTTCGGAGGGATCTGTATGGGCGATCCCCTTGACGCTGACGGGGATGGGCACGTTGCTCAAGGATGTGGGGGGGATGACTGCGACGATATACTCCAGGAAGTCCACCCGGGGGCCAGTGAAGGTCCGCCGGGGGATGCCTCGTGTACGGATGGGCTGGACAACGATTGTGACGGGTTGACGGATGCGGAAGAGGTCGGGTGTCACGAGGATAACACGATCGTCGAATTGACTACGGATGGAGACGTTGCGGCCAACGAGACAGACCTCGAGATCTCTCTGGCCTTCGGTCCGATCCTGCAGAGCGAAGAGGTTCGAATCTCCTACTCCGGCAGTGTGGAGGTCGTGTATGGCCCGACGGCGGGAAGGTTATGGGTGGAGGCTATGTCCCTCTCTGTGGAGGCCGTGTCCACCAGCTTCTCGACTCCTCTGGGGGTCCTGTCCGTTGACCTTGAGGCGTTTCAGGTGATTTTGCACGAACCGAAAGACGTGCTCATCGACCCGGAAGGGCGCTTTTCTACGAACATCCGGCTGCGAATCGACGCGATTGCGACGGTGCGCTTGAACGGGCTGCTCATCATCAACGACTACCCCATTTCCATCGTCTCGGAGAGCGTGGACTTTTGGGGCCGCTGGATGCCCCTGGGGGATACGGATGCGAACGGCCGCGGCGAATTCGATCTCCTCGCAGCCGGTCCCGTGACCTACACGCTCCAAGAGCAGGACATCCCTCGTCTGGGACCGGTTGAGGTGACGATCAGCGGGAACGTGGAGCTTGGGTTCAGGGGGGAGGAGATCTAGTTAGTTAACTGACGGCCCGCGCTTTTGGGAATAGGCTCTGTATGCGTGCGCCCTCGCCTCCCTCGTCCGGAACGTAGAAGGCAACGCCAAAGCCCACCCCCTGGTGGCATACGAGCACATAGCCAATACCCGTACAGGACCGTACCTGATCCCCTCGCACATGGACGTCCTGCCTCCCGACGTAGGCTTGAATCTGTTCCGCATCCAGATCGATCCTGTTGCGTGTGGCTTCGCCTCCAAAAACCATGGCCGCCGCTGTGGTGAGCTTTGGGAACCTGGAGTGGGCTCTCATGAAGACCATCCCTATGGATTCCGGCATGGGCTTGAGTGGCGGCCGATGATCCCGGTTGACGACACGCAGATCTCTGGCAGTCCGCTGGAAAAAGGTGTAGGCGTCGAAGCCGTCGCGGGGCATCCCAAACCTCTGTTCCAAGATCTCGAGCCACGACCCCGAAGGCGCTGGGGATTCAGGGGGGACGCCTTCCGATCCGGCTGAAAGCTCGTGCATCGTACTCTTCTCGAGAACGGCAACGAAGAAACCGCCCGTGTCGTTCTGATGCGGCCAGACGCGCATGGCCAGTTGCAGCGATTCGTCGTAAGCTTCTCCATTCCACGTCGTCAGACCCTCGGATCCCAGAAATCCCTCGACCCTGGCAGGCACGAGGTGCACTGCGCTCCGGCCAACCTCCTGGAGGAGGGTGTCGATCACCGCCTCGTTTTCTTCAGGCGCGTACGTGCACGAGGAGTAGACGATTCGACCGCCGGGCTTGCACAACTGGAAGGCCTTCCTGAGGAGGGCACCCTGTCCCCCGGACATCTTCCTTGAAAGAGATCCGGTCGGATCGAGGGCAAGCTCCGGATTCTTGCGGACCGTACCCTCGCAGGAGCAGGGGACGTCTACGAGCACCTTGTCGAAGAGCCCGGCCGCCTTCGGGTAGTTGGCGCCGTCATAAAGGGTTGTGCAGGTGTTCAGGATTCCCAGCCTTTCCGTCATGTGGTGGAGCGCCCTTATTCGGTTGAAGTCCCTGTCGTTTGCGACCACAGTCCCATGATTCCCCATTGCCACCGCTATCTGGGCGGTCTTGTTGCCCGGTGCCGCACAAAGGTCGAGGACCCGGTCTCCGGGTCGAGGATCAAGGAGAAGAACCGGCAGGAGAGAGACTTCCTCCTGCACGTGGTAGAGTCCTCCGAGAAACCCCCAATGTTTGCCAGGCTTGGTGTCTTGGACGAGGAGCTTGAATCCCCCTGGACGCCACGGGAGGGGCTGCAACGGGATCCCCTCGGCAGGCAGCAACCTTGCGAGCCTTTCCGGGACGGTCCTGAGCGTGTTCGTCCAGAGCGCCGCCGGCAAGGGTCTCGAAAGTGACCGCTGAAAGGCCTCCCAATCGTCGATGATGGGTCGATATCTCTCGAGGGGCGAGAAATCGCCCGGATGGGATGTTCGAAAGACAACCATGCTCTGTTTCCTCGTCGTCGGGTCAAGGGGGGATTCTAGGACAATCCATTTGGGGCGTCAAAAAAACCGACGGGCCGGACCTGGTTGCACTTGCCTTCATGGATAGTATTATACATAAGATCTTTGGTTGGTGATGATCCTTGACTGTGTCAGGCGGAATCCAAAACAGGGCGAAATGTAGGAGGGGACGTACGATGAAAGATGGCTCAGGGAAGTTGTCTCGCCTCGCGGGTATCCTCGTAGCGGTGGCGGTCCTGGTATTGGCTATCCTCTGGTTCAGTGGTGCCTTTGAGACGGGCAAGGTAGCGCCCGGTGAGGAGGAGCGGCCTCCGGGCCTGGCACCCCCGAAGATCCAGGCACAGGCGGCACGAGAGGATCAACCGGCTTTCTATGTGGCCGTGGGCACGATCCGTTCCCGCACAGAGGCGACCGTTGCCGCACAAGTGTCGGGCCGCGTAACCAGCGTCAAGGTCGACGCAGGAAACACCGTAGTGCAGGGGGACCTGCTGGCGACACTCGATAGCCAAGAGATCGAAACACGTGTGGGCCAGGCACGAAGCGGTCTGGATGCGGCCAAGGCAGAGCTCGCCGACGCTCGGCTCCACTACGGACGAATCGAACGTCTGCTCCCCGAGCGGGCGGCCACACAGGTGCAGATGGACGCCGCCGATGCGCGGCTCAAGCAGGCCAGCGCTGCTGTGGCTGCGGCGCAGAAGAAGCTCGAGGAGGCCAGGATCGTCCTCGACTACACACAAATCCGTGCCCCCATGACCGGTGTTGTCTCCAGGCGGCAGGCAGACCCCGGGGACCTGGCCTATCCTGGGAGGCCGCTCTTTGTCATTCACAATCCGAAGGGGCTTCGCCTGGAGGCTCATGTACGGGAGGGAATGATCGGCCGGGTGAAAGGGGACCAGAGGGTCGAGGTGGAACTGACAGCCCTGTCCGAGACCGTGGAAGGAACCGTGGAAGAGATCGCTCCCTCGGCAGACGCGCTGAGTCGGAGCTTCCTCGTCAAGGTCGCCCTACCCGTGATCGAGGGTCTCTACCCGGGGATGTTCGGCAGGCTCAGAATACGGCTCGAGGAACGGCCCATGGTCCTGATTCCCCTGTCCGCCGTGTCGCAGGTCGGGCAACTGAAAACGGTCCGGGTGTTGAAGGATGGCCGGTGGGTTCGGCGATATGTGACACTGGGAGAGCGTAGTGGAGAACGTGTCGACGTTCTTTCAGGGCTGGAAGGTGGAGAGATGATAGGCTGGGACCCCGCTCCTGCCTCGAACGAAGCCAAGGAGGAAAACACCGATGAACGTCTCTGAACACCGGCCAGAGCATGACGGTGAGGCCATCACAGGGTTCATCCCCGGGATCGTCCGTCGGTTCCTCTCCGGCCACCTTTCGATCCTCCTGATCATCCTGGCGGTGTGCCTCGGTGGGGCGGCCATCCTGCTGACACCGCGCGAAGAGGAACCGCAGATCGTGGTGCCATTGGCCGATGTGTTCGTGGAATTCCCGGGGGCGAGTGCCGAGGAAGTGGAGAAGCTCGTCGCAACACCACTGGAGCGCCTCCTCTGGCAGATCGATGGCGTGGAGTACGTCTACTCGGTTTCAGGACGGGACATGGCCGTCGTGACGGTTCGTTTCTACGTCGGGCAAGACCGCGAGCGCTCCCTTGTCAAGCTTCACAACAGGATCACGTCGCACATCGACGAGGCCCCGCCGGGAGTGACCGGCTGGGTGATCAAGCCGATCGAGATCGATGACGTGCCCATCGTCACCGTCACCCTGCACTCGAAGGTCTACGACGATCATGTGCTTCGCCGGATCGCAGAGGAGGTGAGGGCCCGACTGGATGCTGTGAAAGACATTTCCCGGACGCGCGTGGTGGGTGGACGGCCACTGGAGGTGCGGGTGGAGATGTCTTCCGAGGACGCATCTGCAAGAGGGGTCACAGCCCCGGAGGTCTATCAGGCGCTCTCTGCGGCCGATGCATCCCTGACGGCGGGCGGATTCTCCCGCAACAACCGGTTCTTCACGGTTCGAAGCGGCCCGTTCATCAGCTCTGTGGAGGATGTGGCGAATCTCATCGTGGGCGTACACGAGGGGAGGCCTGTGTACGTACGGGACCTGGCACGGGTCAGCGAGGTTCCGCAGGAGGCCCTCACCTACACGCGCATCGGGTTCGGCCCTGCGAGGGCAGGAGGGGACAGCCACGGCGAGACCTACCCGGCGGTCACACTCGCCGTTGCCAAGAAGAAAGGAACCAATGCCGTTGCCGTGGCCAAACAGGTCCTGGAGAGGATCGAAGAACTCCGGCGTGAGGTCATCCCGGCGGAGGTCGAGGTGGTCGCGACGCGGAACTACGGCGAGACGGCGAACGACAAGGTGAACGAGCTGCTCAAGTCCCTTGTTTTTGCGATGGTCACGGTGGTCGGGCTCCTGATGTTTACGCTGGGTTGGCGCGAGGGGTTGATCGTGGCCCTTGCCGTGCCGATCAGCTTTGCCCTGGCCCTTTTCGTCAACTATATCTTCGGCTACACGATCAACCGGGTGACATTGTTCGCGCTGATCCTGACCCTCGGTCTGGTCGTGGACGACCCGATCGCGAACGTGGACAACATCCAGAGACACATCCTGATGCGTCGTCGGAATCCATTCGATGCCACGCTGTCCGCGGTCAAGGAATTACTGCCGCCGGTCATCATGTCCACGCTGGCCATCATCGTTTCGTTCCTCCCGATGTTCTTCATCACCGGCATGATGGGTCCGTACATGGAGCCGATGGCGATCAATGTGCCGTTGACGGTCACGTTTTCGACCGTGGCAGCCCTGTCGATCGTTCCATGGGCCGCCTATCAGCTCCTCAAGGGAAAGGCTGCGGGTGCCGTTGGAAAGGGGGACGAGGGGCGAACCGAGGCCATCCCTAGCTGGATTCGCTCCTTCTACCGGCGTCTGGTCGAGCCGTTCCTGCAAAAGAAGATGATGCGTGTCGGCCTGCTTCTCGTGATCGTGGCTTTGTTGGCAGGCTCAGGGGGGCTGGTCGTTACCCGTCAGGTTCCTATGAAGATGCTCCCCTTCGACAACAAGAACGAGTTGCAGTTGGTCATCGACATGCCCGAGGGAACGACCCTCGAGACAACGGATGCCGTTGTGCGGGTCTTCGAGGCGGAGCTCTTCACCGTACCCGAGATCGAGCACTTCGAGAGTTATGTCGGGACTTACAGCCCGATCGACTTCAACGGGCTGGTGCGACATTACTACTTCCGGAGGAGCGGGCATCAGGCAGAGATACGGATCGGACTGGCGCCGAAGAAGAAGAGGGTCCAACAGAGCCATGAAATCTGCCTTCGTATTCGACAGGGGCTGACCGAGATCGCTGACCGAACCGGCGCGAACCTGTACATCGTGGAGTCACCCCCCGGCCCGCCTGTGATCGCCACGGTTACCACAGAGGTGTATGGCCCGCCTGATGCATCCTACGAGGAGCTGATCGATGCATCCTACACCGTGATGGGTCGTATGCGGCAGGAGGCGGGGGTCGTGGACATCGACCACTCAGCCGAGGCTCCGCATGGTCGAATCGATTTCGTCCTCGACAAGGAAAAGGCGGGGCTCCACGGGATCCGTACGGATACCGTGGTGAAAACCCTTCGCATCGCCCTGGCCGGTGGAGAACCGGCCACAGTGCACAAGACCGGGGAGCGCACCCCCTTGGCCGTCCGCCTCCAGCTTCCA
>Ga0180438_10009044_pt1 | contig 12515 bp, 9 predicted proteins | sample SS_ome_12_FD_132455 | JGI IMG/M metagenome (GOLD analysis project Ga0180438, IMG submission 132455) | Hypersaline lake sediment archaeal communities from the Salton Sea, California, USA - SS_3_D_2 metaG | ecosystem: Environmental > Aquatic > Non-marine Saline and Alkaline > Hypersaline >...
AAGGCTGCGGACATCCAATCCTTTCTTATGGCCAAAAGCGATAACATCGATGGAGAGCTCGATGTGGCACTGGTCGAGGGGTCCGTGACCACGGAACGAGAGGTCGAGGAGCTCAAGGATATTCGCAAAAGGGCCAAGATCGTGGTCGCGATCGGACTGTGTGCCACAGCGGGAGGCCTTCAAGGTAGGTTCACCGATTCTAAAGAATGGGAGGCCAATTTCAAAAAGGTCTATGGGGACGTCAAAATGGCCCATACCAAGGCCATCCAGTCCAAAGCGATCGATGCCTATATAGATGTGGATTATTACCTTCCCGGATGTCCTATCGGCAAAGAGCAGTTCCTGAATTTTTTCACTCGACTGGTCGGCGGAAGTCCGCCGGAAAAATATCCTCGTCCCGTCTGTGTAACCTGCAAATACAACGAAAACGATTGTCTTCTCAATCGAGGACTTCCGTGTTTGGGACCCGTTACAGCAGACGGCTGCGGATCGGTTTGTATCAATCACAACCTGCCCTGCGTAGGTTGTTGGGGTCCTGTTGAGGGCGCCAATTATACTTCTGAATTCTATCTGCTCAAAGATAAAGGCTTCGATGTTGAATACATAAAAAAGATCATGGCCAATTACGCAGGCACAAAATTGCCTGACTTCGATGATCCAATGAAGGAGAAAAAATGAAAACCATAAGCGTTGACCACTTGGCCCGTGTCGAAGGCAATGGGGGCATATCTGCCACCATTGATGGAAAAACGGTCACAGAAGTGAAATTTTCCATATATGAAGGACCTCGGCTGATAGAGAAGCTGACCTTGGGAAGAACTCCGGATGAGGACGTCAGCATGTCCCCGCGCATCTGTGCCATATGTTCGATATCCCATAAGAACGCTGTCCTCCGTGCTATGGAAAATGCCCTTGCTGTAAAAGTCCCTCCCAAGGTCGTACTGCTGCGGGAATTGATGCACATGGGGGAGATGATCGAGAGTCATTCGTTGCATGTGTATTACCTTGCATTGCCGGATTATGTGGGATTTCCGAATGCCATTGCAATGGCCTCCAAGTATGACCTGGAGGTCAAAATAGCTCTTGAAATGAAAAATTTCGGAAACCACCTCATGAAGGTCATCGGGGGTCGATACATTCATGGAGAAAATCCCGTAATAGGCGGATATGGTAAATTCCCGGCAGAGCAGGAATTGCTGTTTATAAAAAGCCGCGCGATTCAATTCATGCCGTTTGTCTTCAAGACCGTCAACCTGTTTTGCGAGCTCGATTATCCCGATTGTCCTGAAGATGAAACGGTCTATGCCTGCTGTGAGCCAGGAAATGGGGAATACGGCTTCTGGGGTGATGAGATCATTCTCTCCAACGGAGAGAAATTTTTCCGTGATGATTATCAAATGTTGACCAATGAATTCGTAGTGCCTCACTCTTATGCCAAACACAGCCGCTACAAAGACAAACCGTATTCCGTCGGTGCTCTTGCGCGGGTGAATGTTCTCGGCGAGAGGCTGACAAAAGAATCGGGAAAGATGTACAAAAAGTACTTTGACGATCGTTGGAAGATAAATCCGTTGTTTCACAATGCTGCGCAAGCCCTTGAGATCCTCTGTTGTTTTGAGAGAATCCCCGAGTTGGTCGATGAAATCCTCAAACACACAGAAAATCCCGCTCTCGTCAAGACCAAAAAGAAAGAAGGCAAAGGGACTGGTTTGGTTGAAGCCCCGAGGGGACTTCTCATCCATCATCATGAGATCAAGGACGGTCTTGTCAGCAAAGTTGATATCGTCACACCAACAGCCCAGAATGCCGAAGATATCGAAAGATATTGTTTCATCGCTGCACAAAAGCTTCTCGATGAGGGTGTCAAGGATGAACAGATCAGAGACCGGATGGATCTAGTCGTGAGGGCTTTTGATCCGTGTATCAGCTGCTCGGCTCATTTGGCCGAAGTCAAAAAAGCCCCCTCGGAGGACTGGAAAACAAAGGTTTGTGAAATAACGAAAAAGGGCACTCCTGTATTCGTCGGGATAGGAAATCCAGAAAAGTCAGACGACGCGGCTGGAATCCTGCTGGCCCAGGAGTTGAGGAAGCGCGGGGTCATCGATGTGCTCTTAGAATCCGAAATTTGCGAAGACGAAAGCCTGTGGGAACACGCTGCGGGCCGGCCGTTGATCTTTCTAGATGTCGTTGATTTCAGAGAACAGCCAGGGAAAGTGGTTCTTCTCCCGATGAATTTTGTGCTGAACAATGTATCTCTGAGTCACAAGTTTTTGCCGATCGTTTCGGGGATGATGAACTACAACCAGCTAAAGAATGCCTATATGCTCGGAATTCAACCTGAATCTGTGGCAGACGGAGTCCAGCTCAGTGCTCCCGTTCGTCGGGCTATGGATGATGTCCTCGGAGAATTGGGGAGCTGTTCGAACTAGCCTTGGAACTCTGTTTGAAAGAATGAAAAAAAAGAGAATCGCCCAGCGTAATCATAAATTTTTTAAAGGTTTTTGTTTTTGACTTCTTTCCTACCTTCTAACTTGCATCAATTTGTCGCCGCTGGGCGACTTCTTTTCTCATGACGAATGGCCCTGAAAAACAAAGGGGAATAAGTGGAACGAGGATGAGGAATAATTCCCTACCCCTTTTTTAAAGAGAGTATGGGTGCTGGGCATTCGAAGGACTTGATGTTATAATCCTATATATTATAATGACTTAGATAAAGCCCTCTGTGAATTTCAGGGGATCATAATGGCACGAATATTGCAGATGAATTATCTGAGGAACACGAAATTGATGGGTGAAGAAAAAAACATTCTCATCATTGACCCAGATAGCGATGACAGGAATATCATGGCCACATTTTTGAGGCAGAACAACTTTACCGTGGACACAGGCATAGGGCTGGCAGACGCTTTTTCTAAGATCTCCGAAGGCTCTTACAGATGTCTCATCATGGATGTCGACCTTCATGAGATGAAAGGTTACGAAGCGGTTCCTCTTATTCGAAGCATCGACTCTAAAATTAAGGTCATAATGACAACAAAGAAGAACACGAAAGAATTGGAATCCAAAGTCAGAGAGCAGGATATTTATTTTTACTTCATCAAGTCTTTTGGCAAGGATGAACTCATATTAGTCATCAACAATGCTCTAAATCAATAAAGGAGAAAAAAATGGATGAAACAAAAGGGAAAAAAATTTTAGTGATCGACGATGACCAGGATTTCATCGATTCGGTGAGCACGATTTTGAAGTCGGCTATGTACGATGTCGTAACAGCTCCTGATCCCAAGCAAGGGAAGGATAAGGTCCTTGCTGAGAAGCCCGATTTGATCCTGCTCGACATCATGATGGACAGTCTCTTTGATGGATTTTCCCTGTGCCATGCCATCAAAACTCATAAGGACTTCAAAGAGATTCAGAATACGCCGGTGATCTTCGTTTCAGCCGTGAGAGAATTGACAGGATCGAGATTTCAATTCGACGGAAAAGATCAAGGAATGGTAGGGCCGGATGATTACATCGATAAGCCCGTCAAGCCGGATGAACTTTTGTCCCGGATCGCCAAGCTCCTCCAAAAGTAACGCAAAAAATTCGCACCGCCAGTAGGATTTATCGCTAAAAGGAAAAAATCTGTCCGGTCTGTCGGGTTTTTGTATTGGAAATTTTTAGGGGCATCGAAAGCCGTGTTGACGGGAATTAGAGTGCTTCGAAAGAGGGACCGGGGATTGATGCCCATGGAAAAAGTTTTCCTGAGTAAAGCCATGCGGCCGTAAGAAAAGGATTTGGAATGGAAGACAAGAATTACAAAGTACTCGTGATCGATGATGAGGAGTCGATGAGGGATTCCTGCAGCATGATCCTGGAAAAAGAAGGATTCGAAACGGATACAGCGGAAGATGGGAAAATCGGATTGGAAAAGATCGAGAGAGACAGGCCGGATTTTGTCATTATCGACCTAAAAATGCCTCGTGTCGGCGGACAAGAAGTCCTGGAAAAAGTTCGGACGATCGATCCCGAGATCATACCTATTGTAATAACTGGATATGCCACTGTGGAATCAGCGGTAGAAGCGATGAAAAAGGGCGCGTATGATTTTCTCCCCAAACCTTTTACTCCGCAATCGCTGCGGATGATCATCAATCGTGGACTCGAGAGAAAAAAACTCATTCAGGAGACAAAAAGACTTCAGAGAGAAAAGAAGCTCATGGAGGAAAACTTCATCACCATGGTGTCTCATCAACTGCGGAGCCCTCTTGTGGCCATTGTTCAGTATTTTGAGATTATCCTGGCTGGCATGGTGGGCGAGGTCGAGGAAAAGCAAAAAGAGATGATTTCGAAGGCTAAGGAAAGGTCTGAAGGTCTTCTGGATTTGATCAATGACTGGTTGAGCATCGCCAGGATGGACAGCGGACGGATCGTCGACAAGCTGAAACCCACATCTTTAGGTGCCCTCTTGACGAAGATATCAGAATTTTTTCAACCCGTCACGGAAGAACAAAATATTTCAATCGTGTTCGCGCCTTCCTCTGGCAGCGACGTCGTGCTGGGTGATGAAGACTCCTTGGAGCAGGTCTTTGCGAACCTGATCAACAACGCGATCAAATACAATAAACCTGATGGGAATGTGACAATATCCATTAAAGAAATGCCGGATTTGATCGGCGTAGATATTGAAGACACGGGCGTAGGGATCGCTCCGGAGCACCTTCCTTACATTTTCGACCAGTTCTACCAAATCGATAGGAGCAAGCGTAAAGGTGATAAGGGATCAGGATTAGGCCTGACCATCGCAAAAAAGATCGTTGACGCTCACGGCGGCTCCATTCAGGTGTCGAGTGAAGTCGGAAAGGGAACGGTCTTTACTGTTTTATTGCCCAAGGCAGAAAAATAACAGCCGTCAGATTTATGGCTTTGCTCTGAGAGAATCGATCCGATTTTTCTCGATGACTCCTTAAAACAGAAACGGGGATTCGTTTAATGTGAAGCTTTGCCTCCGATACATTTGACTTTAATGAAAGGCGTATTTAGAATAAAACAAATGGGCAGTGATCGCGTGACCTTAAAAATTCCCCGTCCTCTGTATGAAAAGATCAAAGTCGTGATCGAGGATAGCGGGTTCAGCAGCGTAAATGAGTTTGTCGTGTATGTCCTCCGGGACCTTGTTTCAGGAACCAGGGACAAGAAAGAGCTTTCCCCGGAAGAAATAGAAGCCATCCGTCAAAGGCTCAAGAATCTGGGTTATTTCTAGAATCCCGCACGTTTTTCAATCCCCATACGTTCATGGCATTTTCCGATGACAGGGAATGCCTGTGTTTGCCTCGGGTGCATTTCCAGAGAACAAAGTGGTGGCAAGCCACATAAAAGGCTCTGTCAACGGCCCCGTTAATTGAGACTTTGGCCTTCTGAAAAAGATAATCCCTAGTACAAGTTCTTTAACAAACTTGTTGACAATGCACTCTAATTATAGTACATTTAGATTAAAATTGGAATACGAATAGAGCCATGACTCCCTCAAAATCTTTTGAAATCGCCGGAAAGTTTGTTTTGTTCAAAGCACCACAAAAAGCCAGAGAGATATGTGATGCCTGCCCCATGACGATAAAGCTGAGCATTCATCACTCAATCGGAAAAATATGCCAGGAGGACTAATGAATATTACGGAATTTGCTGTTTTCGTCATTATTTTAGCCTTTGTATGTGAGTACATCGATTCTTCTCTTGGGATGGGATACGGAACCACTCTCGCTCCACTTTTGCTCATTTTAGGCTACAATCCCCTTCAGGTCGTTCCTGCGATATTGTTTTCAGAGTTGATCTCAGGCCTGAGTGCGGCTTTTTTCCATCATAGATTCAAGAACTCAAACTTCAAGATCGGAGCCATTGACTTAAAGGTGGCGATGGTCATGGCAGCCTGCAGTGTCCTTGGCGTGTTGATTGCGGTGTTTATCGCGCTGAACCTGCCTTCCTTTTATGTAAAGCTTTATATCGGGGTCTTGGTCTTCACCATGGGGCTTCTCATATTGCTGTCTCTGAAACGCAACTTTAAATTTTCTTGGAAAAAAATCGTATCCCTCGGACTTTTGGCTTCCTTTAATAAAGGTATAAGCGGAGGGGGATACGGGCCTCTCGTCACCAGCGGCCAGATACTTGCAGGAGTTCAGTCAAAAAGTGCCATTGGAATCACTTCACTCGCCGAGGGATTGACCTGCTTGGCGGGAGTCCTGACCTATTTTCTTTTCACAGATCATACGGTCGATTGGAGTCTCGCGCCTTATTTAGCATTGGGAGCCATCCTTTCCGTTCCTTTGGCCGCCTATACCGTTAAAAAATTCAATCCTAACAGACTCAGATTGATCGTCGGTATCGCTACTCTCGCGCTCGGTTCGGTCACTCTCGGAAAACTTTTTCTTTGAGCCCATGAAGAATCCGATATTCATTGCGGATTCAGGTTAGGATTTTCGAAATGTGATGTCCTTTATTTATAAACTTCTATAAAAAGACCGACGCACAAAAACTGAGGATAAGAAAGTGCCAAATAATTCGAAGCTTAAATTCTCATCCCAAGCGGTTTTCCTGATTTTTTATATCTTCAGCCTGACAACTCCATCCGAGGGTGTCGGTGTCGATGAGAAGTTAGATGTCTCGCCAGGTCCATCTTTAAAATTGAGTGCATACTCGCAGGTGGGATATACACGTTGGGAGCCGGATAAAAAAGGTTTCAGAATAAGTCAGGCCAGAGTCATTTTGAAGGGAGACATTCTAAAAAATATCGACTATAAGCTTCAGATCGATGCCACACAATCGCCCGTTTTGCTGGATGCCAAGATCGGAGTCAATCTGTCGCCTTATGCCAATCTATCGTTCGGTCAGTTCAAAGTGCCATTCAGCATAGAGAATCTCATCTCAGGTTCGGAATTGGATACGATAAACCGATCGAATACCGTTAATAAACTCTGCCCGGCGAGAGATATCGGCACGCAAGGGCGAGACATCGGTGCCACAATCAACGGCAAATACTCGATCTTAGAGTACACACTGGGTGTGTTCAACGGATCCGGGAAAAACAAAAAAGACACCAACGATCAACTGGACATAGCCGGAAGACTGGCATTGACTCCTTTTCGGTCTCTTTCGATCGGGCTTTCCCATTATGACGGCAGATATAATCCTGATCCGGGTTTGCTGATCGAAAAAAATAACAGAACAGGATTCGATATCATTTTCCTTCCAGGGCGATTCTCTCTAAAAGGAGAGTATATTGTCGCAAGCTATGAACAGGTCGACAGGTATGGTTGGTATCTTCAGGGAGGGTACTACCTGATTCCAAAAACTCTTGAGGCTATCGTCAAACACGATTACTATGATTGAGACCGGGTGGCTCCGGAAGATCAGATCGTCGTAACAACATTGGGCATCAACTATTTTTTTTCAAGAAAAACAAAAATTCAGGTCAATTATGAGCGCCGCAGAGGAGGATCGCTCGAATCTGTTGATGATGTCATTTTGGCCCAAATTCAGGCAGGCTTTTAAAGAAAGGGATACATATGCGCCTGTCTATTTATGACGCTGCTGATATTCTTTCGCTTTTGTCGTTTGAGTCAAGGGTAAAATCATTTATAATAATTCAATCAAGTATAAGGTCTCGATGATTTTTAAAAGATGCTTGAATAAATTCCTGAGTCTTCCTCTTAGACAAAAGTTCATACTTAGTTTTCTCGCCGTTATTTCCCTTGGAGGTCTGCTCACTCTGACCTTAGGAACACGCTTGGAACATCGCACGATCATTTCGCTCGCGCAAGCGAAGGTCCAACACGACCTCGCTTCTGCTTGGATGGTTTACAACGAAAAACTCAATGATATTCGCGATATCGTGCGGATCAATTCGAGCCGGGAGTCTGTGCAGCATTCCCTTAAGGTGAACGACAGAGAGACACTTTTAAAATATTTGGGCCGGATCAGGAATGATTTCAAGCTCGATGTTTTGACCTTGACCGATGCTCGAGGGAAAACAATCATTCGGACCTCTCGACCGGATTTCTGGGGAGACAACCAAAGCGACGATCCTTTAGTGGAAAGAGCCTTGAAAGGGGAGATCGTGGCAGCCACTCAGATCACTCCCAGGGAAGAACTGATCAGAGAAAGCAACGCTCTTGCGGAACAAGCATACTTGGAGATCCTTCCCACTCCGAAAGCGGCTCCTTCCTCCAAGAAATTCGAAGAAAACGGCATGATGCTCAAAGCGGCCGCACCCCTCGTCGATGAGAATAACAAAATCATCGGATCGTTGTATGCAGGCATCCTTCTCAACCGGAACTACGAGATCGTTGACAGGGTCAAGGAAATCGTATTCAAAGGAGAACGTTATAAAGGCCGGGAGATCGGCACAGCCACCATTTTCCAGCATGACTTGAGAATTTCCACGAACGTGAAACAGGAGAACGGAGCGAGAGCCATAGGAACCCGTGTCTCACAGGAAGTCAATCACGCTGTGTTGAAAGAGGGAAACCCTTGGATCCACCGCGCATATGTGGTCAACGATTGGTATATTTCTGCGTATGAACCCATAAAAAACATCGACCGAGAGATCATTGGCATCCTCTATGTAGGGATGCTCGAAAAGCCTTACATCGATCTCAGGAACAAAGTCATGATCACTTTTACTGGGATCGCTGTTCTCTGTGTCATTATACTTCTCGTCATCCTCTTCTTCATTACATCCACCATTATCCGTCCTCTTCAAAATGTGGTCGTCGCCACCGATAAGATCGCACGGGGGGATATGAATCATAAGGTCGAAATCGATTTCAAGGATGAAGTGGGCCAGCTGGCTCAATCGTTCAACCAAATGACAGAAGCTCTGAAGATTGCCAATCAAAAACTCATCCAGTGGGGAAAGACCTTGGAAAAGAGAGTAGAAGAGAGAACTAAAGAATTGAAAGACATGCAGGATTCGATGATTCAATCCGAAAAAATGGCATCGCTGGGAAAAATCGCGGCTGGTGTCGCCCATGAGATCAACAATCCCTTGACATCGATTCTCATCAATACGCATCTCATGATGGAGAAAATTTCACAGGAGTCATCCTTTCAGGAAAACCTGAACATGATAGCCGCAGAGACCTCGAGATGCAGTGATATCGTCAAAGGCCTCCTCGAATTCGCTCGTCAGAATCCGCCGCAGAAGAGCTATGAAGACATCAACGAGATCGTGAATATCGTTATCAGCATCCTGGAAAAACAGGTCACTCTGAAAAAGATCAAAATAATAAAAGCCATGAAGGAAGATCTGCCTTCCATTGAGGTTGATGCAGGTAAAATAAAACAGGTCTTCTGGAATCTCATTATCAACGCCACGGAGGCGATGCCCGAAGGAGGAACCTTGACGATCAGCAGCAGGCTTTCGAAATCCGGGCAATTCATCGAGATCGAATTTACGGATACCGGCGTTGGGATTTCCGAAGAACAGAAAAAAAAGCTATTCGACCCATTTTTTACCACCAAAGGAGGGGGCACAGGATTGGGATTGGCGGTGAGTTACGGAATTATCGAGCAGCACCAGGGAAGGATCGAGGTGAAGAGCCGCTTATCCGAGGGGTCCTCTTTTACGGTCAGTTTGCCAGTCGATGCAAAATAGACATTTAGAAAAGGAGGGAAAGAATGGAAAAAGATACAAAATATAAAATATTGGTCGTCGACGATGAGATCAATGTCTGCAAAAGCATTCGCCAGGCAATCCTTATGGAAGAGTATGAAGTGGACATGGCGTTGAGTGGAGAAGAAGCCCTTGAGATGGATAAAAAGGAACTTTATGACCTGGTTATAACTGACCTCATGATGCCCGGGATCAGCGGTGTCGATCTCCTCGAAACCTTAAAAGCCGCTCGCCCGGAGGTCGTCGTGATTCTGGTTACGGGCTATCCGACTATCAGAACAGCCGTCCAATCCATCAAGCTGGGAGCCTTTGATTATATTCCCAAACCGTTCACTCCTGTCGAGTTGAGAAGCTTGATCTCCCGTGCGCTTAAACAGCCCTCGGGGAAAGGTGTCCCCGAAGATACTAAGTCCCCACAAGTACCGGAAGGACTGCTTCTGATGAAAGGTCATACGTGGCTCCGTAAGGAAGAGGATCATATAGCGACCGTAGGGATCGTTTATGAGTATCTCAGGAATGTGGGTTCGATCGCCAATCTCGAGATAATCCCAGAAAACAAGAACATTTTTCAGGGCGAGGTGTGCGCCAGGATTACGGATGGGGATGGACATATCCATCGCATCTGGTCTCCCGCTTCGGGCAGAATAGCGCGGATAAACAAAGAGATCGAGAGCGATCCATCCGTATTGAAGAAAGACCCATACGGACGCGGATGGCTGCTGCGGCTTGATGTGCCTGACCTCGAGAAAGATATCGAAGGGCTGGTTGCATCCTGATTTATTGAATCGGAGACAACCGTGAATGTTCCTGATCTTGGTGAAGTTGAAAGCATTGAAAAGGCTATGGAAGACATCCTGGAGGAGTTTGATCCTAAAAAACTCCTATTCATCGATGCAAGGGGACGATGGAAGGAAAATCCATCAAGTATCCCGGAGTTCGCATCACATGAGCTCCTCTTTCATCTGTGGAGCCTCGATAAAAAGAAGCTTTCGATATTTTTTCAAAAGATCTCATTCCTGGTCAACGAAACACATGTATGGTCATGCATAAAAAAAATCAGGCACGCGCTTCTGAAAGGCCTATCCTTGAAATCAAAAGATTCGGCCGGATTAGAAGTGGAAAAGGATATTCTGCAGGTTTATTTCTCCGAAGGTTTATCTGAGGACCGTATTTCGTTCCTTATCCTTTTCGAAGTCATCGTGTGGAGCCTCGTTCATGAGGCGTATCGCATCAATAGCCAACTCCACGCACCTTATTGGGATAGGGAAGCCCGGTCTTTGAGCCTGGAATATGAAGATCGGTTCCGAGGGCTGGATGATATGTTCAAAAGCATCCCCGGAATTGAAGACAAGGCCGGCAGGAGTGTCGGCTTTCCGGATTATTTGAAAGGCAGCCTTAAAGAGACTTTCGATTCCATTCCTGCTCTCATCGCTGAAGAAGATATGATCACGATTTCCATCGAACGTCTCCTATCTAAAACGAATGAGTCAGAGAAATGCGAAGAAATTTTTTCAATGATCATACAAAAAATCCAACCCTCCCAGGGAATCGTTACACAAACTTCTCCGGCCCTGCTAATTCCATGCCTGAGACTTCTTTCGGACGATTCGATCGATGTCTCAAGCGGGATCCAGTATCACGCGTCTGTCACACTCAGCATCCTGAAGGATATTCGTTCTACGCAAACGCTGCGGAAAGCCCTGACATCCTATCCCTTCCACCTTACCAAAATAAGAGAGAACATGATCTATACGCTCGGTCTGTTGAAAGAGGAGAATGCGGTCGACTCCATCGGAAAGGTCTTGGAAGTGGACGATCAAATGGCCTGTTCCGTGGGAGCAGGCAGACAGACACTCTGTTCATTGCATGGGCAGAAGCAAGAGGCCATCCTTGCACTCGGGAAAATCGGCGTGGCATCGCTCCGATCACTCCCATCGTTGCTGAAGTATACAGATCATGCTTCAACGCGGTTGAAAACGTGTCTTACCTGGGCACTGGGGGAAATCGGCAGCACTCAAAGAGAAAAATTCGGTGGCGTGAGCGCGGAGATCATCATCGCACTTTTAAAATTGTTGCGGACAAAGGACAGGGTCAATTTTGAGGAGGCTGTCAGCACACTCAAGAGGATCGGACTCCCTGAATTTCTCCATACGCTTTATCTCTATGATATCGGAGCTGTGAGCATCCTCGGCCTCAAGCCCGCCCAAAAGGGTTTGTACGAACTTTCGGAAACCCTGCATGAGTTGATAAGAACTCGAGGAAGAGCGATCATCGCCGTCAACGGAGATTCAGGGACGGGAAAAACTTATTTCTGTCAGGCGATCTGTAACGGGTTTGGCGGCGTGAAAGCCCAAGAGATCCTTTATCTGATGCGCGACAGGAAGAAGGACCAAAAAATATTCAACCGAATTTTAGGCATCACATGGCTCAAAAAGCACATTGATCCTGTTTATTACCAAGATTACCCGCTTTCGGAGAGGGAAGACGACCCGGATCATTTTTTGGAGACATTTCTTGAACAAAACCAGGACAAAAAGCTTATCCTGCTGGACGGCTGTCGGGACCAACATTATTTTCATAGAGTCGTCGAACTGTTCTACGCCAAAGGCGCCTTGGATGTGGAAGTCAATTTTCGGGCGACCTATTCCTCCCGGCGAATGAATTTGGAAGAAAGAGAACAAGCCCTGGAAAGCATCAACACCCATTTGTCTTTTCTCGAAGAGCCCGTTCTCGAAGATACGCTTTTTTATCGGGAAGGAATTGTGATTCTCTATGATCTCGACAACTCGATCTCTTACAGGCTCAACAGTCAAGAGATCCAGGAGTTGTTTAAAAAGAGAAGGATCGAAGCTTGGGGAAATTTAAT
>Ga0180438_10009045_pt1 | contig 12515 bp, 8 predicted proteins | sample SS_ome_12_FD_132455 | JGI IMG/M metagenome (GOLD analysis project Ga0180438, IMG submission 132455) | Hypersaline lake sediment archaeal communities from the Salton Sea, California, USA - SS_3_D_2 metaG | ecosystem: Environmental > Aquatic > Non-marine Saline and Alkaline > Hypersaline >...
CAGATCGTCCAGGGTCTGTCGGAGAAAGAGGTTCCCCCCGAATACGCCGGTGGTATCGGAGAGACCGGGATCGAGGAAATTCGAACGTTTGTACAAAACGGCGGCGTGCTCATCACCTTGAACTCGTCATCCGAATTCCCCATCAAGCATCTGTACTTGACTGTCGAAAATTGCGCGGCCGACCTCGACAGGATGGCCTTCTTCATCCCCGGCTCGATTCTCCGCGTCATCAACGACCCAGGCCATCCCATCGCCTACGGATACGACAGGATCAGTGAGATATTCTTCCGTAGGAGTCCCGTGTTTTCAGCCAGCGAAGGAACCAGTGTCGTGCGCTATCCCACCCACGAGCCCCTGCTCAGCGGCTGGGCCAACGGGGACAATCATCTGTTCAACAAGAGCGCTATCGTCGATGTGCCCTACGGACAGGGCAAGATCATCCTCATCGGTTTCCCGGCTCAGTACAGGGCTCAATCCCAGGGATCGTTCCGGTATGTATTCAACGCCATCTTCTACGGCGCAGCCGTCTTCATAGATGGCCATCAATAACGGGTACAAAGCATGAAAAAAATCCATCCCCGATTTACTTCGTTCTGTCGGCCTTGTGTTGCTTTGGCATAGCCATTGCGTCAGAACCTTTAACGAGTATCAGCGGGCTGTACGAAGTCTGCATCGGTGTGATGGAGACGGTACCGAAGACTCCATGCTGGGAATTTTTCGGGTACCGCATCGGTGAAAGCGGCCGGTTGTCGGCCGAACAGGCAAACGTCCTATACGGCGTCGATTCGCCAGTGCCACTTGGACGCGGATCACGGGCGGGAGCTCTATGATACGTACGGTGGATGATTCTTTATGCCTCATCGCCAAGCACGGGGGAATTCCTTTTCATCGAACTCAACCTACACGGACATCAAGCTGTTATCTAGCCTAAAGACGAGGATAGTACCATGCAAAAATTGATCGAATCACCTTCCATCATCCGCTCGGCGGGAAACGTGCAGAAGCGCATCGAGGAATACGTCGGTCGCGTGAACACCAACACAAGCGGTGTGAGTATAGCCCGAATGAAAAGTCCCAGCGGTTGGATGGAGCCCGGTCAGACTCCCGAATTCGACGAATACACGGTTGTGCTGGCCGGGATGCTCCGAGTCGAAACCCAAGACGGAACCATAGAGGTCAAGGCCGGCCAGGCCCTCATCTCTCCCGGCGGTGAATGGGTGCGGCACAGCACCCCCGGCCCGGACGGAGCCGAATACATCTCCGTCTGCCTGCCGGCCTTCTCCCAGGATAAAGTCCATCGGGATAAATGAGACACTGAACGGATGGGATTTCCCACAGGATCGTGAATCGCGAGGGAGGCGGTCGTCCGTCTTCCTCGACTAAAATGAGGGTCGATGTCGTGTACATCTTTGGTATGATCCTTTTCTGGCTCTTTCTTCTCATCGGCGTGGCCGTCATTCCCTTTGGCATCGCCGGTACGTTTATCATCGTTGCCGATGCCCTGGTATACGGGCTGATAACCGGGTTCGAAAAAATCACTCTGCCCTTCGTCGGTCTCTTGCTGGCCATCGCCCTGGGAGTCGAACTCATCGAGGAACTTTTAAGCGCATTCATGGCTAAAAGATTTGGTGGCTCCAAATGGGCCATGATCGGTGCCATCGTAGGAGGTTTTGCGGGCGCCATCATCGGCACGCCCATCACACCCGTTCTGGGCACTCTGTTGGGGGGATTCTTGGGGGCCTTTTCGGGCGCCATGCTCCTGGAGTGGCTCCACACCTCCGATTTTCAGAATGCCGTAAAGGTAGGCATCGGCGCATTTTTCGGCGCCGTAGGTGGAAAAGTCACGAAAATCTTGGTGGCCGTCTTCATGGTCATATTAATAGGAATCCAAGTGTTTTGAGAAGAAGATGATCCTGAGTCGATTGGCAACATTTGGCATCCTGGGCATACTGACACTAGCTTCTGCCCAGATGAAGAACGATCCCAGCGCATGGATGATGGCCCGAGTCAAGTACAGAGGCGGGGGCGACTGGTACAACGACCCCACGGCCGTTCCCAACCTGTGCCATTACCTCAAGACCCATACCCTCGTCGATGTGGCCGAGGACGAGGCCCAGGTCACCCTGACAGACGAATCCCTTTTTTCGTACCCCATCCTTTTTATCACGGGACACGGACGGATTCTCCTATCGGAGGGGGAAGCGTCACTTCTCAGGCTGTATCTTCTCAGGGGGGGATTCCTTTACGCCGACGATGATTACGGTATGGATTCATCCTTCCGGGAAGCCATGAAAAAAGTCTTCCCGGACAGGCCGATAGTCGAGTTACCCTTTTCCCACGGCATCTACACCGTTCATTTCCGGTTTCCCAACGGGCTTCCGAAGATTCACGAGCACGACAACAACCCGCCTCAGGGTTTCGGCATATTCGATGACAACGGCCGACTGATGGTATTCTATACATACGAGACCAACCTTTCCGACGGCTGGGCAGATCCCCAGGTGCACGGCGATCCACCCGAAAAAAGAGAGGCGGCTCTCCGGATGGGAGTCAACATCGTGTTGTGGGCACTCCTGAACTAAGGCATGACGATGAGAAATCCCAGCGAGACATACGATAAACTCAGACAAAAACTGCATACGCTGAGGCAGAAGGAGAAGGCCAACACACTTCTAACGGGCGGAGTACGCACGGCATACTTTTTTCTGTCAGCCATCCTCGTCCTGGCCGTCCTGGAAGCCATTTTTCGATTCTCTTCGTCCGTACGGGGTGCTCTGTTGGTGGCGTTCTTTGTCGGTCTGATGAGCGTCCTATTCGTGTGGATCGGAAAACCATTTTTTTCATTATTATTCCGGCATAGCGAACCCGACGATGACCGCCTGGCGCTGAATGTCGGAAACACCTACCCTGCTATCAGAGACCGGCTGACAGACGCCCTGCAGGTCTTCCGGTTTCGGGAAAAAAATCCGTACCGCACCTCCTCCGAACTGGCCGAGGCATCCCTGGAGGATATCTGCGGGGAGGTCGATGCTCTGGATTTCGACCGGGTTGTCTCCAAAAAAAATTTAGGCCGCGCGGCCCGGATTCTCATCTTTCTCCTAGGAATAACAGTCATCGGTGTTGGAGTATTTCCCAGAACCTTGGGAAACGCCATCGAACGCATCGCCCAGCCCCACAAATCCTTCCATATTCCCGTTCCTTACCGTCTCACTCTACATCCCGGGAATACACGGATTATCCAGGGCGAGGACGTCGAAATCTCCTTGGACGTAGAGGGAACACCTCCTGCTGAAGTCCGTCTTACCGTGCAGCCACAGGGCGAAGATGCCAGGGAATACGTTCTGGAGAAACCCTTCCGCCATCAAATCTCATCGATGAGGAACAGTATCACCTATTTTGCCCATACAGAAGAGCTTCGCACGCCCACGTACAGGATCGATGTCGTCCAGCGACCCATCATCAGAACGCTTCAGGTGAGACGGATACCGCCGGCCTACACCCGTGAAAGTCCTGTCTTGCATGAACCCAACGCCGGGGAAGTGGAGGCGATAAGAGGCACACGAGTCGAAGTGTCCCTCACAGCCAACAAAACACTCTCCGAGGCGTTCCTACAATTGGGGAACGGTGGTAGACGAAAGATGACGATACAGGATCGGGAGGCCGCAGGAACGTTTGTCGTCACGGAGAATGATCGGTACTGGGTGGGCCTGATGGACACGTTAGAGCTGACCAACTCCGATCCCATCTCTTATGCCATCCATGCCCTTCCGGACCTGCATCCCGTGGCTCGCATCCTATTCCCAGCCAAGAACATCGACCTTGATGAGAGCATGATCCTACCCCTGACATTGGAAGGTGAAGACGATTACGGCCTGTCCCGCCTCCGTTTGGGTTATCGAATTCACCGTGGCGGAATCACCGACTCCTTGGATGCCGACCTGTCGTATGTCCCCATTCCATCGGACGATGGGATGCCTCGAAAAATCCTGTTGGATTACGAATGGACTTTGCAGGAGGTGGAACTCTTTCCAGAAGATGTCGTCTCCTACTTCTTCGAAGTCTTCGATAACGATCGCATCTCAGGCCCGAAATCATCCCGAAGCCGAACATATACGGCCCGGTTTCCGTCTATTTATGAGATTTTTCATGAAGTGGAAACCGAGCAGGCCGGCCAGGAGATTTCCCTCCAGGAAATTTACGATGAGAGCCAAATCCTGCAGGAAGAACTCCGACGCATCGTCGATGAAATGAAAGCAGGAAAACAACTGGAATGGGAGGAACGGAAGCGTCTGGAGGACATGGCCGAAGACCAACAACAATTGGCGAGTCAGGTGGAGGATCTGCGCAAACGGATGGATGATTTGGTCGACCGTCTTCAGCGAAACGATCTCCTCAGCATGGAAACCCTGGCCAAGTACCAGGAGCTCCAGCAACTCTATCAGGAGATCGCCTCTCCCGAACTCCTGGAAGCCATGAAAAAACTGCAAGAATCCATCGATCAGCTCAGCCAGGAAGCCCTGAAAAATGCTATGGACCAATTCCAGTTTTCCCAGGAAAGCTTCCTCAAATCCATCGAGAGAACAATGTCGCTTCTGAAGCGGCTCCAGGTGGAACAGAAAACCGACGAGCTCGTGAAACGCATCGACGATCTCGTCCAGAGACAGGAAGCCGTCAACCAATCGTTGGAATCGAATGAAGATTCGAATCTACCGGATTTATCGAAGAACGAATCTGCCATTCAAGAGGACACCGAAGCCCTCCGGCAGGAAATGGAAAAACTTCACAGTATGATGGAATCCCTCACGGGAATGCCGACGAACGATCTTGAGCAGACCATGGAGATGATGGATAACCGGGACCTCCTGGGTCAGCTTACACGCGCACAGCAGGCCATGGATGCGGGCAACCAGAACCAGGCAGGACAAGAAGGAGCGGGCGCACAGCAGACGATGGCGTCCATGGCGGAGATGCTGAAGGAGATGCAGAAGAATCTCCAGAACGAGCAGAAGAATCGTGTCGCCGACGCTTTGAAGCGTAATTCCTTCCGGCTTCTTCAGCTCTCCAAAGGACAGGAAGACCTGATGCAGGCATCGCAGGGCGGTAAGGTCAAGGGAAGCCAGGCCGCCCAGCAGCAGAATGCTCTCCTCCAGGGAATCTCTCAGGTGTCCGATTCCCTGGTACAGCTCTCTCAACAGACATTCCTTGTCACGCCCGAAATGGGGAAGGCTCTGGGTCAGGCCCAGTCGCAGATGCAGCAGGCATTACGATTAATGGAGCAGTCCGGCGGTCAAGGTTCGGGCAAACATCAGGGTAGAGCCATGGGCTCTCTGAACCAGGCCGTACTGGCCATACAGAACGCCATGAACCAAATGGCCGGCTCATCGTCGGGCATGGGCATGGAACAGTTCATGCAGCAGATGCAGCAGATGGCCATGCAGCAGATGGGCATCAACCAGCAGACCCTGGAGCTGTCTCAGAAAGGCCGGTTGTCCATGGCCGAGCAGGCCGCCATGGCCCGATTGGCGAGCGAGCAGGCGGCCATTCAAAAAGCTCTGGAAGACCTTCTTCGGGAGTTCGGTAACCGTTCGGAAATTATGGGAAGGCTGGACCGGATGGCCGAGGACATGGAAGAGGTCGTGCGAGACCTAAAGCAGCAGAGGGCCTCCCCGGAGACCATCCGGCGTCAGGAACGTATCCTGTCGAGACTCCTGGACGCCCAGCATTCCATCCGCCGCCAGGACTACAGCCGCAAGCGTCAAGCCCAGACGGGGCGCGACACCATCCGTCAAAGTCCGGGCCCCGTCCCGGTGACCATGCCCGACTGGCGGGATCGCCTGCGTCAGGACATCTTACAGCTGGCAAAAGAAGGGTACACCAAGGATTATCAGGAACTCATCCGGAAGTATTTCGAGGCATTGGCAAGAGAAGATAAATAACGCATTCTTTCGGGCTTTTCGACCGATGAAAAAGGACTATTCGGTGATGATACGATGCATGAGTTGAAGACATTTTTGTCCTGGGCAAATCGAGTCCTTATCCTTTTCTGCCGAGGGAAAAACCGTTTTATCCTTATAGCCATTGGACTGAGTCTTCTCTTGATCTCCCAGGGAAGGGCTCAAGACCTACGGCAAAAACTACGCCTCGGCCATCAGCTGGAAACTTCGGGGCGCTGGGAAGCCGCGCAACAACTCTACGAACAGCTCTATCAAGAACACCCCGGGGATATCGTCGTTTTCCATCGGTTGAAGGATGCCTGTCTCATCACACAATCGTACGAACGCACCCTGGAAATCGTCGAAGCACGCCGCAAGCTTAGGGCCGATCCCAACCTCGATGTTTTTACAGGCCAGATATACTATAAGATGGGCCGTCAGGACGAAGCGCTCCGTCTCTGGGAGGACATCCTGAATCGCTACCCTAAAAACCAGGGAATGGTTCATCAGGTAGCCAACGCCCTGGCTGGGGAGAGGCTTCTGGACGACGCCATCGAGGTCTATCTTGGCGGTCGAAAGCGCATTGGCAACGATTATCTTTTCATGTTGAACCTCGTCGATCTCTACGGGGCTCGGATGAACTACGAAAAGGCCACGGAAGAATTGCTCAAGTACTACAGGACCCATCCAAAACAGGTGCCCACGGTCGACAACTATCTTTCCCGGTATCCCAAAACGGATCGCATCGTCAAGGAAGTCGCCCGACAATTCCAGGAGGCCATCGCCGAAACACCCGATGACCTGGTACTCAGAAAAGTCCTCTCAAATTTTTTCATGAACGCTGAGCGCTACCAGGAAAGTCTGGAACTGACACGCGAGGTAGAACGGCTCTCACCGGAGCAAAGCCAAGGACAGGCCCTCTTCCTTTTCGCCCAGAACGCCTTCCAGGCCGGGGCTCCCCAAATTGCGGCCGAGGCGTATCAGTCGATTCTCACCCACTATAACCGATTCCCCCTCCGGCCCCGTGTGCTCTTCGGATTGGCCCAGTGTCATGAGGCCAGCGAACAGTATTCCAAGGCCGTAGATGACTACCAAACCATCTACGATACATACTCCCGGGATGCCCTGGCTACAAAATCCTTGTACCGGAAAGGAATCATCCAGAGAAATGAGCTCTTCGATTTAGACGGTGCCATCGAAACATTCCAAGCGCTGGTGACCCGGTTTCCCTCAACCAGCGAAGGAAAATCCGGCCTGCTGGAACTGGGGAGTTGTCATGTGGCTCGAGGCGACCTGGACGAGGCAGAAACGATTTTTCAACAGGCCATGGAAACCGCAAATAAAAAAGACAGGCGCCAGTGGCTCCGGGCACTCATCCGCCTGGCCGACGCTTTCTACCTCCATGCACGATTTCAGGAAACTCTGGAACTGCTGGAAACCCTGACGTCCGATGAAATCGACCCCGACGCCATGCAGGATCCGGCCCTGAACGACGGTCTCAACCTCCGGCTCTTTCTTCAATCCCATCTGCGGCGCTCTTCCCAGGCCCTGGACTACCTGGCCCGGGGAGACTTCTTGCTGAGGCAGCACCGTTTCCGTCAGGCAACGGCGATTCTGGACAGCCTCGTCATGCGATGGCCGAACGATCCGCTGGCAGCTGAATCCCTGTTTAAGATTGGACAAGCCCATATCCTTCAGGAGCAGTACAAGGAAGGACTAGCCTGCTTCGACACCCTGCTAACCCGTTTCCCCCATCATCTTCTGGCAGACCAGGCCCTGGAGCGCATCGGCTGGATATATGAGAAAACGGGCGATCCCCAGAAGGCCCGAGCGCGTTACGAGACACTCCTGGTGTCTTATCCCCAGAGTTTTCATGCCGACGATGTCCGTCGCCGCATCCGCCAAATCGAGAAGGATTAAAAACGATGAGGATGGCATTCAAATCTCTCGTGCTCTGTATCGCGATCAAGGTTTTTGCCTGCCAGGGACAAAACCTGCTCATCCCGATGGACCTGAGTCAGACGGATCACCTGAAGGCCTACGGTGTTGCCTACTGGGTACTGGATCGGGGCACGAACGTGGAATGGCTCCTGAATTACAGAGGTGGTTCGTTCATGATGGGGTATGACGAGAGTGCGGTGCGGCAGTGCAGAATACGGGGTATCCGGTTCGAGGTACTGAACGGAACTCAAGTGGCCGATATATACAACACCATCGAACGGAACAACATGGAAGTCATCCTCCTGGAGAAGGCACCGGCCATCGCCGTTTATGCACCGCCCAACACACAGCCCTGGGACGATGCCGTGACTCTGGCCCTCACCTATGCCGAAATTCCCTACGAAACATTCTGGGATGAGAAAGTACTCCGTGGTGAGCTCACTAAATACGACTGGCTGCATCTTCACCACGAGGATTTCACGGGACAATACGGAAAATTCTGGACCACTTACCGGAATGCGTCCTGGTATATCCAGCAGCAGAATCTCTTCGAAGCCGAAGCCAAACGGCTGGGATACGACAAAGTCTCCCTGCTTAAGCTGGACGTGGCCAAGACCGTCAAGGAATACGTCTTAAGCGGCGGGTTTCTATTCTCCATGTGCTCCGCCACCGACTCCTACGACATCGCCCTGGCCGCCGAGGGAACAGACATCTGCCACGATGTGTTCGACGGTGACCCCCTGGACCCCGAATGCCAGAATAAGTTGGATTACGGGAAATGCTTGGCATTCGAGAATTTTCGCCTCATCACCAACCCGTCCATCTATGAATTCTCCGACATCGATACAACGCCCCGCGACCGCACGGCCGTCAGGAGCGCCCAGGACGACTACTTTACCCTGTTCGAGTTCTCGGCCAAGTACGATCCCGTACCCACGATGCTGACCCAGAACCATGCCTCCGTTATCCATAACTTCATGGGGCAGACGACGGGATTCCATAAACACCTGATCAAGCGTTCGGTGGTCGTCATGGCAGAAAAAGCGGAGGCTGATGAGGTTAAATATATACACGGCAACCTGGGAAAGGGCACGTTCACGTTTTTAGGCGGACACGATCCCGAAGACTATCAGCACCTCGTCGGCGATCCACCCACAGATCTATCCCTCCACAAAAACTCGCCAGGCTACCGATTGATCCTGAATAATATTCTCTTTCCTGCGGCAAAAAAGAAAGAACAGAAAACGTGAGACATTGCCTTTCGATGATCTGTCCATCGCGTCGGATTGGACAGGAAAATCGGGACTTGAGTAAATATCGGTGATTAGACGGACGCCTGCCTGCTATTCCGCCAGCAATCCCTCAACCACACCCAACACATCTACAAAGCGCCCCTTATAATCGGGCTCTATGACATCAATAGCAGCCCCTTTCCTCAAACGATCGCTCATCGTCAGGGACGAGCCGTTTCTATCCTGTACATCCAACGTCAGGAACGTCTTCATCCCGATCCTTGCAGCGACCATATCGTTGAGGGGATCATTGCCTACCATCAGGCATGCCTGGGGCGGAACGCCCATGGTTTCGCATATCTCCCGGTAGTAACCAAGATTCGGTTTGCAAAAACTCGTATTTTCGATATCCGTGACCAGATCGAAGTCGAGTCCTCCCAATCCCGCCCATGCCAACCGTTTCATCTGAACGAGCCGTGGCCAAAACGGGTTGGAAGCGATGATGCGCTTGAGACCCCTTACCTCTAGCGTCACAAACGTATCTCGCACTCCCTGGACCTCTGTCATCATCGTCTGAAATGCGTCGAACGCGTCTTTATAAAATCGCAGAAAGCGGTGCCATATCTCCTCTCTTCGATCCTCCAGTCCACTACAGAATGCCGTCATGAAGAAATCGGCGTTGGACATCCCGCCGTCATTCTGCAGCATGGCCTGGGAACTGGACATCAACCGTTGCCGGAATACATCCAAGGGCATGATATCCGAGAACACGCGGGCAATGCGGGGCAAGTAACGCATGAAGAATTCCCGTTCATCGAAAAGAATCAGAGTGTTGTCCAGATCGAAGAGCACGGCTTTCAGCATGTAAAGTTTTCCTTAATCGATTAAAAAAGAGGCATGCGACGGGTGATCTATCACAGTCCAGCCAGGGACGGGGGAAGTGGGATATCAGGAAAATGGGACAGGAGAAGTCCCCGCATGTGCCGGGCATTCTCCGTATTTCCATATTGAATCTCGTAAAGGGCCCGGTACATCCACATATTCGACACAAAGTTCTCGATGATCCGGGAATACCGATTCCCCTGCCTGGGAAACCGTATAGATACATCGGTCTTCTCCAGCGGAACGTAGGCATCTGAATAAACGATCCGGAAGAAGAACAGGTCCGGTATCAGATGTAGTCCCGTCGGCAGGGTCAACTCCCCCCTTCTGAGTTCGCCTTCCACGAGTTCCGGTGCGATAAACACGCTCCTCTCATCCATGTTCGTTTCAATCATCCGGGTGATGAGTCGCCTGTACCGTTTCTCCAGAACCGACGCGTCGTAATCGCCCCCCTGCTCGAAAGGAGCCAGGGCGGTCAGGAACGAGTCAACTTCCTGGTCGATGTCATCCATCACATCAGGATAATTTGTCTTCATTTGATCAAAATACCAGGAACGCCTGAGCAGCTCCTTGTCGACGATGGCCACGTCCCTCCGGCGGCCCTCGACGAATTGAAAATAGTATGCTGGAGAAATCAAATAATCCCACTGATAGCTCAAGAGCATGGCGTTATCCGGTAGGCTTCTCAACGCCTGGGTGGTATAATCCTCGTACACATACAGATCGCTGCTGTCGGCTTCGGAATAATTGCTGATAACCTGGTAGGATAGGCCCGAAGCGACGAGACCCATGAACAGGTATTGCCAGATAGGTTTTCGAAGTATTTGAACAACGGCCAGGAAGCCAAAGCCTATCCAGAACGCGAACACGAGATAAGCCAGCAGAAAATAGGACTCCAGATCGTGTATATCATAATTGATGGAATAAAACACCGTCGCCAGAAACGAGATCAGGAGAAACACTGCCAGCCGCGGCGAACTCATAAAACTGGAATAGATACCCACGACTCCCAGCAGAAGACCGAGCCAGCCGAATTCACCGGGAAAAGCACTGAGGAAATCGTTCAAATGCTTCAAAGCAACATCCGAAGACGAGAACAACCACACGCGATACTGCTTGCCCGACACGTGGCGCAAGAAATTCTCCCAGGTGACCGGATTCCCCCAATTGAGCACCGGCTGCTGAGCCGCACGAAGGGGCAGGTAGAGGACGATCAATCCGTAAACGACGAGGAATACGCTCATCATTAAAAGCATCGTTTTCCAGGCCGGCCTGCGGATTCCTGTCTTCTGGAAAAACAGTACGGCCACGCCGGGAATCAGCAGAATCGTGGTCATGTGGTTGGATAGCCCCAAGGCCAGGGCTGCGGCAATCCATAACCAAGATGCCCCAGTTATGTATGCTTTGAGCAATGTAAAAATGATGATGCTGACGAGCGCGATGTGGAGAGCATAGACTTCCACCGACGTGGATTGCATCCAAAACGTCCGACTGAAAGCCAGGTAGAGCCCACCCACGACGCACGAAAAAAGAGGCAACAACTCGTCCGACCGTTTTCTTTGTGCGGAGCGATGACTCCTGCGTCGGTCACTGGAGTTGCTTTCAGGGACGCGGATGCATTGGGCCATTGCTCTCGGAGATAAACAAAGGTCTAAGGATTTCAGGAAGAAGAGGACACCCACAAGACACCAGACCAGGGAAAGCAGGTTGGCTTGAAATATCTTGGACGTGAACAGGGGTATTTTCAGGAAAACATGGCCTAGCATCGTGAACAGGGGATATCCTGTAGGGTGCGCGATTCCCGCGACCGCCTGCACGGCTGCCAGTTCGCCGGAGTCGATCTGTACCACCGTTGGCGCCAACGTTTGGCCATAAAGGATGGCCGCAACAATCAATACGATGGTGTATGATAAGTATTTTATTTTCTTAGAAAGCGCTGGTTTATGGAAGGCGGTTTGAGATGGCTTTTTTATCATTCCAGAAGGGATTCAGTATATCCTTTCCATCAATACCTCACATCCAGTTGGATCGTCGCGGTTCGAGGCGGAGCCAGGTTGGCCGGGGAGATCAAGTAATTGTACTGGAACAGGTTGTCGATGAGAAACCGGAGCGTAAAATGCTCCCTGGTGAATCCAAACCGGAGTGCGGTTACGTAGGTGGGAACCCGTGCGTCGATATCCTTGATGAACACCTTGTGATATTCATCCACCCTCTCGATTCGACTCAGGTACCGAAAATCGATGCCGAACGACAAGGGGGGATAATTCAAGTCGTTGGAAACATACACCATATGTTTGGAACGGTATTTCAGCGGAGCGCCGTACTCGTCGCCCGGCGAAAGGTCTTTGGTGTCGATGTACGAATACCCAATCCGTGTCGATAAGAGCCTGCTCCACCAATCGGTGCGATGGGACACATCGAAACCCAGTACCCTGGCCTGAAGGACATTCTGGAACCGAACCGTAACCCCGGCTTGATCGACATCCCTGTACAGTTGGGGTTCGATCAGGTCTTCGTATTCGTTGTA
>Ga0180438_10009048_pt1 | contig 12514 bp, 14 predicted proteins | sample SS_ome_12_FD_132455 | JGI IMG/M metagenome (GOLD analysis project Ga0180438, IMG submission 132455) | Hypersaline lake sediment archaeal communities from the Salton Sea, California, USA - SS_3_D_2 metaG | ecosystem: Environmental > Aquatic > Non-marine Saline and Alkaline > Hypersaline >...
AGTTATTTCAATTACTGCGGTTGCGGGCTTTTCATTCGGAAATAATTAATTAAAAAAAAACTTTGAATTATGGCTTATATTGGCGGTGATATTATCGAAATAACTTACAACCATCCGACTTTAGGAAGTGGAACTTTTTACCCCGTTTCCGGAGAAAGCGCGACGGTTGACAATGGCGGCTTTCGTTCAGACGACGAAGCCAATAGTATTGCCGGGAATGGCGCAATGATTGACATAATGAAGCGCGTTCGTTGGTCCGTTGAAGTTGCTTGCGCTTGGTCACTTGGAGAGCAAGAAGACACCTTGAAATTGGCGGAATTAGCTTCAAGCCCGGAGCTTTCCGATTGGACTTTTACGCACGTAAGCGGTACAATTATGGGAGCAAAAGGCAAACCGGTTGGAGATATTCAAGGCGACACCGGAGCGGGAACATTTAATTTAAAAGTAAGTGGCGGCGGAATTTTAGAAAACAAATAAAATAAAATATAATGGGAACAAAAGAAACTATGACTAAAGAATTAGCTATTGAAGAAATTAAAAAATGGCTTGATTTCAAAAGAATTTTGCCAAAGGAGCGCGAAGAAAAACAACCGCAAACAGACATTTTAGTTGATGCTATGCAAAGCGGCTCTTTGATTTTAAACGAAGACCATTCTTTAACTCAAATATTGCGTTTCGAACTTGAAACCGTAAAAGAGTTAACTTATAAAGCTCGTTTAACAGTTGGAGAAATAAACGCAAAATTACGCGGTATTGATTCAAGTAAAGCGCATGATTTATTAGTTGCTTACGTAAGCGTTGCCACGGGTTCGCCTATGGGAATAATTAAGCAACTTGATAGCAATGATTATAAAGTTGCGCAAGCAATTAATATGTTTTTTTTGTAGGGACGGACCTAAGTTTTGAAAATGCGATAAAAACAGTTGTACGCGCGCACCATTGGAATAATGATAAAATCAGCCAAATGTATTACGATAAAATCGACTACAATGGGCTGATTTTTTGGTATAACGATGTTGTTCAAGTGAATGAAGAAACGGTTAATAAATACAAAAAAAAGTAATTAAATGGCAGCTTTTCAAGTCCCGGTAATTTTTAGCGCTATTGACAAAATGAGCGCACCGATTCGACGAATGCAAGGCGCAACGCGTGGCTTTGCTAATACCGTTGGAGTTGCTGAAGCTAAAGTTGTAAGGGGTTTCCGTTCAATGACCCGCGCCGTTGGTCAATTCGGTATTGCTTTAGGCGCTACGGCGCTTATAATGATAGGCGGTAATGCAATAGGTATATTTAAAGACTTCGAGCAAGCCAACGCCAATTTGGCGGCGGTAATGCAAAAAACCGTTGGCGAAACGCAAGCGCTACAAAATAGCGCTAAAACTTTAGGGGCAACGACTTCGTTTACCGCTTCTGAAGTCGTCGCGCTTCAAACTTCTTATGCGAAGCTTGGATTCGTTGAAGACCAAATTTTAAATATGACCGCGTCAACGCTTGCACTTGCAGCGGCGACCGGTACGGACTTGGACCAAGCAGCCACGCAAGTAGGGGCCGCGCTTAATGCGTTTGGCCTAAAATCGACCGAAGCGGCACGGGTTGCGGACGTTTTCGCTCTTGCTTCAAGTAAGACGGCTTTAGATATGGAAAAATTGGCCGGCTCCATGGATAAAGTGGCGCCGGTAGCTAAACAATTTGGTTTTGGAATTGAAGATTCAACGGCTTTACTTGGAAAATTAGTCGATGCCGGCTTTGATGCTTCAACGGCCGGAACGGCAACCAAAAATATTATGCTTAATATGGCGGACGCAAACGGAAAACTTGCGAAAGCTTTAGGCGGTCCGGTTACGTCGCTCGAAGACATGACGCAAGGAATGATTGCGTTAAGGGAAAAAGGTATTGACTTGACGACAATGCTTGATTTAACCGACAAACGAAGCGTTGCGGCTTTTGCGACGTTCTTAGAAGGTTCTGAAAGCTTGGTTGTACTTTCCGACGCTTTAAAAAATGCCGCCGGCGCTGCGCAAGGTATGGCGGACAAACAACTTGATACGCTTGAAGGTAGTTTGATAAAATTAAGTTCAGCTTACGAAGGATTTATTTTAAGCATGGAAGACGGAACCGGGCCTTTTGCAAAAACGTTGCGTTTAACGGTTGACGTTGCGGCGGCTATTTTGTCAATGGCTGCGGGAGTAGAGCAAGCGAACGGGCCGTTAACAGAACGCGCGACACTTGTTAAAGAATTAGCCGGTAAAACGTTATTAGTTTTAAAAATTATTAAATGGACTATTGCGGCTTATATAGGGCTTAAAGTTGTCATGGCGGCCGTTACCGCTGCGACTTGGTTATATAATACCGCACAAGCTTTAAGTTTAGCTTTTCAAGGTAAAACGCTTTTATTTCTCAAAGGAAATACCGCGGCAATGGTAATTTATAAGATTGCAATGTTTGCCGTTACGGCCGCAACTTGGCTTTGGAATACTGCGCAAGCAGCTTTAAATATTGTTATGACGGCCAACCCAATAGGTTTAATTATCGCAGCAATAGCGCTTTTAATTGGACTTGTTACCGCGGTTGTTGTTAAATATAAAGATTGGGGCGCAGCTATTACGCTTTTAATGGGTCCGCTTGGAATGATTATAAACTTAGTTATGAGTTTCGCGCGCCATTGGGACAGTATAACAGAAGCGTTTTCAAGTGGGGGAATTTTAGCCGGCTTAAAAAGAATTGGATTAGTTTTATTTGATGCTATTTTAATGCCGTTGCAACAAATGCTTGAATTGCTTTCAAACCTTCCGGGAATTGGTGACTTAGCCGCAGACGGTGCCGCAGCAATTGAAGGGCTTCGCGCAAACTTAGATTTAATTAACCCGGAAGCAGATAAAGCCGGGGCGCAAGTGGATAGAGAAGAGCGCGTTGAACAACAAAAACTTGATATAAATATTAATAATAAGTCGGGCGGACAAGCGGACGTTGAAAGCTCCGGAGATATTACGCCGACAATAACGCCAACTTTTGCTTTTTAATTATGGATATAGCTTTAAAATCAACGGGAAACGGCGGCGACTTTATACTTTCGGGCAATGACATTGAAAGCACTTCAAGCCTTTACAATCAAGTTTATCTTGCTTTGTTTGGTGGTAACGTCGAAGATTCAACAAAACGGAATTATGCAGCCGGTGAAGAGCGCCTTGACTATTGGGCTAATTCTTTGCTTTATGAAAACAAACCAATTGAGCAATTTAATAGCAGTACAGAAAGAGAATTAAAAAACGTATCTTTGACGAGCGCCGGAATTATAAGAATTGAACAAGCCGTTAAAGTTGATTTATCTTTTATTTCGGAGCTTGGAAATTATGAAGTTGAAGTTTCTTTTTTAGAAAACAATCAACTTTCAATTGAAGTTAAACTTTTGGAACCAAGCGGCGAAAAGTCGCAAGCTTTGAATTTCATTTGGGACGCTTCGCGAAATGAAGTAATTAATACAGAAATAATTTAAAAAAAATGGCCGTTCAAATTCCAACGATAAAAGAACTTTACAATTCGATTTTAAACGATTTAAACACGGAATTAAATATTACAATTCCGTTTTTCGGCAAAAATATTTTACGGGCAATTGCAAGCGTTCAAGCTGCGAAACTTAAAATATATTATTATTTCACCGCTGAAGTACAAAAAAACGTTTTTCCGGACCAAGCAGATAGCGAAATAAACGGGGGGACCCTTGAAAGGTTTGGGCTTGTAAAGCTTGGAAGAAGCCGTTTCCCGGCGGTTGCTGCAATTTATCAAGTTGTTGTTTTTGGTGACGCGGGGGCAGTAATAAAGGCAAGTCAAACTTTTAAAAGTAATGACGATTCGGCGAACCCCGGACAACTTTTTATTTTAGATAATGAATATACTTTAACCGGTATTACTGACAATATCCAATTGCGCGCGCTTGAAGGCGGGACCGTAAGCGAATTATCAATTAGCGATAATTTAACGGCTACGTCACCGCTTTTAAATATAAATGACGAAGTAACCGTTAATTTAGTTGTAAACACGCCAACGGACGCCGAAACAACGGAGCAATACAGAAGTAAAATTTTAGAATCGTACCGTTTAGAGCCACAAGGCGGGGCGGCTTCAGATTATAGACTTTGGGCCGCGGACGCGGTCGGAGTTCGAACCGTTTACCCTTATGCGGTTACGGCAACAAGTAACACAATTGACGTTTACGTTGAAAGCGCAAGCGCTCCGGGTACCGCTCCGGTCGATATGCTTGCAGACGTTGCGGCGGTTATAGAGCAAGACCCGGACACAACAAAGCCGTTAAACGAAAGGGGGCGCCGTCCGCTTGGAATTTTGCAAGTAAATACCGTTTCGGTCATTCTTTTAGATATTGACATTACAATTACGGGATTAGCTATAAACGACGCGGAAACACAAAGCACAATTTTAAACGCTTTAACGGAATATTTAAAAACGGTTCGGCCATTTATTGCCGGGGCCGACGCGCTTAATTTAAAGAATGATATTTTAACCGTCGGAAAGCTTTCTTTAGTTGTTCAAGATGCTATCGGATTGGGTAATTATTTTAATTCGTTAAGTTTTACAGTTGATGGCAACCCAATAACTTCAAGTTTTCTTTTTAACAACGGTAATATTCCGCTTATTAATACAATAACTTACGTATAATATGGCCGACAAGATTTTACCTTTTGATACTATTTTGACGCCTTCGGGTCGGGAGATTAATATAAAATCAAGTTGGGAATATTCCGAAGTTGAAATTGTAGTTGATAAAGACACGGAAATTACTATAAAAAGCAATTTACCGGCCGTCACGCAAGATATTATTGTTGAATGGGCGGACAACTCCGAATTTGATTTTGGAGTTGAAAACGGCGGCCTTTTAGCTTTTGTTAAAAGTTACGGTTCGCCTTTTTCCGGAAGTATTTATTTATTGGGTAAAGAAAATTTAAACGTTATAACGTACATTGAATTTGAAAACGGACTTACTAAAATTGATTATAATCAAATTTCAAACGCGCCGTTAACCGATTTAATTATTGGTGAAAAAAGCGCGGTAAATGGAAACGTTTCGAATTTACCGGCAACAATTGAATTTATCGACGACCAAGGAATTAGCGAAATAACAAATTATACGGGCTTTGTTTTTGCTCCCGGAATGCGTCGTTTACGATTGCGGCCAATTTTTCCGTTTTTCCTTTTTTCCGGATTAGTGGACCAACTTTTAATTGATGCTTCTTTAACAACTTGGCAGCCCGGCGCAATTATTGATTTGGCCGGATATAACGCACCAAGAACGGCGGCTTCAGACCAAGCCGTTATTGATTTACAAGCGCAAGGCGTCACGGTAACGGTAAATTCTACAAATCAAAACAATGATTATTACATGTATAATAATCAATTTGACAATTTAAATACCGCAAGCGAATTGCAGCTTGCCGCGGGTTCTTATATTGATTTAACGACAACAAGCGCCCAACCAATTGAGTTAAACGGGCCTTGGTTTTTTCAATGGGTAAATAATAATATTACCGGACCGCAAATTTTATTTGGCGGCACAAGTACGGATTATGAAATTAAAATAAATGGGGCCGGAATTGTAAGCGTAAACGCACAAGACGGGGTTTATACTCCGGTTTCTTTTACTTACGCATTATTGCCAAATAAAGTTTATACTTTACAAAGCGACGGGGCAAGCCGTTTTATTTTATTTGAAAACGGTTCCGAAGTTGATAATATAGCGGCCGGCTCAAATATTCCGGTATTTTTTAGAACTTCTTTTATTGGGTTTTCTACTCCGATAGGACCAACTTTAAATTTAATGGCTTACGCTTCGCTTGGAGTGAATGGCGTTAAGTTGCACGAATATTTATTTAATGAAAGTAGCGGCTTAAATATTTATGATTCAATTGGCGGGTTTCATGCTACTTTGGAAGGCGGCGCGGAAATTTGGAATTTAGGTAAAAATACGCCAATTCAAGCCGGCACGCAAATAGCTTTAAATAGTTGGAATAATACCGGCGGGGTAATTATTCCGGAAAACAAAAATAATTTAGGTTTTGACGTTTTAGGCGCCGCAATTACGCGGCCAAGTATTGAGGGGAAATACAACTTTCCGGGATTGGTAAATAATGGTTTTAATGCTACAAATTTTTTAGATAGAAGCACACGCGGGACTGATATTTATTTAATGAATTATCAAGCTTTTTTAACTCCCGGAATGTTTATTTGCGGGGACGACATTTATAGTCATTCAATAGATAATACCGGGGTTTGTACTTTTAATTTTGGCGGCGGTTCTTTTTCAGTTCCGGCGGCACAACTTCAAGCGGGAGTTACTTATATGATTATTTTCATGGTTGACGGCGGCGGTGGTGGTGAATTTATACTTGCAGATTATGACAACGCGCCGCAAAGTGTAGGAACCGGCGCAGTAGGTCCGGGAGCCGTTGCGGTTCAAACTATGAGTTACGGAAATGTTTTAGTTGACCCGGCGCCAAATAAAAATTTCGACGGTTATATTAGTAATGCGGTACACTTTCCGAGGGATTTAAACGCGCAAGAAATACTTCAAGCTTGGTATTATTACAAGCGATTTTTTTAATTTAGCAGAATGAAGCAAAAAATTATAAAAATTTGGGATTGGTTTTATAAAATTGCGGGTCAATATTTAAAAACAATTGTTTTTATTAGTTCAATTTCAACGGCGGCTTGGTGGGGTTTTGGTCCGCGCATTATGATAGAAGTAAACGGCGCTTTCGATTCTATTCTTACGCCTAAATTAGAAAAAAGGGATTCGATTCGAGATATTCAACGAAACGTTGAAATTTACACTATGTTTTTAAAAGCTTTAACCGATACAACTTTTTTAAACAAGGTTGAAGTTATAATTGAAACGACAACGGACAAAGTCGTTGATAAAAAGTTAACCGGCGTAATGCGTCGCGAAATGGTTTTAAAAATAAAAGAAATGGTAAAAGATACGGTTTGGATTATTAACGCAAATACCGGCAACGAAATTGGTTATGATGTTTATCATTTTTACAACGGGGGCGTTATTAAAGTAGCAGAAAAAAGATTTTAACCTATAATAAATATTTAACCTTTAAAAAAAATAAAATGATGTTTGACACAATGCCGGTTTACCTTGGTTATTTGATACTCGTCGCTTTGATAGTCGATATATCCCTACATTGGCCGACGCCGCGCAAAGTATTAGAATACGAAAATAAAAGCTTACGAGAAGAAGCAACGCTAAACAATATATATATTAACGATTTACAAAAGAACGTTAAAAGGATGCGAGATAAAGAGCTTAGAAGAGATAAAGAAATGAGAGATTTGGAACAAATAGTTACAATCTTGGCAGAAGCGCAAGGAATAAAAGATTGGAAAAAATTATTAAAAAAATAATTTAAAGATATGGCAGTAAAAATAAATTGGGAAGATAAGCAGAATATAAAAACAAACCCATTACCCGAAAAAAATAAAAGTACTGCCGCGACTTGGAACGAAACTAAAAACGCAGTAAATGCGAACGCGGACGAATTAGACGCGTTAAGTCAAGAAGTTGACGTTAATATAGTGGAAATTCAAGACATTAAAGACGAGCTTGTAAATACAGTAAAAACAATAGTTCCCGGCGCTAATGTTGCGGTTAATTCAATTGACCCGGAAAACCCTATTGTTTCGGCTTCTATTTCTACAAGCGCCGGTATTTTATCAAGGTTGTTTTTTACCGCACAAGAAACGATTTTATCGGCCGGTACTTTTTATGATACGTTGCGAAATGATAAAGGGCTTATCGGTAGCGTGCAACAAGTCGTTGTTTCTAATGATAACACAATTGAATATTTTTTACAAGATTTAATTAGTATTCCGGCACTTTCGGACGACGAAGTTCCAATTGGTACTTATTCCGGTTTTTTTTCCGTTGAAGCTAATAGCGTAGCGGGCGACGCGGCGCGTTTTGGTTGTGAAATTTATCTTGCAGATGAAAACGGCAACGTCATTGATTCGGGAGTTGTAGGCAATCCGATTGGCTCTTATGGCGTTCGGGTAATTGGTTTATTGAGTAGCGGAAATGTAGAAATTCCCGCAAACTTTGAAACACAAATAAACGTTACGGGCGTCCTTACGTCACCGGCTCCTTATTTAGCCGGGCAGCGTTTTAGGTATAGAACTTTTGCGGAAAAAATAGGAACGCAAGGCGGGCCAATTACGTTTTCTATTTATTACGGGTTTGACCATAATACATATATTGACGTACCTACTATAAACACCACGGACAATACTGTTAACGTTTCTAAAAATCCGGGTGTAACCACAACGGACGCTTTAAATTCTCTTTATGATAAAACAACCCCGGAAACCGTAATTGGTGAATGGGAATTTTTGGCAAATTGGGACGAAGGCGGCCCCATTCCGGCCGGTAAAATTCAAAATTTAGACGGTGAAACCGCCGGCGCTAATTTTGGAATGTTTTTCAATCCTATTGATAAAAACGCGGTTGACCATACGACACTTTTAAATCAAATAAAAGAAGTTCCTTTTACGCTTAATTGGTTCGAAAATGGGGTTTTAGTTCACACTATTATAAACACGGTAACGGAATTTTATGATTCGATTGATACTGAATGGTGGCTTTTTTGGTTGGACCCGCCAAATACGGGCGACGCTTTCGATTTTGGTACTTATCCGGCGGACGGCGTAACGGTAAAGCTTTCAATTCCTACAAATTACATAACAGAAGCGCCAAGCAATCAATATGGTTATGTTAGGCAAAACGGCGCTTGGTCCAAAGGATTAATTCCACAAATACAAACCGAAGGCGGCGACAATATAATTAGAGAAGTAACAAACGATTGGCTTGGAAGCGGGTCCGCCGTTGCTAATGGAATAATTAATTTTGATGCGAATGAATGGGCTGAAAATCTTTTTAGTTCGTTCGCTTTTTCTCAAAATCAAAGCGGTGGAACAAGTGAATTGCCATTTATTCAAACTTTAGAAGGGACAAATATAACTTTTGTTGATTCTTTAGACACGGGGAATTTTCTTATTGTTGATAAAGCGGTATTAGTAGAAAATCCGGCCGGTACGTGGATAGTTTCAAGGTTTGACACGGAAAATTTTTCATTTTCTAAAGGAGCGCCGGCGCTTGGAATAAATGTTTTTATTGGGTCGCCTATTGAAAACATTACTAAAATAATTTCAAGCAATGGAACGGTTGAAATTTCGCAAACTGATAGCTTTAATATTGATTTAAAAGCAGTAAATACGCTTCAGTTTTCCGCAGCGTTAAGCGACGAAACAACGCCTTTAGCAGTTGGCCGCGTATTTTCAAAACGTGTTAAAATACCATTCAATTTATTAGATTATAGCTTTGACGTTGACGTTGCGCCAACGGGCGGACCAATTACGTTAGATGTTTTGAAAAATGGCGTTTCGATTTGGAGCGTTAAGCCAACTATTGCCGCAAGTGGATTTTTAAGCAGCGGCGGCGTTTTACTTACGACCCCAACGCTATATTTAGAAAGTGATAAATTAGAAATTTATGTTGATACTGTCGGCCTTACTATTGAGGGCGCCGGGTTAAAATCCGACGCAATAGGTACACTAATACAATAAAATAATTAAAACTTTAAAATTATGTTAACACTTACAGAACAACTCTTAATATTAGACCCTTCAGTTGCACCAAACCCACCGGGCGAAAATGGTCTTTTAGAATTGGTTCACCAAGGAAGCAACCAATTTGCGTTTGAATTTATGACGACTTACACGGTTTTTGATATGCAAGACCCGGTAAACGAATTGGCAACTTCTTACGTTAATAAAATGGTTAGTATCGTTAATAGAGTATTGCGCGCAGACGGTAGAAGTATAGGCCAACTAAACCGCGTAATGGTTACTTTAATAGGAAATTCCGGTGTAACAATTCAACAAATAAATAGCGCTTCAATTTCTGATTGGGAAAGTTTTATTTTGGCTAATATGAAGCAAGCCTTCGAGTTGGCCGGCAACGTTTTAAGACAAGAAAAAACGGCTTACGAAGCAATACCTTAAAAGTCAAAAATGAGCTTAATAAATTCGTATAGATTCGCGCAAAGTGATTATGATTTAGGTAATGCTTTAAATCTCGGAAATTTTCCGACGATGAAAGTACTTTCAAATTCAGGTTCTAGTACTGAGCAACATACGATTAGTTTTTGGATAAAGCCAAAAATAGTAAGCGCTCTTTTACCCGGGACGGTTTTAGCAAAACAAAATGTAACAAATAGGTACTTATATGTTCGTGAAGGATATGTTAGGCAAAAATGGGGGACCGGAGTTGTGCAGCATACAACGCCTATAATGATTGCTCAAAATAAGTATCATATATTTTTAACTAGAGATTTTACAAATTACAGACTTTGGTTTAATGGGGTTGAAAGTATAAGCGGAACTGTTCAAGGGGTTTCTTCAAGAGACGGTTATAATATGTTCGGAGCAAACAATAATTCTGAATATTTAGACGCTGAAATTGATGATTTATACTATTTAAAGGGAGTTGTAGGGACTGAACAAAACGCGCAGGATATTTATAATAATGGTTTTGGCGCGGACCCTTCTATTGTTATGGGTTCAAATGGTTTTTATTTCTTTGATTTTAATACAGAAACGGGAAACCAAACGCCAATAAATAAAGGTAGCGCGGGCGGAATTACGGCGGTAGATTTTCCAATTAGCGGGAATTATGTACCTTTTTAAATGAAAATATTTAATAAACAAACTAACAAAAAAGGGTTTTCAATACGTGAGAAATGGAAGGAAGTTTTAATTGTTATATTTTCAATGATACTTTTGGCGGTTCTTTTATGTATAATAAACCCGGACTAATAACCAACCTAAAATTATGAATGCGAATTATTTAAAAACCTATTATTGCCAAGATTGGGTTTATAAAGAAATAAAAGTTTTCTTTTCAATAGAAGAGTTTTTTTCGCCTCAAATGCGCAAAGCTTATAAAGAAGCCCAACTTTGGGGTTTTCTTGACTTTCGTTTATTATCGAATTTATTATTTATTCGAAAAAATCGAAAGCGACGTATTACAATTAATAATTGGAAACACGGCGGCCCATTTTCACAAAGGGGGTTTAGGAGCGCTTTAAGCCGTATTTCAATAAGTTATTACACAAAGGGGCGTTTATACGCTTCGGCGCACGTAAGGGCGTCCGCAGTTGATTTTACAGAAGAAAAAACAGTTGCAGAAGAAACACGAAATTGGATTTTAAACAATTCCGCCGCTTTACCTTATAAATGCCGCCTTGAATGGAAGAAAAAAAACAAGCTAATAAATTGGGTACATTTGGACGTTGATTATTTACCCGAAAACCCGAAAGTTTATAGATTTAACGTATAAAATAAAAATTATGAAATGGAATTTAAATTTTACAACAACTAAAGTTTTAAGCTTTTTAATATTATTTTCCGGGGTTTGGCTCGCGTTAAAACTTGACGATTCAAAAATAATTTTAGAGGCGTTTCTTTATGCTACAATTACGCAAGGGGTTAGAAATATGCCGGAAATTGTAAAGTATTTTAAAGGGGGCTCTAATGCTAAGTAGTGGTCTTTTATTGTTATTAAAAAGGAATTGGCTTAAAATCGTTATTGTTTTACTTATTATTTCGTCCCTTGGTTATGGGTACACAATGCGAAAAAAAGCAATTAAGGCGGAAGCGGAACGCGAAAGTTTACGCGCCGAAATGCTGACTAAAACGGGGCAAGTCGAAACGTATAAAAACGAAATAGGCCAAACCGTTACTAAATTACTCGAATATGAAAAACATATTTCAGAACTTGAATTTTCTAACGATTCGTTGGAAGTTGAAGTTTATAAAACGGCTTCCGCGGCGCAAGTTAAGAAAAAAGATATTCGCGAAGCTATGGTTGTTTACATGAAGTCGGCCAATTCCGGAAAGGTTGAAAAAGACACTATTTTTGTTTATAACGATTCGTTAAGTGTTGATACTATTTATAAAACGTTTAACGACGGCTTTTTAAATGCTTCGTTCAATGATAGCGTTTTAAAATATACTTATGACGAAAAACTTGTTTTACTAAAGTCAATCCGGAAGGTTAAAAGAAACTTTTTCCTTTGGCGTTGGGTTGGTTGGAAAAAGAAAATAAACAAAAATTTAGTTGAAATTTCTTCAGATAATCCAAATAGTAAATTAAACGGCCGCGTTATCAAGTTGGAATAAAAAATTAACTTTGCAATATGGCGGTAATAAATAACACTTTTACAGAAATTGGCGACGTCGGTATTATTAAGACGTTTTTACAAATTACCGGAATTGTTTTTTTTAGAGAATTTAAAGACGTCACGACCGGCGAAGAAACAAACCGTTTCTTTAAACGTGAAATTCGTTATTCTTACGACGGCGTTTTATTTTCCGAATGGCTCGAAATTGTCGATTCGTCGGCTTATTTTGAATTAAATATTACGGGTGGCTTTTTATTTCTCGA
>Ga0180438_10009049_pt1 | contig 12514 bp, 15 predicted proteins | sample SS_ome_12_FD_132455 | JGI IMG/M metagenome (GOLD analysis project Ga0180438, IMG submission 132455) | Hypersaline lake sediment archaeal communities from the Salton Sea, California, USA - SS_3_D_2 metaG | ecosystem: Environmental > Aquatic > Non-marine Saline and Alkaline > Hypersaline >...
CGGAGGCGTCAAGACCAACGTCATCCCCGACTACGCCGAGGCCCAATTCGACATACGCCTCACCCCAGGCAGCCACCCCCTCAGGGTAGTCCAGAGAATAAAGGAGCTAGTCAACGAGTCAGGCATCAAAGGACTGGAGGTGGAGCACCGCAACTACAAGCCCGACGAAACAGCCGGCTTCAGCGAGACCCCCGACACCAGCTTCGCCAAACAGCTCAGAGACGTCATACACAAGATAACAGGCAAACCAGTCAACATGAAGATACTCACAGGAGGCACCGACGGCATCAGCACCAGCAAGATAGCCGGAATACCCAGCCTAGGCTACGGCGCGAGCCTAACAGGCCAAGCACACCAGCCAGACGAACACGTAACCATCGAGAACCTCGTCCTCGGCATAAAGATATACACCGCGTTCCCCCTCACCTACAAATAAAATATTTTTTAAATCTGACCTGCAGCAGGTCACCGTTTCTCCCAACGACTTCGAAGATGATTAGTACGAGTAAAGAGAAACATTCCCTGATCAACATGTTCGAGATAGACAAACTCGTAATAAACGGCAAAACCTTCCAAGGAATGAAATCCACCCTACCCGACCTACCCCCCCTCCTCCTCATAAAAGGCGAAAAAGGCTTCATCATGTGCGGCTACCTAAACATAGATGTAGCCGAAAAGCTAGGAGCAGCAGCCGCCACCGTCAGCGGCGTCAACACATTCACCGACATATTAAACGCAGAGATAAAAACATCCACAAGCAAAGCAAAGAAACTGGGCGTCGAGCCCGGAAAAACCGTCAAAGAAGTGATAAATAAACTCGGCTAGACGCACCCCTCGATGAGCCTCAACACCTTCTCCTTCGCGCCAGTCATCGTGTTCGCCCCATGGCTCAGGAGCAGCGCGTCAAACTCGTAGTCGGCTAGAATGCTCAGGTTCTTAGAAGCAGCCAACACGTCCTCACAATACTTTTCAGGTGGCGCCTCAAGGTTACCCTCTTTGTCACCGAAGATCGTGTCTCCCGCGATGACGGCCCCATGCCCTCTGAGGTACAAACATAGGTTGCCGTCGCTGTGTCCGGGCACGTGCACGATCTCCACGCCGCCGCAGGCTCCGATGAGGTCGCCGTGCCCCAGCACCACGTCGGCCTCTACCCCCGTACGCTCGTAGAGCATATCCTCGTCACCCTCCCCTATAACTACCTCCGCGTCTGTGAGCTCCCTAACCATCGGAAGGTTGTCAATATGGTCGCCATGGGCGTGAGTTATTATGATCATCTTCACGTCGTCCCACGTCTTCCTCATCACGTCAAGCTCTGTCTCGATGTTCTCGTGGCAACGAGGCGTGAACCCAACATCCACAAGTATAAGCCCGCCCTCACACTCTAGAATATACACCTCAGTGTCTAGACCGTCGGCCTCAGCTATCTCGACAGCCCTCAGACCTTTCATCAACTCAACCAAACCTATTCAATCCTAACAGAAACAACGCGGCTTTAAAACCCAGCTACTTAAGTACCTCGAAAATCTTCCTGTTACTGGTGTGGCCCCTGACCAGCGCCACCGGATATCCCAGATGCTTCTTCAACAGCTTTGCTATAGCAGCGTTCGCCTTTCCCTTGCGTGGAGGAGCCCTCACATGAACCATGTAATGCCCCTCCTCTATAAGCTCCACAGAATCCCTGTTAGAACCCGCCTTGACGTCAACCGTTATCAGCATCATATGCACATGAAAAATATGATAAATAATATAATAAGCTTGGATCTAGTCGTGGAGACTCTCCAATGACCCAGCGTCGAGGTTGGATTTTATAGCCTCCAGGGTCTGCTCAGGGAAGTCCTTCATCAGACTCTTGAGCACGGTAGACGCCACATACTTCTTGAAAGCGGCCTCATCCATCCCTTTTCTATATCTTCTCCTCATCCCGCCCTTACAGGTCTCTTCCTCGAAATCAAGAACCTCTTCGTCACACATTGCGTTCAAGAAGTTGATGATAGAGGCACGGGACACGCTCCTACCCCCGTCTAGGCTTTCGTTTACAGCCTCGTATACCTCTCTCGATGTAAGGCCAACCCCATCGTGCTTCCACACGTGATTAAGGGCCTCGATCTGGTAGTCTCTTAGAACCTTTTCCAAGCCATCCTTCGATGGATCGATCACTATCGGCAAGTTATCACCTGAACTTCCCCACAGTTACCCTTTAGCGTATAAAAATCTTAGCGATTAAAGTTCACACTGTATATACCAACTAGGCTTCTAGCACATGTCTTTCGAGCACAAAGCACGTCATGGCGCCTCTTAACACCACCCTATTGTCCACCGAGACCTCTACCGAGACCTCACGCTGTTTACCCTCCGATGACTCTACCAAGCCTGTGGCCACCATCCTATCCCCGGCGTTCACAGGAGCAGTGAACAATACGTCAGCCGATCCGAGAACCACATATGGGTGGTTGACGGCTAACATCGCAGCGTAGTCTGCCAACCCAAACGTGAAACCGCCGTGAACTAGGCCTCTGTCGTCGACAACCATCTCCCTGGATGCTATTAGCTCGACGACTGCCTTACCCTTCTCCAAACTGACTGGGTTTCCCAGTAGTTTAGAATCGGCTTTTTCATGTGTCCTGACCTTATCCATGGTATATGGCATGTTGTTCACTAATAATTCGTTTACCCCCACGGTGAATAGTGTTAAAAGTCGATGTATGCCTCAATATTTGAAATGAAACTCGTCACTTACAGAACGAAGAAAGGGTACGGCCTCGGAGCCGTAGTAGAGGACTACGTTCTAGACCTCGACAAAGCGCTGGGATCGAAGCTATCCATGCTTGAACTGCTCGACATGGGGGATAAAGGGATGGAGAAAGCTGGAAAGGCGGTGAAAAACGCTGAAAAAAACGTGACGTCAGGGAACCTCCAAGGAATGAAAAAACTAAGCGACATCAGCCTCGCCGCTCCCATACCAAGAACAAGGAAGAACATAGTTTGTATGGGTCTCAACTACGCAGAGCATGTGAAAGAAAGCGACAGCGAAAGACCTCTACCACCTCACCCCGTCTTCTTCACCAAGCCCCCGACCTCCATAACTGGTCCCTACGACCCCGTCATCTACAACAAAGCCGTGGAAAGGCTAGACTACGAGGTGGAGCTAGCATTCGTCATCGGAAAAGAAGGTAAATACATCTCTAAGGATGAAGCGCTAGACCATGTAGCCGGCTATATGGTGTTCCAAGACATATCGGCGCGTACGCTTCAACGGCAGCACAACCAGTGGTACAGAGGAAAGAGCCAGGACACCTTCGCACCCATGGGTCCCTATTTAGTTACCGCAGACGAGGTGGAAGACCCCCAAAACCTGGATCTATGGTGCAATGTCAACGGAGAGACACGTCAAAAGGCCAACACGAGAGACATGATATTCGACGTAAAGACGATAATAAGCACCCTAAGCGATGGCATAACGTTAGAAGTGGGAGACGTTTTCGCCACGGGAACCCCATCCGGTGTTGGCGCCGCGCATCCATCTGGGCTCCTAAAGATTGGGGACGTTATAGAGTGTGGCGTCGAGAAGCTAGGCGTCATGAGAAACGAGGTCATTTCCGAGAAATAACTTGGAAGAACCTCTGTTTACCCCCTACCGTCAGAGTATCACCGTCACCAATTGAACGAGTTTATTAATATGCCCCTTAAATAAGAAAATGTTTATATCTAGTTTCTTTGGTTTGGGTAGTAGCTTCGAGGTGCTTGTTTGTCCCGTTCATCGAGGTTCACGCCTAAAAATGAATCAGACAACAAGAGCCTCGGAAAAAAATGATGAGTTTGAGCAGTGCTTGAACCCATTAAATCATGTTGAAGCGATCAAATTGAGTGACGATGTGATAATCGGGCCCCCGAAGCTAACACGTTTCGAGAGGGCGAGAATAGTAGGAGCCAGAGCGCTACAGGTATCGTTGGGCGCACCGATACTTGTACAGCTATCTAAAGGGGTCAGTGACGCCATAGACATAGCAATACAGGAACTTAACGAGCACGTCCTGCCGATGACGGTTAGGAGAACCCTTCCTGAAGGCACATTCCAGGACATACCCCTTATAGACCTTCTCGGCTCCCAGTAAGGGTAATGGTTAACGGAATGCCTAGTGAAAAACAGTCATGGAGAACTACAGCAATCGTCATGACGCTAACTTCGCTCCTCATCGGCTTCATACAGAGAACTAGCTACATGTTTCTTGACACAAAGTTCGAGATATGCGTATTCCACGTCCCAACCCTGATTGCTCTGATAGTATACTCACGACTCCCCAAGATCTCTGGCGGTTAGATTCAGTTCAAGAACCTAAAGCGTCTTTGTAGTTGTAACCGTTTCGGTGACAGTTACCCCCCTCTCCCTGAGGCCGCCAAGGAGTTCATCGCATAGTTCACCGCATATCACACGCACAGGCCACTGTATTCCCTTCTGTTCGATAGCTCCTCGCCCAAGCATCCTGGCTATCAAGGCTGCCGTATAGCCTGTGGTCTTAGCCATCGAGGTAATCTGTTTCTCCTCTTCGTAGAAGTCAACCATGTCATAACTGATCACGGTCTCCTTGTCATCCTTGGTCCCCGAGACCCTGACCAGAAGCACCGTCAAGTCCCTGTCGCCTTCACTTGTATCGAAGTTCACAAGAGGATACACGATCTTGTGGAATAGCTCTCGGGGGACCACCTTGACGCCATTATAGTCAACGGGTTCTTCGCTGATGAGGCCTAGGTCGTTGAGGAACATGATTTTGTCGACGAACCCGGAGTACCTGATGGTCTTTCCCCTGAAGTTACGTACACCCTCCTCCACACAGAGCTTTAGCAGCGAGGACGGGTAACCGTCTACAAACGCCTCCATGGGCTCAAGCCCTTCCACGAATATAGACTCCAACTCGGAGTACCTATCCATCTCCAGCTGCTCCCCGTCTACGATCATAGGCACCTTCCCGGGACGGACAGGCATCCTAGTCCCACCAAACACTATCTTATAGTCTAAAGGAGGCTCGGGGTCCTTGGGGAGCCCTCCGCAGGCGAAAAACACCTCGTTGGCTTTATCCAACATCTGGATGGCTTGGCCTGAGAGAATGTCGATTAACCCGGGGTCTACTCCGCACCCGGGCATAGCCGTTATCCCCGCCTTTTCAACCTCGTCATAGACGACCCCATCTTGGGGGTACCCGCCTCCAGCCAGATCCACTATATCTACCTTTGCCTCTATAGCTGCTTTTAACGCGTTCATGCTGAACCTTGAGGTGGTCCCATGAATTACCACATCATAGCCTTTCATGATCTTTACGAGGCCTCTGTGATCGGTGACATCAACCACGGCCGTATCAAACTTGGGACTCTCCACATAGTTCTTAGCTTCCTCTAGCTTTCTTAAATCGACGTCACACCCAGTGACTATGCCGACCTCTGGGTCTTCGCAGCAGTCTTTAGCTATAGTTGGACCCATAAGCCCCATCCCTAGAACCAGAATATCCATTCGTTAAACAACCAATCAAATTGAGACGCTGTGGATATATATGTCAAGTCCTCGGCACGTGATTCATGCCAAAAAACGTTTCGCTTGATGACGAAGCTCTTATATGCCCTGCGGTTAACTCAAACAGAATTATCTGGTGATAAAACTTGATAGATTTCTCGTTCACAGAGGAACAGGAACTGTTCCGTGAGGCAATCAGAGAGTGGCTCTCGAAGAACCTGAGCTTGGAGCAGGTCAGGGAGAACGACACGAACCACGAGCTTCCAAAGAGTCTCATCAAGGGTATGGGGGACATGGGTCTCCTTCTGCTCACAATACCCGAAGAAGACGGCGGTTCAGGCGCAGACTGGGTCACTGCCACCATAGCCGCAGAGGAAATGGGGTACGCCGACATATCCGTCGCGTCGGCAGTGTTCTACCTGGTTCAGGCCAGCTGGGGCTACGTGGTCAACCGGCTAGCCTCAGACGAGGTGAAAGAAGGCTACATAAAGAGAGCGGCAAGAGGTGAGGGCTTCATAGGCATCGGCGTAACGGAGCCGGGTGGAGGCAGCGACGTCGCAGGCTTCAAGACGGAACTCCAGCCAGACGGCGAAGGTTGGATCGTGAACGGCGAGAAGACTTACATAAGCGGCACCGCCGAAGCTGCCGAGATGGACGGAGGCTACTTCGTCACGGGTTACAACGATAGATCCAGAGGACACCGCGGCATGACGGCTTTCTTCCTACCCATAAACCAGGAAGGCGTCGAGATCACCAAGCGCTTCGACAACATGGGGCGGATGGCCATAAGCACAGGCGGGTTCAAGATGACAGACGTCAAGGTGCCAAAGGAGTACCAACTCGGGGAGACCAACCGTGGATTCTACCTAACGATGGAGGGATTCGACGCTGCCCGTCTCCTCGTCTCAGCAAGCTGTGTAGGCGCAGCGCAGAGAAGCCTCGAGATCGGCATGGACTACATCAAGGAGAGAGAGGCCTTCGGCCAACCAATAGCCAAGTACCAGGGGATACAGTTCGACTTGGCTGACATGGCTGCTCACGGCGAGGCAATAAAGCAGTTGATCTACAAGACGGCCTGGATGCTGGACCAGAAGTACCAAAACGGCACATTTTCTGCTCTGGAGTGCTCAAAGTACCTGTCTATGTGCAAGTACCTTGCGCCTCACCACGCCCTTGATACCTTCAGGCGCGTAATGTATTGGTTCGGAGCCTACGGCTACACCAAGGAATGCCCCTTGGAGCTGGGTCTGAGGGGCGTGATGAGCTACTGCATCGGAGCGGAAGGCGCGCAGAACATACAGAAGATCGTAATTGCCCGCGAGACGCTGGGCAGAGACTGGACCCACACACGCTAACCCTTTCTTTCTCCAACTTTTTTAGATAAGTATAAAGCGCGGCTACATTGTTTTATCTGCGGTACATATGTCAGGAATAACTCAGCTTCCGCCCCAGGTTCAGGAGCGTCTGCAGCGTCTGCAGCAGCTGCAGAACACCATGCAGCAGCTCCTACTCCAGAAACAAAGAATTGAGATGGAGATGGTCGAGTCGGACAAGGCGCTGGAGGCACTTGAAGAAGTCCAAGGAGACTCGAAAGTCTACAAGAGCGTCGGGGCGGTCCTCGTAGAGAAGGATAGGGAAACAGTAATGAAAGAACTCAAGGAAAGAAAAGAGTTTCTTGAGATGCGGGCTAAGGTCATCAAGAAACAGGAAGACAAGACGCAGGAGAAGATGACGACCCTGCAGGAAACCCTCCAGAAGGAGCTCGGGATTACTCCGTCTTAACACACAACCCTTAACCCTCTAAACCAAACTAATAACCTGTCTTAGTCGACGGTGTATATTTTGCAGTCGGAGATGGGCAAGTTCCGCAGCGTCATCGAAGGCAAGGTAATAGTTCTATGCCATCACAACGCTGATCCGGACGCGCTTGGGGCGGCCCAGGGCGTCAAGGAACTCATACAATCCTTGACGGGTTCAGAGCCAGGCATCGTGATCCCTGACGACGCCAGCGTCTTGTCGAGAAGCATGGCATCGACATTGGGGTTGGAGCTATCCGAGACAGCGTTTCAGGAAGCCGATGCCTATGTCGTGGTAGACACGGGGAGCCTTAACCAGCTTGGCGAATGGGAGAAACCGTTAAGGGAGACTGACGCCAAGATTGTTTTCATAGACCACCATTTACCGGATAGCGAGATATACCAGCTTTCAACAATGTACTTGGTGGACCCTGAAGCCTCTTCAGCATCAGAGCTAGTTTACAAGCTATATGCCTTCCATGAAGTTATGCCTTCGGAGGTCACATCTACGGCGCTACTTGCCGGCATCGCGTACGACACCAAGCACTTCTCCCTAGGCGGATCTGATACGTTCCGTATGATTTCTTCTCTCCTAGAACAGGTGGGGGATGTATCAAGGATCAAGGAGTTGCTTGCCATCACACCCAGGAAGTCGGAGAAGATTGCGCGACTTAGAGCCGGGCAAAGAGCAGAGATCGATCAAATAGGAGACTGGATATTGGCTTTCAGCTACCTCGGCTCTTTCCAGTCCGCAGGGGCGAGGGCCCTCATATCATTAGGGGCAGACGTGGCAGCCGTCGCTGGAGAGGATAAAGGCACGCTGAGGGCCAGCTTCAGGTCGAAGAATCGGTTTCACAGGCTCACTGGAATTCATCTGGGGGAGGTTGTAGGTGAAATTGCCTCAAGGTTCGGCGGCTCAGGGAGCGGCCACCCAACAGCAGCCGGGTACAACGGCGAAGGCCAAATCGAGGCTTTCATGGATCATGTAAAGCTGCTATTCAGGGATGAGCTGGAAAGGCGAGGCTCCTAGTAAAGTATTATAGGTTAAACTATTATATCACAGGCTGCGTTCAATACAGAAACCCAGTTTCGTGAGGGCCGCAGAGTTGGGACTGATCGAAGTAAAAGACCTGAAGTACACCTACCCCCACTCTGAGAAACCCGTCCTTACGGACGTCTCCCTCACGGTGCAGCCTGGCGAGTTCATTCTTCTAACGGGCCCCAGCGGCTGTGGCAAGACCACCTTCTGCAGGTGCATGAACGGCCTTGTGCCCAAGTTCTACAACGGCGTAATGGAGGGATCGGTGAAGGTCGCCGGCTTGGACACAAAGGAAAACCCTATCATGAAGCTAGCTCAGCATGTCGGCCTCATCTTCCAGAACCCGGACAACCAGATATTCGCCCTGACCGTAGAGAAAGACATCGCCTTCGGCCTAGAGAACCTCGGAATACAGAAGGATGAAATATACCGGGAGATCGAATGGGCGGTAGAAACCACCGGCCTCCAGCAACTACGTAAACGTGCTACCCACGAATTATCTGGAGGCCAGAAACAGAGGCTCACCATCGCCTCCGTGCTCGCCATGCGCCCAGACATCATAGTCATGGATGAGCCCACATCCTTCCTTGATCCAGTAGGTGCAGAACACATCTTCTCAGTGCTTAACCACCTGAACAAGGAGCTTGGCATCACCATCATACTCATCGAGCACAGGATGGATCTCGCCGCGAAATACGTGGACAGGATGATCGTATTAAACGAAGGCAGGGTCGTACAGGATGGGGAGCCGGCCATGGTTTTCGCCAACGACCAGACTCGCCTGCTTGGTGTGGGCATCCCTCGCGTATTCGAGCTCGCTAGAAGACTCAACTCAAGAGGATTTCATTTCAGCAGGTTACCGGTCTCTGCTCAGCAGTTCTACGACGAGCTCAAACCAAGGCTCCCTGAACGCAAACCTCTTAGAGAGAAAGGGATAGACGACCTATCTGGGTTCGCCGGCGAGTACCATCACCTGCCTGCGATCGAGGTAAAAGACGTATGTTTCACCTACCCTGGTAGTGTAGAAGCCCTCAAAGACGTATCGCTAACGATCTATCAAGGAGATTACGTGGCTATAATGGGGGAGAACGGCGCCGGTAAGACGACTCTCGTGAAACACTTCAACGGATTACTAAAGCCTTCCAGCGGCGAGGTGATGGTTAACTCAGTGAAAGTTTCAACGCTGAGCGTCGCCCAACTAGCGAGAAACATTGGGTTAGTGTTCCAGAATCCGGACGACCAGCTCTTCGAGGAGACTGTTGAAAAAGAAATAAGCTTCGCCTTAAGAAACTTTGGCTTCGACGAGTCGGTGATAGAACAACGAGTGACTTGGGCGTTGAACCTCTTAAACATTACAGAATATAGACACAAAAGTCCGTTTACCCTGAGCGGCGGCGAGCGCAAGAGGGTGGCTCTAGCTTCCGTGCTTGCCTGGGACCCAGACATACTGGTTCTCGACGAGCCTACGATAGGCCAAGATTATGGACAGAAGGAGAGGCTAAGACACTTTCTAACCCATCTTCGATCGCAGGGAAAAACAGTGGTCATCGTCACCCACGACGTGGAGTTCGTGGCGGATAGTCAGCCAAGGATAGTGTTAATGGCTGGTGGACGCGTCGTAGAAGACGGCACCTCGAAAGAGATTATGACTCATTTAAAGGCCCTCAGTAGCTGCAGCGTCGCCCCACCAGAGATAACGAGGCTTTTCTGCATGCTTTCTGATCACGGCCTGCCCAGAGACGTTCTGGACGTCAACGAGGCGTTCGACATCCTAATAAGAAACATAGGGGGAGCAACGACGTGAGCCTTCTCGAGAGCCTCCGATTCACACGAGGCGACACCTTCATCCACAACATGGACCCGCGCGTAAAGTTCCTCCTGACTCTTGTCTCATTCACCGCATCTATAATGTTCCTAGAACTGGTGCCCCTTGTTGTGATCTTTCTGGTCCAGCTACCCCTCATCGTTGCAGCGAAGGTTTTGCGAGAATGGTACAAAAGCGTAAAAGGTGCCTCGGTGATAGCCGTCATCATTTTCGCGTCTAACCTGCTTAGCTTCTACTATTTTAGGGGCGGACAGCTAACCTGGGCGCTCGTAGAGTACAGCCTCGCCCTCACAGTTCGGTTCATAGCCTTGATCACGTCTTTCTCTGTCTTCTTTCTAACCACGTCGCCAGACAAGCTGAGCTTAGCCCTAGAGAAGGCCAGGATACCATACGAGTTCAACTTCGCGTTCATAACCGCCATACGTTTCGTGCCGGTCCTCGCCGACGAAGCCCAGACTATAATGGACGCCCAGCGTTCCAGAGGCTTGGAGCTCGACAAAGGCAACTTCATCACCAGGGTTAGGAACTATATTCCTATACTGCTTCCTCTCATCATAAACTCCATACGCAGGAGCCTCGAGCTTGCCGAGGCTATGTTGTCAAAAGCCTTCGGCACAACCGAGAAAAGAACTAACATATACGAGCTAAGAATGACTGGCTCAGATTATGCCGTGCTAGCGATCATCTTGTTTTGTTTTGGCGTGATGGTATACGCCAAGCTGTATCTCCCTCCGTTCCCAGGGCTGCTGGGAGAAAAGTTAATTATTTAGTCCGTATTTTTAACATTTATTAACGTCCAGAAAATACAAAAAGAATCATTTATATATTATCTATTAAAATCTTTTCCGAATAATGACCATAAATACAGATGCCCTGAATAAAAACCATCAGGCGGAGTTTCATGAACACGTATGCATTTATGGTCATGTGTCAGGTGAAAAACTTGGAGCCTAGAAAAGTACAGAAAGTAGGGTACTCGACTCTCTCAGTCTCATTACCCATGAACTGGGCGAAGAAGACGGGGGTGCAAAAAGGCGACGTCGTGTTCATATCTGAAGAGAACGATGGAGCCTTAAGGCTCACACCGGAGCCTATCAAGACTGAGGACAGTAGCGTGTACGTGGTCAACGTCGACAACTGTGACAACACTAAGGTGCTAGAGCGGGTGATCGTCGGCAACTACGTCCTCGGAAGGAACCTCGTCAGAGTAGAGAGTTCCAGACGACTCATGAGGGAGCAGATAGAGAGCATAAGGCAAGTTACACAGAGGCTCCTTGGTATAGGAATAATAGAGGAGAGCGACAAACATCTACTGCTCCAGTGTAGCATAGACCCCAAGAACTTTCCGTTAGAGACCGTCATAAAACGCCTTCATATAATCACTAGCATAATGTTCAAGGAGAGCATCGACGCCCTCATCGACAGAGACATGGAGCTAGCCAAGGACGCCATCACACGCGAATACGAGGCAGACACCATTTTTTGGCTATTGGCCCGCCTACTCGCTAGCGCACAGCAGTCAAGGCTGATCTCAGAGGCCATCGGGATAATCGACCCGATGGAGATTGTTGTACACAACCTCATCGCCTGGTACCTAGAGATGATGGCTGACAGGTTAAACGCGATAGCTGGCAACATTATTTTATTAGAGGAACGAAGAGACGGAAGCGACGAGGACCTTATAGAACGGCTGAGCCAAATCGGCATGATCTGCTTCACTATGTTTGACCAGGCAATGAGGAGCATATTCGACAAAGACTTGAAGCTTGCCAGCGACGCCGTGGATCTCTATGAGGCGGTTGGTCGGGAGGAAGATTCCTTACTGAAGGAGTTTCAAGCTAACCACGATCCCGAGGTATCTGCGTATGTTAACGAGATTGCGTGGGAGTTAAGGATAATCGCGGAGTACGCCACTACAATAGCGACCATTAGCATCGACAACGTGCTCAAGAATGACAACGAGATATGCTCAGTAAAAGAAAGATCGGAAGCCTAAGAGTCCGTAAGTTTATCGTTGGTTTAAAACATTTTCTTCTTTTTCTCATTCCACGTTAATGGGTATCTAAGATCCACAGGTACTTTTGACAACTTTTCGTAATTTTTCCAAGAAAATATCGGGGTCAATTGGCTTAAGAAAAACCTCATAGATATTAAAACCCAGCTCATCTTTTATGTTAAATACATCTGAACTCCCTGAAAAAAACATGAATTTTATGTTTTCATTGTTTTTATGTAGAAAATTTGCTAATTGAACCCCTGTTAAATCTACTAAAATATAGTCCAAAATTGCAAAATTGATGTCTTTTTCTTTTACTATTTTTTCTGCTTCTGACTTGTTACTCCCTTTGTAA
>Ga0180438_10009050_pt1 | contig 12512 bp, 14 predicted proteins | sample SS_ome_12_FD_132455 | JGI IMG/M metagenome (GOLD analysis project Ga0180438, IMG submission 132455) | Hypersaline lake sediment archaeal communities from the Salton Sea, California, USA - SS_3_D_2 metaG | ecosystem: Environmental > Aquatic > Non-marine Saline and Alkaline > Hypersaline >...
ACCTGGGGGGCATGGGAATGTCCAACTGCTGTCCTGTCGCCCATTCGAGGGCCGGCAGGAAAACGTCGAGGTCCTCCTTGTACACCCTGAGCCTGTCCCCCGCGTGGACCACCTTCACCTTCGATTCCCCGAGGGGAATCCTTTCGGTTCGGGGGGCCTCCCCCGACTCGTCGGTGATGACGGTCGCCACCTTGGAAGGCTTGACTATGACGTCCGGGTCACTGACATTGTAGCTCAACGTTTCCATTTCCTTCCCTCACGCTTTGGCAGATTGCTTGGATTCGATCCGTTTGAGAATCTTTGCCATCTCGTCAACGGCTGTATCCACTTCAGGGTCCCCGATTCGGTTGGTGATGTCCTTCCAACCAGTCAAAATCTCCTTGAAATCCCTCAGGGCGTATTCGTACAGATCGCTGCCCGGGGGATTCTCTTGGATGACCCTTGTCAGGTTGTCCAGGTGTTCAGAAGTCCTTTTCCAAACCTTGCCCAATTCGGCTGTTTCCATTTCATCCCCTCCCCCTCGAAGCGCCTTCCCTCAACTCGGCGACGACGAGCTCGAGGAGCCTCCTCCGGCCGTCGAACTTCTCCCTGAAGACCAGATCGTCCAGGCCGGCGACCTGCGTCAGCCTCTTCAGGATGAGTTCGGCGGTGGGCAGTATCACCTCGGGACTGCTCGTGCAACCGACGGTCTCGCTGTCCCCGAAGCTTCGACCGCGGTATATCACCAGGAAATGGTTCACGGGTTTTCCTCCTTGCGGGTTTCGTTGCCTATACTACATACTTCCGGAAAAACCCTGATTATTTTTTTTGCTGGAAGAATTTTTTGCGGGCTCTTCGATACGCGTTTTCGTCGTGGGGCCTTCCGCTGGCGAAATCTTCGAGGGCCCTTCTCTCCCGTTCGGTGAGGGCCTTCAGGAAACCTTCCATTTCATCCACGACATCGAAGCCCTCCCCGACAGCCCGGTCCCCGGGGAACATGCCCCTCGGCATGTCCAAGGGGTCCGGCTCGTTCGGGGGCACCCTGTCGGGACGGATCCAGGAACTGACGGTCCTGTCGATCTTGCCTCCGAGCCACCGGATTCTTTTCCGGGTCCTCAAGTCCCCGAACGGACCGTGTTCGGCCTGGATCTTCTTCAAAGCCTCCAGGGAGAGTTCCCTCATCAAGCCGACGACAGTCCTCCGGCATTGTGCAGCGAGGTCGACAATGTGCTCCGCCCAGGCCCTGAATTTGGTTGGATACAGGGGGTGCCCGAAGTTCTTCGGGGGAATGTACTCGTAGCCGGATCCAAAGCCTTCAGCGAAGGGAGTCGGGTTATCTGGTGGTTTGGGGGATCGTGTCCTTTTCATTGTCTTTACCTCCATCCAGGTTAATTCCAGGACTGGGGAAGCGGGGGGATGGCCCCACTGCCCCATCGCCGTGCGCCCGGCGCGCCCTGGAAAGGGGAAGAGCCCCTTCGTCCTCCAAAGATGTGACAATCCTGACGGGTATTATTAGTTTAATTTCATCCTGGTCGAATTTCCCAGGGGAAAGAGGATGCTCGTAGACGGAGGGGGCTTTTACGACGACAGCTTTGACGTAGGCAGAAATGTGGTAGCCCCGGTGCTCTGGAAAAAGAAGATCACCTCCCTCCACTATCTCGTCCTAACCCACCCGCATCCAGACCATCTCAACGGCTTACAGTTCATCGCCAGCACCTTCAGGATCGGCGAATTCTGGGAAAATGGAGAGGAGTGTTCGTCTCCGCCATGTTTCAATCTCATGGAGATCATGAGAAGGAGGGGGATACAGCACCAAACGGTCCACGATGGAATACCCCCTCGATGGATCAACGGCGTGAAGGTGGAGGTGTTCAATCCCCCCCGGGCCCGGATGAAGAACGGAAAAGACCCGTGGTCTCAAACCAATAACCGGTCCATCGTCCTGAAGGTCACACACAAAAAACACCGATTCCTCCTCACCGGGGATATCGAAGGGGAAGCTGAGGCTCACGTGGTTCGATCGGGAAAGGATCTTCGATCCGAGGTGCTGAAGGCGCCCCATCATGGGAGCCAATCATCCAGCACGGGGGAATTCCTCGAAGCCGTCAAACCCTCATACGTCGTATTCACCGTTGGTTTCCGAAACATCTTCAACCTGCCCAACCGGAAAGTCCTTCAACGGTATGAGGATCTCGGCTGTCGTATCTCAAGGACGGACAGGGATGGAGCGATCATGCTCGAGACCGATGGGGAAAAGCTCACGGCGAGGCCTTTTCTGAAGCCTTAGTTCCCCGCTTTTTGGTCATTACACAAATTGCGCCCCGACAGCGGACTTCTCCACATGCTTGTAGAAATCAAGCTTATTGACCATTATCAGCGAGCGTGATATAAATCGAGGGATTCGAACTTATCTCATGAGGGAGATAGCGGGTGATTTCATTGAGGATGTTAACGACAGCCGCAAAAATTATCCTTCCTTTCATTGCTTGGGGCATCGTACTCGTTGCCTGTGCAACGCTGGAGACGAAGAACGCCACAGACTATTTTGAAGAAGGTTCCTTGCTCTTCAAAAAGGGCTCGTACGACGATGCAATTAAGAAATACAAGAAGGGCCTGCGGAGAGAACCCCGCTCGGCAGTGGGATATAACTATTTGGCCGTTGCATATCGAGGCAAGTACGAACTACTGAGGAGCCTCGATTGGAGGGAGAAGGAGATCGAGGCCTTTAAAAAGGCCCTTGAGTTGGACCCCAACTTTTACCTACCTTATGTCAACCTGGGGATCACATATTATGATATGGGAAACTTCAAGGAGGCAACGCGCCTTCTAAAGAAGGCCCTTGAGATTTTTCCAGAACATCCCAGCAGGGAACGCATCGAGCAGATGATCAAAGCGGGGGAAAGGGAGGGGAAGTGAAATGGAATTGAAGGTTGTGAAGGTCGATATTCCGGAGGGCCATAACATAATCGTAGGGCAAACGCATTTCATCAAGACGGTTGAGGACCTCTATGAGATTATGGCGTCCACGGTGCCCAATGCCAAATTCGGAATCGGTTTCTGCGAGGCATCCGGAGCGTGTCTCGTGAGGATTGAGGGAAATGACGAGGAACTTAGAAAGACCGCGGAAACCATGGCCATGGAAATCAGCGCCGGCCACACCTTTGTGGTGGTGATGAAAGACGCCTTCCCCATCAACGTGCTCAACGCCATCAAGATGTGCCAAGAAGTATGCTCCATCTACTGCGCCACAGCAAACCCTGTCGAGGTGATCATCGCGGAAACGGAACAGGGCAGGGGGGTTATGGGAGTAATCGACGGCTTCCCTCCCAAAGGAGTGGAAAAAGAGGATGGGGTAGTCTGGCGAAAAGACCTTCTCAGGAAATTCAAGTATAAGCTCTGAGGCCGCTACGCTAAGGAACCGGAAAAGGGAGCTCTGAGCGCGAATTAAGATTTTGCTTTTGCAGTTGGCTGAACTTCTGGAGAAGACCGTTGTCCCTGAGCGAAGTCTGCTGGAGAAGTGGGGTACCCATCGAGGGTGAGCGGGAAGGGGAAAGCCGGTCCTTTAGAGACCGGAAGGGGCAAGCATTCCCCGCCCGCGAACCCCGAAAGGGTCACTTTGGAAGCGTTGAAGCGAAGGGATAAGGGTCTTCTTGGGCATGAAAAATATTTGAGCAGCGAAGAGCGACCTTTTTCGGTTCAATCCATGCTGAGGATTTCTGGATCGCTATCCGTCAGCGCAATGCTGTGTTCGAAATGAGCCGATAGCTTCCCATCGGATGTAACGACAGTCCACTCATCTTCCAATCTGGTTACTTGCCACGTTCCCGCGTTTATCATGGGCTCCAAGGCGAAAACCATACCCTCCTTCAGCCTTGGCCCTTGATGAGGGGGGCCGAAATTGGGGACTTGGGGATCCTCATGGAGGGACTTTCCAATCCCATGCCCCACGAAATCCCTCACAACGGAAAACCCTTGCCCCGCTGCATAAGCCTCAATGGCATGGGAGATATCGGAGAGACGATTCCCCACCTTGGCCTGTTCTATCCCGACATAGAGCGCCCGTTCCGTCACCTCAATCAGCCTCTTCGCCTCTTTGCTAATATCTCCGACGGGAAGGGTTATAGCGGCATCGCCATAATAGCCATCCAGCAAGACACCCACATCTAAACTGACGATGTCCCCCTCCTTCAATTTCCGGGGACCGGGTATGCCATGCACCACCTGTTCATTCACGGAAATACACATACTTGCAGGAAATTCGGACCGATACCCCATAGGCCTATATCCCTTGAATGCGGGAATGCCACCTCGCTCCCTGATCAACCGCTCCGCCTCCCCATCGAGCTCCACGGTGGTTATGCCGGGCCTCACCATTTCCCTTATTTCGCGGAAAACATGAGCAACGATCCGGTTGCTTCTCCTGAGACACTCAATTTCACGTTGGGATTTTATGATGATCATCGGGCTTCTGCTCGCACCCCTTCAGGGTGCAGATTGAAATCATCATATGAAACTCAGCCGCCTCTTGTCAACACGCGCTCCCGTGTTCGGGTTTCGTGCTCGTGATACGTGTCCGTGCTCGCATGACGTCTCGGAAAAACTCGCTCTGCAGCACTGAATAATGTTCGCTCCAGGGAACCCGGCCAACAACCGCTTGTGAAATTTCCATTCCCCGGGAATTACGCACTGGAATAACGGAGCAATCGTATGATAACTCCAAACTCACAAACTCGCTTGACTTTTGGGGTTCAAAGGGTACAATAACATGAACTCAATCTTGGAAAACATCGCCTCAAGGTAAAGTTCCCATTCGAGACAGTCTTTCTCTTCCTAATCTGTATCCCAGTATCATAAGGAGAAAACGATGATTCCAAGATATACCCGCCCGGAAATGGGACGAATCTGGACCGAGGAGAACAAATTCAAGAAGTGGCTTCAAATCGAAATCCTTGCATGTGAGGCATGGGCTGAGATGGGGAAAATTCCCCTCGAGGCGCTGAAAGAGATCAAGGAGAAGGCGCGGTTCGATATCGAACGGATCGAGGAGCTCGAAAGGGTGCTCAAGCACGATGTGGTGGCTTTCCTAACGGTGGTGGGGGAGAATGTAGGGGAGGTTTCGCGATATATTCATTTCGGCCTTACCTCTTCCGATATCCTGGATACGTCCCTGGCCTTGCTCTTAAAGGAGGCCTCGGAGCTCATTATCGAGGATATCCGCAAGCTCCTCTCGGCCATCAAGGAAAAGGCTTTCAAATTCAAGCATACGGTAATGATCGGCAGATCCCATGGAATTCACGCCGAGCCCATTACCTTTGGCTTAAAAATGGCGCTCTGGTATGACGAAATGCGCAGGAACTTGACCCGCATGCACAGGGCGAAGGAGGCTATCAGCTACGGGAAAATCTCCGGCGCCGTGGGTACCTTTGCCCACGTTCCCCCCTTTGTGGAGGAGTACGTTTGCCTCAAGTGCGGTTTGAAACCCGCCCTCGTTTCGACGCAGATTATTCAGAGGGATCACCATGCCGAGTTCTTCACCACGTTGGCCATCATCGCCAGTTCCATCGAGAAGTTCGCCCTGGAAATCCGCCACCTCCAGAGGACTGAGGTCCTCGAAGCAGAGGAATTCTTCACAAAGGGCCAGAAGGGATCTTCGGCCATGCCCCACAAGCGCAACCCCATCCTCTCGGAGAACCTCTGCGGTTTGGCTCGCATGGTGAGGGCAAACTCGCTGGCTGCCCTCGAGAACGTTCCCCTGTGGCATGAGAGGGATATTAGCCACTCCTCGGTGGAAAGGGTAATTGCCCCCGACAGCGCCATCCTGATGGACTACATGCTCCACCGGCTAACCACTGTCATCGATAACCTCCTCGTTTATCCCGAAAACATGCTGAGGAATCTCGAAAAAACAAAAGGGTTGATCTTTTCCGAGGGGCTCATGTTGGAGTTGACCAAGAGGGAGATCTCCCGCGAAGATGCCTACGCTATGGTTCAAAGGAACGCCATGAAAGTGTGGGAGGGGGGGACCGATTTCAAGCAGGAAGTGCTGAAGGACCCCGAGATAACCAAAGCGCTCAGCCGGGAGGAAATCGAGGAGTGCTTCGACCTGCATGGCCATCTTGGGCACGTGGAGGAGATCTTTAAGCGGGTATTCGAGGAAGGTGCTTAAACGGAAGGTGGTTGAAAACTATCCCTATTTCGGCTACATTTGTTTTAAGGGAGCGGACTGCAGGACCATCGTAAAGGCAAAAAAGGAATTGAGATGCCCAGAAGGAATAACAGAAAGGAAAAGCCCAACTTGAAGGATTTCTTCGGATTAGGCAATTCCCGCGGACCGGGAAAGAGGGGGTCATCGCCCCCTTCCAAGAAAACGCACTTTACCATCTGGTACATCGTCATAGCCTTCCTTCTGATCTTCCTCCTTCAGAACTACCTAAGCACCCAAAAGGTGAATGAGATCTCCTATAGCCAATTCAAGAACCTGGTCAGGGAAAATGGGGTAGAGGATCTGGTAATAACCCCGGAGAACATAAAGGGGAAGATAAAGGGCGGAGAAGGCATTGAGCTCTCGGGTAAACCCTTTCAGACGGTTAGGGTGGAAGACCCGGAATTGATCAAGGAACTGGATAAAAAGGGGATCCAATATAAGGGAAAGCGGGAAAACAAATGGGTGACCGGCATCTTTGCCTGGGTGATCCCCATCATCTTCTTCTTCCTCTTATGGCGGCTGCTTTTTGCGAGGATGGGACCTGAGGCTGGAGCCCTCTCCTTTGGAAAGAGCAGGGCTAAGATCTTTGCTCAAAAGGAAAACAAGGTCAGCTTTAAAGACGTCGCGGGAATCGATGAGGCTAAAGAGGAGTTGCAGGAGGTCATCGAATTCCTGAAAAACCCGGGGAAATTCCGAAAGCTGGGGGGGAAGATCCCCAAGGGTGTATTACTCGTTGGATCTCCTGGAACGGGCAAGACCTTATTGGCAAGGGCCGTGGCCGGTGAAGCCAATGTACCCTTCTTCAACATAAGCGGATCGGATTTCGTAGAGATGTTCGTGGGAGTTGGGGCAGCCCGAGTACGGGATCTCTTTGCCCAGGCCCAACAGCGGGCGCCTTGTATCATCTTCATCGACGAACTGGACGCACTGGGAAAGGCGAGGGGGGTCAACCCTCTGGGCAGGCACGACGAACAAGAACAAACCCTCAATCAGTTGCTGTCGGAGATGGATGGATTCGATCCCAATACCGGGGTGATAATCATGGCCGCAACCAACCGCCCAGAGATCCTCGATCCCGCCCTGCTCAGGCCGGGGCGATTCGACAGACATATCCTTGTGGATCGTCCCGATATCGTGGGCAGGGAAGAGATATTGAAAGTCCACAGCAAGGGGGTCAAGCTGGCCAAGGAGGTGGATCTTAAGGTAATCGCGGCAAGAACCCCGGGTTTTGTCGGCGCAGATCTGGCCAATATCATCAACGAGGCGGCCCTTCTGGCTGCACGGAAAAACAAAGATCAGGTGGAGATGGATGACTTCGAGGAGGCTATTGATCGGGTCGTCGCTGGCCTGGAGAAGAAGAGAAAGGTGATGTCCAAAAAGGAGAAGGAGATCGTAGCCTACCACGAATCGGGCCACGCGCTTGTAGCCTCCGTCCTTCCCAACGCCGACCCCGTTCATCGGATTTCCATCATCCCCCGGGGCATCTCGGCCCTGGGCTATACGCTTCAGCTCCCCACGGAAGACCGGTACCTCATGACTAAATCGGAGCTTCTCGACCGATTGGCCGTATTATTGGGTGGAAGAATCGCTGAAGAGATTACCTTTGGGGAAATCTCTACCGGGGCCCACAACGACCTTCAGAGGGCAACGGATATCGCCACCAGCATGGTCAAGGAATACGGCATGAGCGAGAAACTGGGCTACGTCACCTTCGAAAAGGAGAAGAGACCCATCTTTCTTCAATCCCCGTTCCCATCCTCCAAGGATTATAGCGAGGAAACGGCCAAGGAGATCGACGAAGAGGTAAAGCGCATCATCGACGAGACCTACTCCAAATCAAAGAGGATATTGGCTCAGAACAAGGGAAGATTAAAGGAACTGGCCAACCTCCTCCTGGAAAAGGAGGTCGTTGAGGTAGCGGACCTGAAAAAGATCCTCGGCAAACCCTTCGCGCAGGTTAAGGAACAAAAACGCAAATCCGCATAACTCACGGTAGAAACCTTCCTATCCTTCACATTCGTTTCGACTTCCGACCGATATAACCTTCAGCGCTCTTATATGGGCAATATCGCCATTGCTTAGATCTTCCAAGTTTCCCAGGAAAAGTATTGTCACTGAGGGTAATCGTTGCAGAAGCGTCACCCCGGAATAGGTCGTTGTTCTGATTTTTTGAAGCGAACGTTATTCAGTGCTGCAGTCGGAAGGGGAAAAAGGCCTTCTCCTGAGGCTCTGGAAACCTCAGTCCGAGATTGCTTTTGACTTTGGGATTAAGTATAATATCTGCCATCCTAAAATCCCAATTTCCTTAAGGGGCGGAGACAAATGACGGAAAAAATCGTCAAGGGTGGATTTAGGGCTACCTTGGCCCTCATTATCGCCATTATTGCCCTTATCTTTTCCATCATCAGCTATCAACGCACGGGGGGGATGGTCGGCGTGAGTGACGAGATAAAAGCGCTGCAGGAAAAAACCGATGTATTGAAGAAAGAAACCATCCAGCAGATGGAAAAGTTAGAGCAGAAAACGAAAAAACTCACGAAGGAGACCGGCGAAGCCCTCGAGAAATTGGGAAAGACGCTGAAATTCGAAGACGTTCAACAGAAGAAGTAACTCGCCAGGAAAGGATCCCCTATGCCAGTTAAGACTATTGTATTCATCGTGTTGGCCATCCTCATCGTTATCTTTACCATCCAGAATACCCAAGTTGTCGAGATCAAGTTTTTCATATGGCAAACCTCCATTTCCAAGGCTCTCGTGCTCCTGAGCACCCTTTTCATCGGCATCATCTTGGGATGGCTCATTACCTGGGCTGGTTACTCGCGCAAGAAACGAAAGGAGAGGGAAGAGCGAGTGGAGAAATCGGCATTGGTATCGTGATCATCCCCATACTGGCTTATCAGAGGACCTTTCTCTGTGCTCGTTACCCGTTTTACCCGTTCATCTTTTCAGAAAAACCCGTTATCGACGCCCCCCAACGGAGAGGAGAAAAACGATGAATTACGTTAAACTGATCATCCTCGTTTTCGTCTTCATCTTAGCGGTCTCCTTTGCGTCGGAGAACACGCAATCCGTCACCCTCCGCTACTATTTCAACTGGGAGACCCCGTCCTTTCCCATGTACCTGCTCATGTTTATCCCCTTCTTCATCGGAGTCGTGGTTGGGAGCCTCGTCGGAGTTGGGGCTCGCCTCCGTCTCGGAAATACCGCCAAAAGACTCCAGAAATCGAATAGGGAACTGGAGGAGAAGCTAAAGCAGGCCCAGGAGGCTCAAATCTCCAGGGAATATGGGGAATATGAAACGCCGGCCCTGGATGAGGGGACAACGGATACGGAGGTGATATCCACCACATAATCCGCTCCTCGACCCCGATGAGCGAAGCACATCATGGCAGAGGGTAGAAACCCACAAAAACTCAGAAGCGATGGTATGGAGATCTTTACCCATGCCCTGAAGGCGGTGGATCCCGTCGAAGCCGTCAAGAGGTGCCTAAGGGTAGGAGGGAAAAACCTGATGGTCGACGGAAAGACCTATTCCCTCCGAGACTATGCCAATATCTACGTCATCGGGGCCGGAAAGGCCGGGGCTTCTATGGCCCTCGCTGTAGAGGAGATCGTTGGCGATCGAATCACAAAAGGGATTATCAACGTAAAATATGGACATGTCTCCCAACTGAAGCGGGTCAAGCTCAACGAAGTGGGGCACCCGATCCCAGATGAAAAGGGGGTCTCGGGCTCCGAGGAAATTGCCGCATTGCTCGACCAACTGGGCGAGAACGATCTGGTGATTTGTCTCATCTCCGGGGGGGGATCCGCGCTGTTGCCCTCTCCTGCCGAGGGAATCTCCCTCGAGGACAAACAGAAGATGACCAACCTCCTTCTGGAGTGTGGGGCGAACATCAACGAGATCAATGCCATCCGAAAACACATCTCCAAGCTCAAGGGCGGAGGTATTGCAAGGCTTGCCTATCCGTCTACCGTTGTCGCGCTGATCCTATCCGATGTGGTCGGTGACCCGCTAGACGTCATCGCGTCAGGGCCCACCGTTCCCGACAAGAGTACCTTTGGCGATTGTATGGCCATCCTGAAGAAGTACGACCTCTTGGAAGAAGTCCCGGAATCCATTAAGGCTCGGGTTCAGCGAGGCATCAAGGGGGAGATCGAGGAAACCCCCAAAGCCGGGAATCCCATCTTCGAGAAGACCCACAATGTGATCATCGGAAGTAACATTATCGCGGTCAAGGCGGCGGAAGGGAGGGCAAGGGAATTGGGATATGACCCCCTCATCCTTTCTACCTTTATTGAGGGGGAGACTAGGGAAGTGGCAAAAGTCCATGCGGCCATTGCAAAAGAAATCCTAAAAACCAATCATCCAATCAGCCCACCTGCATGTATCATATCCGGAGGCGAGACCACGGTGACCATTCGGGGGAAAGGGCTGGGCGGTAGAAACCAGGAATTTGTCCTTGCAGCTGCCCTGGATATCCAGGAATTGGAGGGCGTCGTTATCCTCAGCGGGGGTACCGACGGAACCGACGGTCCCACTGATGCCGCCGGAGCGATAGCCGATGCCGATACCGTCAGGAGAGCCCTCGACCTAGGCTTTGACGCCAACGCCTACCTCGACGACAACGACTCCTACCACTTCTTCGGAAAACTCGGAGATCTCCTCGTCACCGGCCCCACCAATACCAACGTGATGGACCTGAGGCTGATCTTAGTGGGATAGATAAGCCCATGCGCAAGACTAAAATCGTGTGTACCATCGGTCCCGCAAGCGAGTCGCCCGAGATACTCGAGGAACTGATCAAAGCCGGGATGGACGTGGCTCGCCTCAACTTCTCCCATGGAACCCTCCAGGGGCACGAGTCCAAGATCCAATCCATCAGGGAGATATCCGGCAGGCTCGGCAGAAATGTGGCCATTCTTCAGGACCTCGCCGGCCCCAAGATCAGAATCGGGACCTTCCAGAAAGGTTATGCTGTTTTAAAACCTCAGAACTGGTTCACCCTGACGACCCGAGATGTGGATGGGGATGAACATGAGGTTTCAGTCAGTTACCCCAATCTCCCATCGGAGGTTAACCCAGGGGATGCGATCCTCCTGGGAGATGGCGCTTTGGAGCTGCAGGTTAGTGAAACCACGACCACGGACATCCGATGCCGCGTTATGGCCGGTGGACAAATCTCTTCCCGTAAGGGGCTCAATCTCCCCTCAGGGGGGCTCAACCTTCCCTCCTTAACGGAGAGTGACCGACGAAACCTTATCCTCGGAATCAAGATGGGGATCGCCTTTGTGGCCCTTTCCTATGTGCGAAGAGCCGAGGATATCAAGGGCATCAGGAACATTATGGAATCGGAGGGATCCAAAATCCCCGTCATCGCGAAAATAGAAACCCGCAAGGCGTTGGACAATATTGACGCCATACTGGAAGAGGTTGACGGCATTATGGTTGCCCGAGGGGATCTCGGGGTAGAAACCCCCTTGGAAAGGGTGCCCCTCGTTCAGAAGATGCTCATTCGAAAGGCCAATATGCTGGGCAAACCGGTGATCACGGCCACCCAAATGCTGGGTTCCATGGTCAACAACCCCAGACCGACGCGCGCAGAGGTGGCCGACATTGCCAATGCCATTTTCGATGGCACCGACGCCCTCATGCTTTCGGAGGAAACGGCCGTGGGGGATTACCCCGTCGAATCGGTTAAAACCATGGCCACCATCGCCATGGCCTCCGAAGAGGAATTCCCCTATGAGGTTTTCGAGGCGAAAACACATGATCGGCGGGGCTCTATACCCGATGCCATCAGTTATGGAGCGTGTCTCCTCGCACGAGAGGTGGATGCCAAGGCCATAGTAACCCCTACGGAGTCGGGGATGACTGCTCGGCTCGTCTCGAGATATAGGCCCAACCATCCAATCATCGCATTGAGCCCAAACGAGGAAACCATCAAACAGTTGAGCCTCTCATGGGGTGCCATCCCCATTAAGGTGGCCCAATTCAATGACACCGATGATATGATTGAAAAGGCAAGGCGGATCACGGTGGAAATGGGGTTTGCAAAGAGGGGCGAAAAGATCGTCCTCACTGCTGGGCTTCCCGTTGGCGCTCCGGGAAATACCAATATTATCAAGATAGCGCTCATTGATTGAAATTCGAAAAGGGAGCACGGAAATACTTGGACTAAGCCGAAGGAGGCGTTTATGACTGAACCGTTACGAGTCCTCTTCCTCTCGCCGGAGGTGGCCCCCTTCGCCAAAACGGGGGGGCTGGCGGATGTCGCGGGGTCGCTGCCAAAGGCCCTTAAGGGAATGGGCTGCGATATCCGTGTGG
>Ga0180438_10009051_pt1 | contig 12511 bp, 8 predicted proteins | sample SS_ome_12_FD_132455 | JGI IMG/M metagenome (GOLD analysis project Ga0180438, IMG submission 132455) | Hypersaline lake sediment archaeal communities from the Salton Sea, California, USA - SS_3_D_2 metaG | ecosystem: Environmental > Aquatic > Non-marine Saline and Alkaline > Hypersaline >...
ACCGGTAGCGCACCGTGCCGTCGGGGCATTGCGCCGACAGCAGACGGCCCTGCGCGTCCCACCCGAAGCTGCTCCTCCGGCCCCCCTCGACGGCCGCCTCGAGATAGCCGGCCCCGTCGTACTCATAGCTGTCTGTTCCCCAGCCGGTCAGCCGGCCATAGCGGTCGTACCCATATGTCACCTGCGCGTCGCCCTCCGTCTTGGCGACCCGGTTGCCCATTGCATCGTAACGGTAGCGGACACGCGTCCCGTCCGCCCGCTGCCAGGCGCTCAGATAGCCCCGCGCGTCCCACTCATATCTGCACGACTGTGTCTCGGTGTCCGTCTGCTCCTCCACGCGCACGACGTTCCCCGCGGCATCGTGGCTGTAGCGATACTCGGCGATCAGGTCTCCGGCCCGCCCCACATGCCTGACCGCCAGCAGCTTGCCCGAAGCCGAGTATGTAAGGGTCGTCGTGATCCCGTTGGGCAAGCGCCGCACGACCTGGCCCTTTTCGGGGAGGTGGGAGTACGTCACGCGACCGAGGTCGTCCTCGACCGCTGCCAGATTCCCGAAGAGATCGTGCTCGTAACGGACCTCATACGCCGCGCGGCCGTTGGACAGGATGCGGACCCCCGATACCCGATTCCACGGGTCGTATTCGTAGACGACGCTCCGCGGAGGGCTGTACCGGAAGTCGGCCCGCACCAGGCGGCCGAATGCGTCGTAGCGATACTCCGTGCGGCCGCTCCCGTCGCCCACCCGCACAAGACTCCCGTCGCCATCGTAGCCGAAGTGCACCTCCCTGCCCGGTTGTCGGATCGCCTCCAGACGCCCCGCCTCATCGTAGTCGTAGCGGACGCTTCGGCCCTCCCCATCGCTGCGAGCAGTGATCCTGCCCGCGTCGTCGTACTCGAATGCGAGCTCCATTGGAACCACTGCCGCCTTCGCGCTGTGGCAGCCGACGATCGGCGCGGCCGCGATCAGGGCCGCGGCCAAGGCCGCGAGTGCGGCTGCCGCCGGCCTGCGGCGCACCCCCCTCGCGCATGCCGCAGCAAAACGCCGGACGGCACCTGAGGCAGAACAGAACCCGTTCCTCATCATGGCCTCTGCACCTCCGTCAAGAGTAGACCGCTGGGCAGCTCTCACATTTCAGGTCCGGGGCGCCAATATCGGCCATCTCACCGCCGCCGCCGGCCCGGCAGGGCACTTGCCGGCCCACGGCCCGGTACACGAAGCCGCGGTGCGACCCACCGCTTCTCTGGTGGGTCGTCACAGTCGGGTAGACCTGAGGCGGGGGATGCTGCCGCATCCATGGGCCGCCGTTCGTGCGTGCTCGCGACCGCGCGGCGGTCAGGTCGCTCGCGATGTGTCGCCCTTCCCCCACCCGCAGGCGGCCTGCCAATCTTCGTACACGCCTGCCGCGACGCCCCCGGAAAGCGCCGCGCCCACTGCGGCCTCCGGCTCCTGCGGCGCCAGCCAAAGCCCAGCGCCGACGCGCCGCTCTATCTCCTCACGCAGAACGGGATTGTCGCGGATCGCCCCGCCGGCCCCGGCCACCTGCGCGGGTTCGCCCGCGGCTCTGCGCGCGATGCCGTAGTAGCACATCAACTCATCGACGATGCCGACGATGATCGCGCGCGCAAGGTTGGCTGGAGTCAAGTTGCTCGCGCCGATGCCGGCGAGAGAGCCGCGGCGCGCCGGATCCTCCCGCGTGCCCTCGAACACCGTACCCGCGCGCAGGCCGCCGCACTCCGGCTCCGCCCTCCCCGCCAAGCGGTTCATCGCATCCAGAAGCGACCCCGCGCGGTCCGCCCCAAACAGCTCTCTCCCAACACCGGCGAAGAAAGCCTCCAGCACCTCGTAGGCCCGGCCTCCACAGAGGCTCGCGCCTACCAGAAGCCGCAGGCCGTTCACCAGCGGCCGCGTCTCGAGCCCCTCCGCTCGCATGAAGTGATCCACGGGGACCGACACCTGCCCGCCCGTGCCGATGTTGAAGAGCACCGTATCGGGCAGAGACGGCACGCTGCCCAGGAACGACGCCTGATTGTCGCCCAATGCCACCGCGACCGGTATGCCCGCGGGGAGTCCCGCGGCAGAGGCCGCCTCCGGCCGCAGCGCGCCCGCGCGGCTCCCCGTTGCCAGGGTCTCAGGGAGCGCCCCGAACCCGCCACCCAGCGCCTCCTCCGCCTCGGCCAGCCACCGCTCGCCGTGCCTGACATCGAAGATCCCCCAGCTTGCGGCTTCCGTTGGGTCGATCGCCGCCGCGCCGCACAGCTCGCGGACCACCATGCCGGGCATCGTCAGAGCAGTCGCCCCCCTCGGCAGCGGCCCCTCCTCGCTCATCCGAAGCAGCGTCACGCCGCCGTACCCGGTGGCCGCGCGGCACCCGCTCGCCTCCGTCGCACGCTCGCCCAGACGCCAGGAAAGCTCCTCGGCATAGGTGCGGCCCGAGGCTCGGCACCGGAGAGCGCCGCGCCGGTCCTGCCAGCTCACAAATGGGGTCAGCGCCCTCCCATCACGATCGACCAGGACGACACCGTGCATCTGCCCCGTAACACCGATGCCGGAGACCCCCTCCTTCGGCACCCCCGCTCGGCCGAGCAGGTCTGCGATCAGTCCCATCGAGCTGCCCACGACCCGGCCCGGGTCCAGCTCCGCCGCCTCCGGCGCCCCGCGTAGCGCCGCGCTGGTGGGCGCGCTTACTGCGCCCACGACCCGGCCGCCGTTCCCATCCAGCGCCGCGGCAGAGAGCTTACTCGTGCCGATATCCAGGCCGATCAGAACGCCCACGAAGCTCATCTTCGCTCCTGGGAAGACACAGCCCTTGCAGCCTCCCGTGCGAGCCGCACCGCCGCCCGCGGAGAGCGCCGCGCGCGTGCTGGCATCCGACTCGGGGACCTCGAAGCGGCCGCACTCCGGAGGTCACGAGCGCCCGCCGCGTTCGCCTCGCCCTCCTCGCCCGAACCTCCGGCGGGCGCCCTCTCTGCGTCGTTCCCGCCCCGACAGCGCGCGCGCCGGCGCGCCGGGCGACGCGACCTCCGGAGCGGGGGCCGACGTGATCGTGAGGTCCCCGAGCACGACCGGGTCGCTTCCCACTCGCGCCGGGAGCGACACCCCCTGCGCGCGCCATGCGGCCTCGCCCGGTGCGACGCGCGCGGCGCAGGCCACCACGTTGTACACGCCGGATGGCAGCGCGTCGAACTCGAAGCCCCCGTCCACATCCACCGGCGCGCTCGCGGCGGGGCCTTCACGGAAAGGAGACGGCAGCCCGTTTGAGCTCCGCTTGGCGCCCAGCGCCACCCGAACCGGCCTCGCCTCGCCGCCGGCCACCACCACGCGGCCCACAACCGCGGTGCTGCCGGACACGGGAACCGGCGCTGCGCTCCTGCCTTCCATCGCCGACTCGGCGGCCGCGATCACGGCATTGCTCGCGGCGAACAGCGCGCCCTTGGAGATCCTGCTGGGAGTCTTCTCACCCCGGGTCGCACGCTCGACGGCATCGCGGGCGGCCTCCAGAGCCCGCCCGTAGCGGTCGCGGGCCCCCGCTTCGTCTCCCCCCTGGTGAGCGGCGCGCGCGGCCGCCAGCAAGGCCTCCGCCTTCACGTCCCACGGCGCCACCCCCGCCGCGACATCGCCAGCCCGCAGCGCCTCCTCAGAGTCCCCTTCCCCAAGATAGAAGGCGCTGAGCTGCATGCCCGCTTCACAGCTCTCCGGCGCATCTGGATAGTCGCGGACCAGGCGCTCATAGGCCGCGCGCGCGGTGGCGAAATCGAGAAGGCGCAGCCCGATGGCCGCGCGCTCCGCCAGCGCGAGCGGCGCGAACGGGCTGCCGGGGTACCGGTCCACCAGCGCCTCGTATCCATCGGCCGCCCGTTCCACGTCCTGGGTTATGCTGATCGCCGTCCGCGGCGTGCCTCCCTGCTCGTAGGCGACCACGACCCACGGCTCGCTCAGCTCCTGCCGCCCCACGTGGGAGGCGATCTCGAACTGCGCGTTGTCGGCCCAGGCGCTGTCCGGGTAGCGCGCCACAATCTGCTGCATGCTGGAGACATCCACCCGCGTCCACAGCGTCCCGGACCCGCGCGCCCCGAACGGCAGCTCGCGCCCCAGCTCGGCCTCCACGTAGCGAACGAACGCAGGGCCGAACATCCAGGCGACCGGAAGCGGCCCATAGCCGCGGAACTGGCGCTGGTACCAGAGCCTCGCGCGATGGCCCAGCGCCCGTTCGTGGCGAACGCCGTAGCTGACCTTGTACGCCGCTCCGGACACACTGTACAGCACGAGCACCGCGACCACGACTGCTCCGGCCCGCAGCGCGGCGGCCCACCGGCGGGGGGCCGGGGGACGCGTCAGCATCCGCCGATGCCACACATACAGCAGCCCGGCGACGATCGTCAGCACGACCTTGTTCAGCACCCACTGCTCCGACATATCGCGCCCGAAGAGAGAGTCCGCATATGCGTGGAGCGTGATGAGTGGATTGAAGTAGCCGCCGATCAGCACGTCCAGGGCCCAGAACGCGCCCGCCGCCGCGAAGCCCAGTATCGGATTGCGCGCGACGCTGGCCACCGCCATAGCCAGCACCGAGAGGGCGAGCGCCGACGGCAGCGCCGCGAGAATCGTCAACCCCAGCGAGAACCCTTCGGTGCTCCGGCTGAAGACAACAAAGGCCGGCGTCAGAATAGCGAAGACAAACGCGAACATCACGCACAGCCGGAGCGCGAGCACCTTCTCGATCGAAACCGGCCGCACGAAGACGAGTTCACCCACCCCGTCCTCCTCCGCAGCCAGTGCGTGCGCGCAGAGGAAGGCGGCGAGAATCGGCGCGAGCAGTTCGATGGTCTGCGTCGCCCGCCCAGCCGACACGAGCACCCCGGTGGCCATGCTCCAGAAGAGCACGATCTGCGTCGCGGCGACCGGCGCCACCGCGAGCCAGTAGCTGTTCCCAATCAGAATCCGGATGTTGTACACCCAGATCCCGGGAGCCTCTCTCGCCGATGCCGCTGCGGGCCGGCCGCTCATTGCTCGCCCACCAGGCGCGATACCGCGCGCTCGACCTGCGCCAGGTCCTCCGCGTACCCGTACCAGGCCGCGAGGCGTCGCTCTCTGTCGAGCAGAACGAAAGCAGGCACAGAGCCGATACCATAGGCCACGGCCGCCGGTGAGTCCGACCACTCCAGCCCGTCCCCGAAGTGTCGCCCGCGGTCCCACAGCACCACTACGTCGCTCTGAGCGTCACCTCCAAAAGGGCCGATCGTGGCGGCATCGCGATCGAGGCAGATCGCGATCGCCGCCAGGCCGGAGGCGCGGTGCCGATCGGCCAGCGCCGCCAGCAGGGAGAGAGAGCGCGCCGACTCCGGCGCGCCGGGGCCCCAGAACGCCATCACCACGGGCCTGCCGTCGAAGTCGCTCCGGCCGACGAGCTTCCCGTCTGCGTCCGGAAGCCAGAACCCCGGAGCGCGGCGCCCTTCGGTTGCACTCTGGCCCGCGATGGCGGCGAGGACCGGATCCGGTTCGACAAGCCCGTCGTACCCGCTTGACCACATGCCAAGCGCAGCCAGGGCCGCGCCCGCGAAGAAAACGCCGGATGCGATCCCCATCCCGCTCGCGCTGCGCCGCTCGCTGCGCAGCGCGAACCCATACAGGGCCGCCGTCAGTGCCATCAGCGCACCCGTGAGCAGTGCGCAGAGCGGCCAATGCTGCGAAAGCGTGAGATCGAGGGCGAGCGGGATATGAGAGCGCGCAAGCGGCACCGCGACCCAATACACCGCCGCCGCGCCGGCGGCGAGAGACGTCCCGAACAGGCTCGTGAGCGAGTACCCCAGAGCGGCTGCCAGCGTCAGCGGCCACACCGAATGCAGCAGGGCGGCGGCATAGGGACCGATGCGCAGTGCGCCGCCGCCGAACGCGACCTGCGCAAGAGCGGCGGCCGCCAGCATGATGCCTGCGAGAGTCAACAGCGAGAGGACGCAGGCGAGAAAGCGTGCCATCACCAGCGTCGGCGCCGTGCCCCGGGCCTTCGCCAGCACAAGCTCCTGCGCGCCGCGTCGAATATCCCGCACCGCGGCCGACCCGGCGAAGAGCACCGCGAGCACCCCGACGCCCAGCACTATGACCTGCCGCGTCTGGTAGGCCGCAACGGCAGCCGTCATCCCCGGCGCGGAGGCGCGCCAGATGACCAGCACGGACCCCAGCCCCGCCGCGGCCCAGAAGTTGGCCGCGCGGCGGCAAAGCTGATACTCCCGCACGACCACTCCCGCCAGGGCTCGCAGATTACGCCACGTCAACGCGCTCCGCCCCGCTGCATCGTCGAAACATAGGCGTCGTCCAGCGTCGGCACCGCCTCTCTGCCGTGCGGATGTCCCACCTCCTCCGCGATGACCCGAACCTGCATCCCCGTCGCGGAACGGAACACGCCCGTCACGAAGTACTCCTCCCGCACCCGCGAGAGCTCCTCGTCTTCGATGTCGATGATCCACGTCTTCCCCGACAGCGGCCCGACCAGCTCCGACATGTGTCCCGCAAACAGCAGCCGCCCGCGGCGAAGGATCGCCAGGCGCTCCGCCGCCACCTCCACATCGCTGACGATATGTGTGGAGAAGATCACGATTCGGCCCGCGGCAAGCTCCGCAATCAGGCTCCGAAGCCGGATTCGCTCCTCCGGGTCCAGCCCCGAGGTGGGCTCATCCACGATCAACACCCGCGGATCGTTGAGCAGCGCCTGGGCAATGCCGAGGCGCTGCTTCATCCCCCCCGAGAACGTCCCGACACGCCGCTCCGCATACTCCGTCAAATTGACCCTGTCCAGGCATTCCTCGATCCGCTCTCGCCTCTGCTGTGGGTCGTTCATGCGGCACAGCAAAGCGAAGTAGTCCAGTGTCTCGTAGGCCGACAGAGTCGGGTAGAACCCGAACTCCTGCGGCATGTACCCCAGCATGCTCCGGATCGCCCCCCGATCGCGGCGCAGATCGTGCCCATCCACCGTCACCCGTCCCGCCGTCGGCTCCAGCAGAGTCGCCAGCACCCGCATGAGCGTTGTCTTCCCCGACCCATTCGGCCCCAGCAGCCCGAACACCCCGGGGGGGATCGTCAGGTCCAGTCCCTGCAGGGCCGTCACTCCCCCCGAATAGACCTTGCGCAACCCGCGGATCTCAATCTGCACTTACCGGACCTCCTCCATCTCCCGATGAAACTCCACCTTCCGCACACAGTTGTTGCCGAAGTCGGCGACGTACAGCGCTGACCCCCCGCCGACCGCGAGTCCGGCAGGCGACGAGAACCTCGCGCGGTCGCCCGATCCGTCGCTCCAACCCGGGGGCTCCATCTTGTCGCCCCCGGCGAGCAAGAGCACCTCCGTCTCCGCTATCTGCCACAGGCAGTTCGCGCCGCTGTCGCTCGCGACAATGCGCCGGCCCGACTTCCCCTCCCACACGACGGCAATGCCCGCCGGCGCGTCCAGGCGAGCGGCCTCCTCCGGCGGCTCCCAGCGACTGAGCGGCCCCGTCTCGCGACCGAGCCAGAGGCCGCCCCCGGCCGAGTCGGCGACCCAGATGCGGCCCTCGCCATCGACCGCGACATGCGTCGGCGTCTCGAGCCGCCCCTCCCCCGCCACGGGCAGCGTCGACACCGAGCCGTCGCCCGCGATCCGACGCACGCAGTGATTGGCGGCATCTGCCACATATACCGCTCCGTCGTCGCCCACCGCCAGCCCCACCGGATAGTGGAACCGCGCCTCTGACGCGGCGCCGTCTCGATGGCCGCCGACCGGGCGGCCCAGGTCATCCCGCTCCGTGCCGCCGCCCGCGAATGTCGACACCGTGCCGTTCCGCGCGATGCGACGAATGCGGTGATTCCCGGTATCTCCCACCAGCAGGCTCCCGTCGCGCGCCACCGCGATCCCTGCCGGGCCGCAGAACCGCGCCTGTCGCGCAGGCCCGTCCACAAGGCCGGGCTTACCCGGCGCGCCCGCCAGCGTCCTCACCCCACCCTCGGGCGAGATGGCCCGGACGCAGTGGTTTCGGCTGTCGGCGACGTACACCGTCTCCGCCCAGTCCGAGGCGACCGCCGCGGGCCCGTCGAACAGCGCCTCCCCACCCGGCCCGTCCCGATGCCCTGCCTCCGGCGAGCCCGCGACCGTCGTGACCACAGCCCCCGACTGCCGCGCCTGCACCGGCGCCTCGCGCCCGCCTCCTCCCCTTCCGCCGCGCGGGCCCATCTGCTCCCCCGTCTGTCCCACGAGCCCCCGCCAGTACAGCAGTTGCACCACCGTGAGCGTGATCACGATCCCGAGCAAAGCGACGACCGGACTGACATCCTTTCTCATCTGGCCCATGGCGCCCCGCTCACGGCCTCACCGTTCGACCAACCCGCGCCCACCACGTCAGCGGCCTGCTCGCCACGGCAAGGCCCGATCCCGTCCGCATCAGCACGTACTCCTCATCTCCCACCACCCGCGCCTTCACCCCCGTCGGCGGCCCCAGCGAATGGACCCGCTGCTCCCCTCGCGCGTCTCCCAGCACCCAGAGCCTCCTGCGCTCTCGGAAGTACCCGAGCCCATCACACGCCAGCAGCTCCCCATCCGCCTCCAGCCAATCGGCCACGGCCTCTGGCTCCGAGCTGTCGAACGGCAGACGCTTGACCGCCGCGTAGAGATGCTCGTCCACCGCCTCCAGCGACGGCGCAGTCCACAGAAGCGCCTCCTCCACAAGCACCGCCTCCTGGAGGCCTCGCTCCCGCACGAGCGTCTCGGGCCGGCCCTGCGGGAGGGCGACACGCCGGATAACCGTGCTGCCGGCCCCTTCCTCCCGGCGGCGCTCGACCCAGTACCCATACCCCCCGGCCGCCCCCACCAGGCTCACACCCCCCGGCCTGCTCTTCGTGCCGCCCGCTATCACCGCAACCGTCGCCATCTCGCCGGACCCCTCCCGCCGCGTGCGTATCACATGGACCGGCGCGGCAGCGACCACGAACGGGACCTCGGACAGCGGGGATTCACGATACTCGCGCCACAGCAGGAAACCGTTGTCGAACACCACCTGCTCGGCGGGCCACGGCAGCGCGGCGACCTCCCGCGCGGCCCCGCTCTCGAGGTCCACGCGAAGGAACTCGGCCGCCCCTCGGCCCCTCCCAGCGTCTCGCCGCCGCGTCACAAACGCCTCGCCGCCCGCGACGGCCAGCCCCGACATGCCCGGAGACTCCAACACCACCCGCGTCTCGCGGCCGCCGCGTCGCAACGAGAGCAGCCGCGTATCCTCCCCCTCCCGCTCCAGCCACGCGACCCAGCCCCCGTCCCCCGCGGGCAGGGCCGCCATCTCGCCCCCCACATCCGCTATGTGCCTCGCACGGCCCGCCTGCGCGTATCGGTAGCCTGCCACCGCTGCGAGCGCCACCAGCAGCACGGCCGCGGCTCGTCTTCTTCGAGTCATGGGCCACCTGAAGCCGGGCGGCAGTCGCCGCTCGGCCAAGAGTGCATCTCGGGCAGTCGCTGAGAGCCCAAGGGCAGTTTCGTCTCCTATCTGCGCTTCGGCGAGAAGCGCCGGCATCCTCCCTGTGCTCGCGTGCTCCGCGCCCTCTCGAACGCTCAGGGATTCGTATGTCGCCCCGCCGCCAAGGAGTTCGACAGATACGGCATCACAGTCAACATCATCCTCGCGTGGCGGACTTCATCGTCCCCGAGTTCCTCGGAAAAGCTCCGGTGGTCGGGAATCTGCTGGGCATGCGCGCGCTGGAGATCGGCAATCGCAGATTCGTGTGCTGCCATCGGCCCCACGATCTCGAGCTGGCCCGCTTGTGACGACATTGTCGCTTCCCCCGCGGGCGCACCCGATGCCAGGCAGCGAGTGTCACTTCCGCCTCGGAGTTCTGAGTCCTGTGTGGGCGCCGTCCAGCGGGAAGCCGCCTCTGCCTGGGCTCTCATCGCCCTTGTTCGACAGCCGTCGGCGGGCCTCTGATGCCAGCGCTAACCCGGCCAAGAAGCGGACCGCAGGGAGCAGTTGAGTGACTCACTCCTCCCAGCGGCCCTACATCCGCTTCTCAACGCGATAGCACAAAGGGCCCACACTGATCGAGTGTGAGCATTTGCCACAGGTCACTGCTCGATTATCATGCCCCCAGGCCCACATCGGCCGTCTGCGTTCCTGCAAACGCCTGGGAGCGCTCGGCGCGCCGGCTCTCCCTGCTCCGTGTTTCATCCCCCTGGTCCACGACATCCCGGCGGGCTCGCCGCTTCGTCCGCACCTCGGCGAGCGTGCAACCTTTCACTATCCCAGCGCGTCTAATCTCTTGAGGCCCACAACACCTGCGGGGCGAGGGAGGACCTATGTGTGTGCGCGATGGCCGTCTTCGCATCCTGTCATTGCTGCTGACTGCGGTAGGGGCTGTTGCAGTCCGCGCGGGCTGGGCGGAAGAGCAGCAAACGCCAAGCGCCGGCCCACCCTCCATCGCAGCCGTCAAGGTGGTCGAGCCCCCAGTCATCGATGGGGCCCTCGACGACCCCTGCTGGAAGGAGGCCGCCAAGGCTGCCGGCTTCTGGCGGGAGCGTGCGGACGCGGCCGAACTCGAGCGGACCGAGGCCTGGGTCTGCCATGACGGCCGGGCCGTGTACATCGCCTTCCGCTGCCGCGACTCCCGGCCCGAAGCCATTCGCGCCACTCAGAGGAAGCGCCAGGGAAGCCTGGAGAATGACGACTGGGCCAGGGTATCCCTCGACGTGGAGAATGAGGGCGTCAGGTTCTACCAGTTCACGGTCAACCCTCTGGGAACCCAGAAGGACTCAGTCCCGGGCGGCACCTCCGAGAAGATCCAATGGCGGGGCGACTGGCACGCCGCCGCGCGCACTGATGCCACCGGCTGGACCGCCGAGCTGGCCATCCCCTTCTCTATCCTCCGCTACCGGCAGGGACAGGATACCTTTCGCATCTACCTCAGCCGCTATCTGGCGCGGGAAAAGGACTATTGCCACTGGCCGCCATGCTACGCTCGTCGCATTGATGGCGAGCAGTGCGCGCGCTGGACCAGCCTGCCGACGCCCCCACCCTCCTTCCGCTACGTGCTCATGCCCTATGCCCTCTCCGTGGCCTCCGAGGAGGAGGGCGACCGCGAGCCGCTGACCGGCGGACTGGACTTCAAGGGGACTCTGCCCAACGGGCTGGTCGCCCTCGCCACCTACCATCCCGACTTCCGCAACCTCGAGGACGTGGTGGAGACCATAGACTTCACCTACACTGAGCGCTGGCTCCCTGAGTATCGCCCCTTCTTCCAAGAAGGCAGCGGCTATCTCCCCGGCTCCCGCGTCTTCTACAGCCGCCGCCTCCGGCAGCTCGACTGGGGGCTGAAGCTCTTCGGCACCCTCGGCTCGGAGAGATTCGGCATCCTGGACGCCTACCGGCGCGGCGGCGAGAACCACCTCGCCTGGGAGTACTCCCACGCCTTCGGCACCCAGGCCAGCATGGGCATCGGCGGGTCCGACCGCCGCGTCCCCGGCGACCCGCTGAACCGGGTGTTCAACCTCAACGGCTCCCGCAACTGGGTGTTCGAGGGTGGAGACCACTACCTCTGGGCAAACTCCACCTGGAGTCGCACCGAGGGCGAAGGCGGCGATGACCGCGAGGTTCAGTACGGCCTGGGCACCGAGCGAAGACAGGGGTGGAGTTGGCGCTACAGCCACAGCGTGCTGGGACCCGACTTCATCTCCTATGACGGGTACGTGCCCGAGCGCGGCGTGCGCTGGACCAACAGCGGAGTTCAGTACCAGCGGTCCTATGACAACAGCTCTGTCCTCAGCCGCACCTACTACCTACACTACAACTTCGGCCACTCCCAGGCCGGCGGCCGACACCAGGTGTGGACGGAGCACAGCGCCGAGTGGCGCAACGGCCTCACCTGCTGGATCGGTGGCGACCGCAACACCCGCGATGGCTATGACAGCAGCGACTTCTATATGGGCACGGGGTGGAACTCCAACGATGTCTACCACGCTGGCGGAGCTGACTTCATGATCGGCAAGCGGCTGGGGGAGGACTATCGCCTGGTGCGGTTCAACCAGGCCTTCCGACCCAGCCGACGATGGGCCACCGAGGCGTCACTGGAGCGCGCCGTCGCTGCCTCCTGGGATGACGAGGGCAATGTGCTGCCCCCGGAGGGCTTCACCCAGGTGGTGTGGACCACCGCCTATGACATCGGCCCGGAGAGAACGCTCAGCGGCCGCCTGGTGCGTAGTGGCGACGACACCAACGTCTACTTCGCCTACCGCCAGCGGGTGCGGGAAGGCATGGACCTCCTCATCGTGGTCGGCGATCCCAACGCCCCAGAGTCGGTCAGCCGCCTCGCGGTGAAGGCAATCTGGTGCCTGTGAGCCATTCTCAGCTCGCTCCCTCACATCGTCCGCAACCTCTTGTCGGGTTTGCGCGTCCATAATACTGTAAGCCGGAGAAGCCATTTCACAGCCCTATGCAGCTCAGCCGCGCGTCAGAACAAGGCGCTCTCAGCGGCACCAAGACCGCGTGCATCTGCCGGTGACAGATCGCGAAA
>Ga0180438_10009052_pt1 | contig 12511 bp, 13 predicted proteins | sample SS_ome_12_FD_132455 | JGI IMG/M metagenome (GOLD analysis project Ga0180438, IMG submission 132455) | Hypersaline lake sediment archaeal communities from the Salton Sea, California, USA - SS_3_D_2 metaG | ecosystem: Environmental > Aquatic > Non-marine Saline and Alkaline > Hypersaline >...
CCGTGCCCCCACCAGTGGCAGCCCCTATCCCGCCGCTCGCGGCTGGATGGTCGGCGTGGGGACTGGAATCCGGTTCGGCGAGGGCGACCTCCTGCCTCAGCAGCACGACGGCGGACAGCACCAGCAAGGCGGCGAGAGAAGACAGAACAAACGCCCGGCCAGAGCCCCGCATGGGCTGTCCGGCGGACGCCGACGGTGATCTCTGTGTGGCGTCTATAGTTGACCCCCTCGAGCCATGTGCTCACACCTCTGAGACCAATCCCCACCACCCTCGTGGAACAGCGATCGATCACGTTGCAGACGTGACCTACATATCCTCTCTATCCAGGTCACGCTGCAAGTGTGACGGCACCCTGTTAGAGTTTCATTCTACCCGTTTCTGTCGTGGAGAGCAAGTCCGCTCTGGGCGAGGTAGGGCAATTGCATTTGGAGGAGCGGAGTGTTTTCGCCGTACCTGCCAGCCCACTTCGCTCCCTTTGGATCACCAGATCCGAAGGTTGGGCCTGCCAGAGGTCTGGATCTGGCGATCCAGACCGAGCGGATGGGCTAAATGCGATTGCCCTAGGGCAAGGGGTCAGGGTACGCAAACGGCGGCGGAAGAACCCACACGAGGGACGCTTGGGCCGGGCGTGAACTGCTAATCCGATGTCTGGCACAAAGACTGCGGCCTCCCCCTGCCCGCGGGGGGGAGGCCGCGACTTTCGGCATAGTGAAAGCGGGTAGCCAAGAGGAGGGCGGGCAACTATAGTATAGCACACACAGGTGAAGACAACGTGGACAGAAGGTAAAAAAAACCAAATGCTTGAATCCCTACAAATGATGTGCTACAATCACAAGTAGCAGAGCCATAGGCAGGAGGGCATGATGTTCGATATCTCGTTCTTTGTCTTGGCGCTCGGCACCGTCGCACTCTTTAGCTTCCTGGCAGCCCGTGCTGAAGCGAGGATGTGGCGCGCGGTCCACCGATATGACGGAGACCGTCGAGCACTGCAACGCCAGATCACGCTAGGGAAGTCGCATCTCCGCTAACGCATGTCCTGCGTGGAAAGGGCGGCCTTCCTCGGCCACCCAGGCGGGCCCAGCCGCCACGGTCGTCCGCGGCTGTTCCTTGCAGGCTGCCCAGATCAGCCGCACCAGCCATTGCTCCGTTCAGTCCGACGGTCCGACGGCTCGATTCTGCCCGACGCTTTCGGTTGCGTCGGGATTGGTTGTCACTCTCTGCTCCCCAGCATTGATATCACCGCGGGCGGCCGGGCATCGTGGGCGCTATTGCTTGCACCAGGGTGGGTGGATGTAATAGTCGTGGGACACGGTCTGCCCATCCGCTGACTCGACGGCGATGGTGTGCACGATCGCGTCGCATCCACGTGCCTTGAAGACGATCGCTGGGTTGGTCTCCCAGGTGCTGAAGACGTCCAAGTCGTGACTGACCGTGTAGGGAGGTGCGCCACCCGAGATCTGCAGGATGACCCGGCATTCATGATCGTCGTCGGGCAAGGGCTGCCAGCTGTCCAACCTCGTCGGCTCAGAGAAGCCCAGCGGCCCTGCGCTGGTAGGGGTGGATCGCGGCCGGGGGGGTGCGGTCAGGGCGGGCGGTCGGGGGGTTCCCGTGGGTGGCGGCGGAGTCGCTGTGGGTGTCGTAGGCGTAGTGGTGACGGCCACCAACACGGTGACGACAATAGGCGTTGGTTCGGCGGTAGCGGTCACGACGATGGGCGATAGTTCGGGGGTGGGGGTAACCACCTGCGTCACGACGACGGTCTGTACTTCAGGCATAGCCGTCGGCCCAGTGGGCGCCGGTACGGTGCAGGCGATCGGGCCAAGCACGAGGATAACACAAATCACGATGACGGGTGTCGTTTTTCGGAACATCATTTACCTCCTTAACCTGTGGGTATTCCTGGCCGGCCTTTGGGTGTTTCCGCGATGCGAGCCTGCCCCTATCAAGTGTGGCATCTCGGAGCGGAAAATGCCCGCCGGATTCTGTGGCTTCCCTCAGGACGGGCTGCTCAGGGCGGGCGGGCTTTGTGCTACGATAAGGGCTACCAGGGCGTGCCTATCATCCTGGTCAGCGTCTCGGATCGGTCGGATTCGCGCGGCGTCTATCGTTTGGTGGTTGCTAGTATAGCTCCAACGGGCGCAGAAGTCAATGGGCAAATGGCCCGCCGGCAGTCCGGACGGCCGTCTGAGAGATAGGGCTGGTGTTCCCAGCGGTGACGCTCCCCGGCCGCCATCTTGCGCGTCCAGCGTCGGTGGATTGCGTTCCGGTGGGCCGCCTACGATTTTGAAGCGCAGGATTTGACACACATCGTGATACGCTTGCGTGCTACACTATCCGCAATCCAGGTTACCCTCATGGGTATCAAGGAGAAGGTAAGGAGATGGATTGGTATGCCCTAGGGACTGCGCTGTCAGAGGCGTTGCTCATCTTAGCAATCAGCCTGCCCGTCACGTGGTTCTTCCACGGATGGGCGATGGCGGTTGTGGATGCTGTGGCCTCGGAAGAGTGAGACGTGCTTACGCCTATCACACGGGATCACGGGGTCATCCAGCCACGCCTGGAGGTCGAAAACCGGCTGGCGTGAGCCCGCTGCAAGAATACAGAGTTGTTCTTGAACAGGTGCTGGGCCCTCAATCCGCCTGCCCTCTTCCGACGACGAATTTCCCCGTGAAGTACTTTTTCCGGATCTGCCCAACTTCCTCCATCCAGCGTTCAAGCCCGACGAGCTTGATGCGGGAGAGATGGTAGACCTTCATACATCCTCCTGTATCTCTCTCATACAAGCGATGCCAGCTATCTCGCCACCCTCATCGGCGAGCAGGAGACGTCCTGCCGGGGGCGAGAACACAGGACGCGGGTCAGGTGTTGATCCGGGGCGCCCCTGCCCCTTTCGAGTAGTTCGTTGGGGCGAGATGTCATCGCGTGGCCCCCTCGTTTTGACCTGGAGCGGTTCTGGAGTATACTCTGAGCAGCGCTGGAGTGGTATGACGTGTGATCGTTGCGCTGTAGGATTGTCGTGAGGCTCAGCAAACCCGCCAGGATTCTGATATGATCAATGGAGGCAGAGACTGAGACAAGTCCTATCACACGTTCTTTGGATTGGGGGAGCAACCGACAGCGGTAAGACGACCATCTCACAGACGGTCGCCGGGCGATACGCACTCCAAATGATTCTGGCTGAAGGAACATGTTCATACGGGTATGCTGCTGGCCGAGCAGGTGAGGGCGCAGGCTCAGTCAGCGGGCTGACAGTGTATGAGATTGATGGATCTCGCTCGGTCGAGGAGGGGTGCACCCATGGGCCGGTCAGACTTGAATGGGCAAGCTGCTGTATGTGCTGAGGCACAGCCAGCATCATTTGGGAGAGATGAACGCGGAACTGAGCAGGCGCGGCATTAAGACGGCCATCTGGGAGAAAGAAAAGGCCACCAAGTTGGGGCTATCCCCGTGGTGGTGACGACACCTTGCCGGGCGGGAGCGACCAACACGCTACGGGGGGACTATCGGGAGGAGGAGCGGATGAAAACGATTCGCAAAGCGTATGATCCGGACGCCGACTTTATGAGAATTCGTGGCTTTCTCATCGATACCTTTACGCTGTACCAAAGGCCGTTCAACTGGCTGATTGACCGCTGGAACTTTTGCCGGTATTGCGTCATTCCTCTCCACTCATACTATAACGTCCGGTATTTCGGCGTGCCCACGCGCCCGCCCCATCACTTCCGGGACGAACTGCCCCTGTGGGAACAGAGCATCGGCGTTTGGGAGAATGGAGAGGGGCATATCGTGGGAGTGGTCCATTCTGAGAACGAAGAACCGGGAGAAGCATGGTTTCAGATACACCCGGACTATACCTTTCTCTACGATGAGATGGTGACCTACGCCGAAGAACACCTCGCAGACCGCGTCGGGACGCTCGGGTATGTCAAGCTCTACATCAACGGCAACTGCGAGCTGGAGGAGATCGCGCGCGCCAGGGGATATAAGCAACTCAAGTATCGTATACCCCACCTGGAATACGTCCTCGATGAGCTGCCCGCCCCACAGCTTCCCGAGGGTTACGTGATCAGGAGCGTGCTTGAGGAAGACGACGTGGACAAGCGACGGATGGCCAAGGTCATAGCGTTTGGCGGCAACTATGCTCCGTCAGACTGGGCCCCGGCGGCGGCGTTCAACGAGATACAACAAGCGCCGGATTATCGCAAAGACCTGGATCTGTTCATCCTGGCCCCCAATGGGGATTATGCCTCGTTCTGCACCATCTGGATCGATCAGAAAAACAAGTACGGCAAATTCGAACCTGTGGGGACCCATGCCGAATATCAAGGCCAGGGGCTGGGGCGCGCTTTGCTGCTGGAAGGCTTTAGACGGATGGCGCAACATGGCGTCACCCGTTCGTTTATGGACTCGGACAATGAGTTCTATCGCAAGGTCGGTTTCAGGGAGACGCCGTATTTCTATTCTCCCTGGATTAAGTACTTGTGAGCGGCGAGAGGAAGGTCAGTACGGAGGAGGAGATAGAAGTGAGTGTCAAGGATATCAAGTCCCAATACCTTGCATGTCTTGAAATGCTGAGGCAGGCGGTCATTTTCCATAGCCCCCACACAAGGAGCCAGAGATTGGGGAACCGTATACCAAGGAGGAAATCCTTGAGTATCACGAGATATGCCGGGAGCAGGTTGAGGAGCAGGTGCCTTCGTTGGAACTGAATGCGCAGTCTGGGTTTCATTAGGTACTTTGCACTTTGGCACAAGAATCAGGTGCGAAACGGCTACAGGAGTACGGAGTTGTTTTCGGACAAGTACTTTAGGATATGAAGCCTTGGAAAATCGGACTTATGCGTGCATGTCTCAAAGTCAATCTCGTTGAGCGCGACCAGCTCATTCACGACGATCTCGAGGGAAGGGGTCCCGATCCCGGAGGTCGCTACGGTAGTTTTCAGCGGCGAAATGATCGTCGCTTGTTCTCCTGTGTTCTCTGAGGTCCCGGTCACGGTGACAGGCCCTCGATGCTCGTGCTCAAGTTCTAGATCACGCAGGAATGTGGAACCAATCATCTCCGCGCGTCCGGGGTCCCCTACCAACAGGATGTCTGGGGCTATCTGCCCCGGTTTGATCTGAAGGTGGTAGATTCGTCCATGCTCATCGATGGGCAAATCCGATGCCGTGTATGGTGCAGCTCGGTTGATCATGAAAAAGAACCCCCTTCTGCGCGGCAAGGTCTGGGTTCTTTATTCTTGATGGTACCATCGTGGTGCCTCTTATGTGCTACTCATGTGTGCCTCTGAATGCGAACGGGGATGGCAGCTCCGACCGCTCGTTGGGCCGCCGGGTCGCTCATCCCGACGATCACCACAATTCACCAGGACGCCATTCTGCCGAGAGTGGCGCATCGAGATCGAGGGGTGGTGTCTTGGGAAGGCGCAGTATCATCACGCTCTCGTCCGGTGTTGGCAATGGCTCGCCAGGCATTCTGATGAACAGCGGGCCTCGCCAAAAGACCCAACCCAGTCTCGAGTACAATCCGGGTTCAGCGGGACAAAGAGCGCCGAGCTCAAAACCAGCGATGGCCTCGGCGAGGCGTTTCATCACCTCGGTCGCAAAGCCTCGCCGCCGGTGCTCAGGCTCCGTCGCCACCATCTCCACATAGGCCGTGCGCAATGGCACTTCACTACCCGGCTGCAGCCACCGCGTTATCCACATGGCGTGGCTTGCCAAGGAGCCAGCGTAGAGACCGAGAACGTGCGTGGCGTCGATCAAGGTGTCGAACAGCGGGCCGAGGTCCTGCCCGTATGCGCGGTTGCAGAGCGACATGATGTCTCTTCTGGCAGCATCAGATAGAGATTCGGCGCTGACTACTTCGACGCGCAGACGATCACTCATGTGAACAGAAAAAGGCTTCGGCAGTCGCTGGAAGCCTGACCCCATAGAGAAACGAGAAATCCCCACGAGAGCATCAACTTGCTTCTGAACAAGTACATAGTGTATTACAACTCCGCGCGGAAGTCAAAAGCAAACGCCCCGATTGACTGGGGGTGGGGTGGGGGGCAGTTGGAGGTTCCGATCTCAGGCTGTGGGAGCTGCACTGTGAAACCCGACACCTGAGACCGGCTGTACGGTCTCAGCGGTCCAGCTCCCACAGCGTGAGCGACTCGAAGCGGATCGCCGTGCCGTCGGGATAGGCGCTGTGATAGACGGTGCGACAGAAATGGTCGGAACTGCCGGAGGCAGCCTGTAGCTGTAGACTGAAAGCGCATAGGCCCACCTGAATTGGGTCCTCGACGGGAAACGGCACGTGTCCCACGGTGAACCCGTCCTCGCCATCCGCGCTGCAGAAGGCGTGCGCTTGATCGCTCACGCGCTCCAGCCGCAGGATAATCCGTCCTGAAAACTCGCCCCGACCACCGGTCCGCACTTGCTGATTCGTTACCTCGATAACAGACTGATCATTGGCGGACTCCTCAGCTTGTTGGGGGCCGTTGGCGGACTCCTCAACTTGTTGGGGGCCGTTGGTGGACTCCTCAACTTGTCGAGGGTCACTGCCGGACTCCTCAACTTGTTGAGGGCCGTTGGTGGACCCCTCAACCTGTCGAGGGTCACTGCCGGACTCCTCAACTTGTCGAGGGCCGTTGGCGGACTCCTCAACTTGTTGAGGGCCGCTGGCGGACCCCTCAACTTGTCGAGGGTTGGTCCGAACAAGTTCGGGACTCCGGTCCAGGTTTTCGCATTCCGGGGCGTCCCACAGAGGCGCGGTGTTTGCTTCCTTGAGGGGCAACTGGCCACGCCCGATGATCACGTCCTGGTTCTCCAGGCAGCCTCTGAAGCAGATCTCGCGCTCGCCCCTCGTGCCTCTGTCGAGGCGCAGGTAGTTCTCCTTGTCCTTCCAGAGTAATAGCCCACTAAAACTCGGCGAAAATCCCTCCCTGGTTGTACGCTCGAGAGGGCTTTGAGTGGTACTAGCGGGTTGGGGTGGTAGGTAGGAGTGTGCTCCTGAAGGCATTGCAGGCCAGCCAGACGCACATGCGCCCAGGCTTATCGCCTGGGCGCATCCTGGAACAGCTCGAGGGGATTGCAGCGCTCCCACGCAGCCGCTTTTCTCGGAGGAACCACTCGAGATCCTCAAGCGGGTGCGGACGGTTGGCGTCATCCTGCTGGGCCTGCTGGCAGCTTGTGCGCAGCTCGGCCAGGAACCGCTGTTGGACCAGTGGGCGGAGCGCAGAGACTGCAACCCCCTGCATCATTATAGGGGCGCGGCCGCGAAAGTCAAGCGCATGTTGGGAACGGTCTTTGGCTCCCTTTGACGAGCTCGCAAGATTGCGTGGTCGGGGAGTCACGCTGCAAGCGTGACCTACGGGTTTCGTCCAGGGGCTATGTAGGTCACGTTTTCAACGTGACGATTCCCGGTGCGGGGGGCTTGCGCAGGACGGGTAGAATGTGGTATACTGGCATTGTGTAGGTCCCGGTGCTCTGTCGGAGCCCGATGCGTGGTCCTATAGGTGCTTGACGACCCGATCACCCGATGCCCCATCTGTATGAACTGATCCAACACAAGGTGACGGCCTGGCGGGAGGATGGCTACCCCGCCGACGACTACCCCGCCATCGCCGAGATCCTCGACTACGCTTCAGGTGCAACGCACTTCCGAAGTGCGTTGCACCTGACTAATCTCTCAGTACCACAATTCTGAAGGAGGCGAAGCATGGAGAAGCGTTACGCGGCACTAAGAGTCATAGGCACAATCTACAAAGTACTTGGAGGTATAGCAGGGATTGTCACGATCTTACTGGCAATCGGCATCTGCGCCAGCAGTGTTCTAGGAGGCGCGGCGATGGGCAATTTGGGCCGCGAGTTCGGCGGTGATCCACGCGTTGCTGGCTTACTCAGTGGATTCCTTGGAGGCGTAATTGGAACTGTCTTGGTGATTATCTATGGCGGTGGGTTTGCAGTGACCCTTTATGCCCTTGGCGAAGGAGTATATCTCCTGCTTGCGCTGGAGGAGAATACGCGCGCAACGGTCGCGTTGCTACAACGGCAAACCTAACCCCGCTCGTCGTGAGCTTCTGTACAAGTGCAAGTAACGTGGCGATTCGTGGTGCGAGTGTCAAGCTGCTCTGACCGAACCGGCCTGAAAGAGCACTTTGTCCTGTGCTTTGGCCCTATACTGCCCTGGTCTTGTCCGACCAGGACAAGGTCCGCACAGGACAGTGTCCAGGACAAAGCACAGGGCCGGTGCTGGGTCGCGCTCGGGGCGAGGGCGACTATCTAGCACCGCCTGTTTACGGCGGTGCCGACGGGACGATACAAACCCGGCGTTTCGGATTCTGTAACGATTGCCGTGTTGAAGCGGATGTTCTGGAATGCCTTGCCCCTACCAAATTCGACGTGACAGATTGCCGGTGCATTCAAACCAATCAAAGTGGGCCACGTTCCCGCTGGGCTGACCGTTGCTCCGTGCCAGAACGTCTCTCCGTCTCTACGTCGGGAGCTGTGCGATGGCGTTGAAGCTGGGTTGCAACGCCGGGTAGAGTGCCCGGTAGAGCGGGTACAGCCCCTCGTAGGTCGCAACTGCGGGGCCGGGCGCGGTGCTGCCCGTTATCTGGATGATCCTCTCACAAGCGGAGGGCACGTCGGGGAAGGTGCCTGCGCCCGTCGCCGCCAATACCGCCGCGCCGTAGGCCGCGCCCTCCGCCGTGTTGACCGTCACCAGCTCGACGCCCAGCACGTCGGCCAGGATCTGCCGCCACAACGGGCTCCTGGCCCCGCCGCCGGTGACGCGCACCTGGGTGATGTCCGCCAACCCCGCTCCTTTCATCAGTTCGAAGCTATCTCGCAGCCCAAAGGCCACTCCCTCCAGGATGGCGCGGGTCAGGTGTGGCTGGGTGTGGCGCACGGTCAGCCCGACGAAGGCACCCCGCGCCAGCGGATCGGGGTGCGGGGTGCGTTCGCCGGTAAGGTAAGGAAGGAAGAGAAGCCCATCGCTGCCAGGCGGTATGCTGGCGGCTGGCTCGACCAACGCGTCAAAATCGGTCTCGGGGGCCAGGGCGTCCCGGTACCAGCGCAGACTGCCGGCGGCGGAGAGCATCACGCCCATCAGGTGCCATTTGCCGGGCACCGCGTGACAGAAGGCGTGCAGCCGTCCCTCTGGTTCGATGATGGCCTGGTCGGCCGCGGCAAAGACGACGCCCGACGTGCCCAGGCTGAGGGAGACGACGCCCTCGACGACGGCCCCGGTGCCCACGGCGGCGGCGGCCTGGTCGCCCCCGCCGCCCATCACGGGCGTGCCCACCGTCAGGCCCGTGGCCTCGGCCGCCTGAGGGGTGACGCGTCCCGTCACGGCTGTGCCCTCGAACGTGGGCGGCAGCCACGCGGGGTCGATCTCCAGGGCGTTGACGACCGTCCTCGACCAATCGCGCGCCCGGACGTCAAAGAGCAGGGTCCCCGCACCGCCTGCCTTGTCGGTGGCGTACTCGCCCGTCAGCTTGAGCCGCACATAGTCCTTGGGCAGCAAGATCTGGCGCACCCGGGCGAATATGTGCGGTTCGTTGTTCTTGACCCACAGGATCTTGGGCGCGGTGAAGCCTGTGAGGGCATCGTTGCCGGTGATCTGGATGAGCCGTTCTTTGCCCAACCGCTCGCGGATCTCGTCACATTCCGCCCCTGTGCGCTGGTCGTTCCACAGGATGGCTGGGCGCAGTACCTCGCCGTCCCGATCGAGCAGCACGAGGCCGTGCATCTGGCCCGTCAGCCCCACGCCCGCGACGTCGGCCGGGTCCGCATTCGATTCCGACAGCACCTGGCGGACGCTGCTGGCGGTCGCCCGCCACCACAGATCGGGGTGCTGCTCGGTCCACATGGGCCGGGGCGTGTCGAAGGTATAGTCCGACGAGGCGACTCCAAGCCCCTCGCCGTCCGCGCCCATCAGCAGCGCCTTTGTCGCTGTGGTGGACGAATCAATGCCCAGGTAACAGGTCATGTGAGCATTCCTCCTGTCATAGGTCTTGATCGTGATCGCGCTGCTGAAGACCATCCCGTGCCGCTGAGGGACACCCACTGAAGCGTGTCGTTGGTCAAGCAGTTCAGCCTCCGAAGAGCCGGTGCGGGAGGCCTTTTCGCCAGGAAAAACACTCCTAGCGCCGCCTGTTCACGACGGCGCGGGTCCAGCAAACACGGCCTTTGGCAATGCTCCGGCGGCTAATCGCCACGAACCACAAAACGCGCTTTCAAAGCGTGCTGATCGAGGGAATGCGCTCCGACAAAGAGCTCGTATTCGAGCGGTTCCACGACAAAGCCCGCCTTGGCCTCGTCATAGTAGGCCAGCCGGGATGCCGGCAGGCTGAGTTGTACGGACTTGGTCTCACCCGGCTGTAGCGCAACTCTGGTGAACGCCCTGAGTTCTTTGGGCGCCTGCTCCACCGCTGATCCAATGGGCGAGACGTAGAGCTGGACCACTTCCTCTCCGGCGTGTGCTCCGGTATTGGAGACGTCCAGGCTCACGCTCAAGGTCTCTGATGGGCCGACCTGGTTCTGGTCGAGCGTCAAGTTGGCGTAGCGGTAGCTGGTATAGCTGAGGCCGAAGCCAAAGGGGAAGGCCGGTGTACTGCCGTCCCGCTCGAGCTTGCGATAGCCGTGCCACAGGTCGTATTCGATCTCGGTCGCATCCTTATCAAACACGGGCAGGTCTTGGGCACGCTGGGGAATCGCGAGTGGCAGCTTGCCGCTTGGGTTGACCCGGCCCAGCAGTATATCGGCCAGCGCGTGGCCACCTTCCATGCCGGGATACCAGAGCATCAGGATGGCCGGCACGCGCTCGCGCCAGGCTTCCATGATCACGCCACTGCCGCCCATGACCGCGACAACGGTCTGCGGATTCACGGCAGCGATCGCCTGGATCAGCGCTTCATCTTCAGGGTGCAGGGTGAGCCGGTCGCGGTCGCCGCCGGACAAGAACCCCTCATCCGGCTGCCCCGCCAGCCCTTGCATGAACCCTTGGACGATGGGCATCTCCTCCGGGGTAGGGGCCGGGAACAGGAAGGCCAGGTTCTGCATCGTGGCCGGGTCGAGGAACTCTCCTTCGTCCTTGTGGTCGTAGCCTACAACCAGCAGGACCGCATCGGCCGCCTGGGCGGTTGCTCTTGCGTGTTCGAGATCGCTGCCATCGTCGTGCAGCACCTCCGCTTGGCTCTTGAGCGCGGCCTGAACCCCCTCAAGCGGGGTGACCACGTAGGCGGGGCGGGTGTTACTGGAGCCATCATCGCCGGTGTTGGGCGTGTCGGCCAGCCGGCCGATCACGGCGATTGTCTGCACATCCTGCAGTGGTAGCAGGTCTCCGGCGTTCTGCAAGAGCACTACGGATTTCTCCGCCGCTTCTCGCGCCAGGGCCCGGTGGCTCTCGCTGCCGACCTGCTCCGCATCGTAGGTTCCTGGCCGGACCATGCGCAGTTGTTGGCGCAGCAAGCGGTGCACGGCGTCATCGATCCGTTCTAGCGGGACCTCGCCGCTTTCGACCAGGTGTTTCAGATGCTGATGATAGTGCATTTGGAAGGGCATCTCCAGGTCCTGGCCGGCCAGAACCGCTTTCTTGGCATCGCGCATGCCAAAGATAAAGTCGGTCAGCACATATCCCGCAAAGCCCCACTGCTCTTTGAGAATGTCAGTCAGCAAAACCTCGTTCTGCCCGCACCATTCACCGTTCACGCCGTTGTACGCGCTCATCACCGCGGCGACCCCCTCGTCCACCACGCGTTTGAAGTGCGGCAGATAGACCTCGTGGAGCGCCCTGGGGCTGATCGTTACATCGACTTTGAAACGGGCGTTCTCCATCGAGTTGAGCGCATAGTGCTTGGCACAGGCCATGGCGTGTCGCTGCACGCCCCGGGTGAGGGCAGCGCCCATCTCGCCCACATGGTAGGGGTCCTCGCCGTAGGTCTCCTGGGCGCGTCCCCAGGCCGGATGCCGGAGCAGATTGATGCAGACGCCGCCGAACAGGGTGCCTCCCAGCGCACGCAGCTCGCGCCCAATGACGTCCCCGATCCGTTCTTCGAGGGCCACGTCCCAGGCCGCGCCCCGGGCCATGGAAACCGGGAAAGTGGTCGCTCCATCCATTACCACGCCGCGGGGGCCATCCACAAATCGGATGCCGGGGATGCCGAGCCGGGAAATGACGCCTGCGTTCCACGGATGAGCCCCATAGCCGCCGCCCATCATCTCGGCAAGGCCCGCCCAGAAAGGCGAGTCGCCATCCATCATCGCGAGTTTCTCGTCCAGCGTAAGCTGCGCCAGCAGCTCGCGAGATTTGAGCTCAATCTGCTCGTCGGAGAGTTCCGCTCCCGGCTCAAAGCCGGCAAAGGTTGCTTGTTCATTCGTTTGAGTCATCGCTACACAGACCTCCTTGTAGAAATGTGGCTCTTTGGGACTTTGCGTGGTCAGGGCGCTGGAGTCCCCAACTTGTTGGGGTATCCACGCGCAAAACCCGAACAAGTTCGGGCCTCCGACACGCTATCCCGCGAAATCC
>Ga0180438_10009053_pt1 | contig 12510 bp, 10 predicted proteins | sample SS_ome_12_FD_132455 | JGI IMG/M metagenome (GOLD analysis project Ga0180438, IMG submission 132455) | Hypersaline lake sediment archaeal communities from the Salton Sea, California, USA - SS_3_D_2 metaG | ecosystem: Environmental > Aquatic > Non-marine Saline and Alkaline > Hypersaline >...
GCTGAGCAAGATGGTCAGCCGAAGGTCGCCATCGTGGGGGGTGGACCGGCCGGGCTCAGCTGCGGCTATTTCCTAGCCAGGCTTGGATACCGGCCGACCGTGTTTGAGAAGCTGCCTATTCCCGGAGGCATGCTCGCTGTTGGCATCCCAGAGTATCGTCTGCCGAAGAAGGTTCTGCAGCGTGAGATCGCAGCGATCGAGTCGCTGGGCGTGGAGATACGGACCAATACGACAGTAGGAGAAGACATCACACTGGCTGAACTGCAGGCCAGAGGCTACAAGGCCTTCTTCCTGGCTCCCGGTGCACAGGTGAGTCGACCGCTCGGGATACCCGGGGAAGGACTGGAGGGCTGCATCGCAGCGACTTCTTTTCTGCGGGATCTGAGCCTGAACGGCAGTGAAAGTGCGGTCGGTCAACGCGTGGCTGTGATTGGCGGTGGCAACGCGGCGATCGATGCGGCTCGCTGCGCGCTGCGCCTGGGTGCAGAGAACGTGAGCGTGCTCTACAGACGCACCAAAGAGGAAATGCCTGCCCAGAAGGAAGAGATCGAGGCCGCCGAGCGAGAGGGCGTAGGGTTTCACTTTCTGGTCAGCCCAGCGCAGATTCTGAGCAATGGAAACCGAGTCTGCGGCATTGAATGCCAGCACATGAGACTGGGAACTTTCGGACGGGACGGTCGTAGGAAGCCAATCCCGCTGGAGGGCTCTAGCTTTCGTCTTGAGGCGGACATGGTGATCCCTGCGATCGGACAGCTCTCCGATACCACAGACATCGTCTCAGAGGAGAAGCTGCAAGTCGGCCCTGCCGGTCTGCTTGTAGCCGACAACAAAGGCAGGACCAATGTGCCCGGGTTGTTTGCCGGGGGTGATGCCACCTCCGGTCCGGCAACGGTTGTTGAAGCGATTGCTGCCGGCGAGAGAGCGGCGGTGTCGATCGATCGCTACCTTGGTGGAGGGGGCAGCAACAGCTACACCTGGCGCCTGAGGCGGCCTGCTGACAGCCCCTTTGATCCAAACGCCGAGCCAGCGAAGCATGCTCGGTGCCAAGTTCCAGAGCTGGCGGCGGAATCGCGCTGCAACGGATTTGAGGAAGTGCAAGGGGGGATCACAGCGGAAGTTGCGGTTCGTGAAGCGCACCGATGCTTGCGGTGTGACTATGGAAAAGCGGGGGACCAGCGCGATGCAGATCACGATTGACGGACGGCAGGTAGAGGCCAAGGAGGGTCGGACCGTTCTTCAGGTTGCTCGCCAAAACGGGATCCACATACCGACACTGTGCTACCACGAAGCACTGCAGCCCTTTGGAGCCTGCCGGCTCTGCGTGGTCGAAATCGAGACCAGCCGAGGCCGCAGGCTGGTGACATCGTGCACACACCCGTGCAGCGAGGGCCTAGCTGTGCACACTGCATCGGACGCGGTCCTGCAGTCGCGGCGAATCACGGTCGAGTTGCTGATGGCCTCGGCTGAACACGTGCCCCTCATTCAACAATTGGCCAATGAACTGGGTGTGAAAGAGCCCCGCTTCACGATGCCGGAGAACACGTGCGTTCTGTGCGGTCTGTGTGTTCGGGCGTGCAACGAGATCGTGGGCGTCGGTGCAATCAGTGTCATCAATCGTGGTATTGACAAGGAGGTGAGTCCCCCATTTCACATCGCTTCCAATGCGTGCATTGCCTGCGGAACCTGTGTGCTGATATGCCCAACCGGCGCTATCACGCTTGCGGATATCAATGGCGGCGCTGAAACCGCACACAAGTGGGATTCGGCTTTTCAGGCCGTGAGCTGCCGAATGTGTGGGCACCATAGCCTTCAGCCGGTCTTTGCTGACCATATCAAGTTACTGACTGTAGATGAAGCGACCGCAACCATCCCCGCAGGGGAGGCAGTGTCATGAGCGACACAAGGCTGGGCATCTTTCTCTGCGCCTGTGGCGAGCAGATATCGTCCGTCATCGATCTGGATGATGTTAAGCGGAGAGCGTGGGACCTACCAGGTGTTGTCTGTGTGCAGCAGCTGCCGTTTGCGTGTTCGCCCGATGGGCTGGACGCAATTCGCGAGACGATCCACAAGGACAGTCTCGACAGAGTTGTTGTCGCGGGGTGCACGCCCCGCACGGTCGCGCAGGCATGCAAGGGCGCTTGCCAAGCGGCTGGCATAGATGATGATCTTTGCCAGCTGGTGGACATTCGTGAGGGGTGCGCCTGGCTGCATCGTGCTGAGCCGAGCCCGGCAACGCACAAGGCAGTCGATCTGATACGGATGGGAGTGGCCCAAGTTTCTCTGTGCCAGCCGCGCCAGCGCGTGCAGGTGGAGCTGCCGAGCAGGGCGCTTGTCCTGGGCGGGGGGCTCTCCGGGTTAACCAGCGCCGCAATTCTGGCTGACTCTGGTATTCCAGTCACCCTGGTCGAGCGTGGCGATTCCCTGGGTGGATGGCTGCGCCAGATGCACACCCTGCATCCGAGCCCACAGGATGCCAGCCCACTTCTGGCCGAGAGGATTCGGGCCGTCCGCGAGCATTCGATGATTGATGTGCTTCTGGGGAAGCACGTGACAGCCATTTCACGGAACCTAGGTTCGTACACCGTTAGTGTCAATGGATCAGCGTATTCAAATGATTCTGTGAGATCGTTTGAGGTGGGCGCCATTATTGTGGCTACCGGTGCCGAGATGCTCCAGCCAGATGGTCTCTATCGCTATGACGGGGAGCGAGTAGTCACACAGCTCGAGTTTGAACGCGAACTCGCACAGATGGAGAGTTCGGAAGGGACACAAACGGCGCTATCCCACGTGGTCATGATCCTCTGTGCCGGACAGAGAACTGACCAAGTCCCTTATTGTTCCGGCGGCTGTTGTGTCCTGGCGTTGAAGCAGGCGGTAGAGATCAAACAGATGTCGCCAGACACGGAGGTTTCCATCCTCTTCCGCGACCTGAACCTGCTCGGCAGGATCGAGCATGAAAGGCAGCTCCTGCGTGCCCGCGAACTCGGCACAAAGTTCATTCGTTATCGTCCTGGGGAACCGCCGGTGGTGCTGGAAGATCAGGTTGCGGTTGACGATCAGCTGAGCGGTGTGAGGCAGAGCATCCCATATGATCGCATCGTCCTGGCAACTCCACTGGTGCCGCAGCGCGATGCAGGTGCGGTGGCACACATGCTGCGTATCGTTCGGGACAAAGATGGCTTCTTCCCGCAAGTGCGGTCGCGCCTACGGCCTGAGAATCGCCCCGAGCGCGGTATCTACGTCTGCGGGGCAGCCCACCGCCCCTGCGACTGGTTGGAGGCCGAATTCGAGGCTACCGTGGCGGCCTTCCAGGCCGTGCGGCATCTGCGCAAGGGGCTCGTGAGCCGTGCGGCAAACGTGGCGGCCATTGACGAAGAGCGATGCTCTGGATGTGGCACATGCGGGCAGCATTGCCCGTTTGGTGCGATTACAATGCGCCAGGGCCAAATCCTCGATGTTGCTCACATTGACCCGCTGCTATGCACCGGCTGTGGCAGCTGCGTGGTGCTTTGCCCGGTCAAGGCCATCAGCATGCCTATCAACAACGATATGCAGATCATAGCCCAGGTAGAGGCCGCCTTTGAAGGTCGATCTGATGATGGGGAAGTCAGAATCCTTGCCTTCGGTTGTGAGTGGAGCTGTTGTGCCGCGGCTGAGCTGGCAGGCGCCCGCGGGCTGACATACCCGGCCAGTGTTCGCATGATCGTTGTGCCCTGTTCAGTGCGCATTGATCCGCTTCACGTGCTGTGGGCCTTCCTAAGTGGAGCTGATGGTGTGTTCCTTGGCGCTTGCGCACCGGGCGAATGTCATTACCGTGGCGGCAACAGCCTTGTCGAACAGCGCGTTGACCGGCTCAGCACGCTGCTCACTTCTAGCGGATTTGACGCCAGGCGGTTGCGGTTGGAGTGGATAACGTCGGACGACGCCCATGATCTTGTGTCAAAGATACAGAGGTTTGCCGAGCTTGTTGACGCTCTGGGTCCGAGCTCGGTGAGAAATGAGCGACTGGACAAAGGAGATCGGTAGATGTCAACACGACTGCGAGACGAGGTATGGGCCCTAGACCGATGCTCCGGCTGTGGCGCATGCGTTGCGGCCTGTTCGAAGGGTGTGCTGCATTGGATGGACGAGGAGCACCCTCTTCTGGAGGAGCGAGAGAAGCTTCTAGGCTTGTCACGGCTCAAGCTGCGAACCTGCGAGGTCTGTGAGCAGTTCTGTGAACTGAGCTGCCCGCGGCTGGTTGAATGGCCGATACGACCAGATGGCAGGATGGTGTCGGCGCGGGCGACTGGAGTTGTCCGCAGCGGCGAGGTGAATGATCTGATCCGAGCAATGCTTGTAGCCGCCCGCTCGGCTGACCTGATAGATGGGGTTGTGATGCTGGATATCGATCCTTGGGCGGTAGAGCCTGTAACGCGCGTAGCAGCGAGCGTGGAGGAGATTGCCAGCACAATGGGCATGCAGTATTTGTGGGCCCCGGTGCTCGGCGCGCTCAACGAAGCGGTTTTTGAGAGAGAGCTGACGCACCTCGCAGTTGTCGGTCCGCCCTGTGTAGCTCAAGGTGCGAGGCGCCTATCACAGTCCGAACACGAACGGTTGTGGCCCTATCGGGAGGCGATTCGCGCCGTAATTTCGCCTTTCTGCACAGGTATCTATCGGCCAAACATGATCACGGACCTTATCGAAATTGCCATGGGCATTGAGCGGCATCGGATACGCGAGCTCAGGATGCAGCCGCGCGAGGCCAAGCTGGCAATCACGCTGTGGGATGGTACGCGGACAGTGGCCCCTCTCACAGAGGTCGAGCTCTTCACACGGCAAGGTTGCGGGCATTGCGATGACTATATCGGGCTTGCAGCTGATGTGTCAGTTGGTGTGGTAGGTTCAGCAGAAGGCTGGGCCACGGTCGTGACCCGGACGCCGGTGGGAGAGAGTCTGGTTCAGAATGCAGAGCTCTTTGGGCTGATTGAAACGGCGCCTGGTGTTGACGAAGAAGCTGTAAGGGCGGCACAGATGGCCAAGGATCGTCGCACCCGAGCGCAAGCCGTAGATGAGTTGAAGATCCTAATGCTGGATGCGCTCGCCGAACCGCAGAAGCGAGCGGCGGCAAAGCGTGAGTTTGTACAGCTATTTGGTGCCACGGCGAGCAAACCACGGGTGAAGGAGGAGTGTGATGGCTTCTGTAACGGATGTTAGGAGGCAGGATGTGCTCACGATGGGGCGGGAGCCCGGTGAGCGGGTCGAGATCGCTGGTACCGGCCTTGGTTTACGAGCTGTCAATGCGCAGCTCAGAGGGACATCGCCGAATGGTCCGATTCGCATCAGAGATGTGGCGGGCCTCAGCGGCCTGGCAGCCGGCTTGGAGCAGGGAGAGTTACTTGTGGACGGGCATGCTGGCGACTACCTCGCCGCGCTCAACGACGGAGCCACTGTTCGCGTTTTGGGCGACGTGGGACGCTATCTAGCCGATAACATGACCCGCGGCACAGTCATGGTGGCGGGCAATGCTGGCTACGGAGCAGCACCCTACTGCTATGGAGGGTGTGTGGTGATAGACGGCGATGCGGGTGACTTTACTGCCGTGATGAACAAGGGTGCGACAGTCATAGTTGGTGGCGATGCCGGCGACGATGTTGCGACCTACATGCTCGCTGGTGAAGTAATCATTGCTGGTGATGCGGGTGAGAACCTCGGCAATTACCTTATCCGTGGAAACATATACGTGGGCGGTGAGTGGAAGAGCCTGGGCCACAACACCAAGTTGGAGGCCATGACCCCGGACGATGTCTCCAAGTTGGAGAGGTTGTTCAAAGAGTACGGCATTGATGCCGAGCCGTCGGGCTTTCGCAAGGTCGGCCCGCTGTCAGTAAAGCCCTTCTACAAGTCGAAATCACCAGCCGAAGCGGATAGTCAGTCCAGACGCACGTAGCAGGCGATTTCAGGAGACATTCCATGCCACCCGTCAACGGAACGTTCTGTGTCACAGTGATGAAAGACCGCTGCATCAATGCCAAAATGCCCGGCAAGTGCGCCACTTGTGTCGAGGTCTGTCCCTACGACGTCTATGCGCTGGACGAACGGGGACATGTGCGCGTGCAGAACTACAATGCCTGTGTGGGCTGCCGAATCTGCGCCGAGTTCTGTCCGGAGGACGCCATTCGGATCAATCCCGCAGAGTCCGAATTCGTCGTGAGGTCGCCATGGACCTTCCCGCAGGTGGAAGAGATCCATCAGAAGGCGCAGTCTGGACAGTACGCGCTGCGTGGTTTTGGGGCTATGGGCTTTGTGCCAAGCTTTGACAATGTCACGGTCGTACCCTCACAGATTGCTTCGCCCGCACCCCGCGACAAGTACCGGGAAGAGTGCGACATGAGCGTTGTGATCGGAGAGGATAGCTGTGAGCAACCTATTTACCTGAAGTACCCGCTTTTCTTTGCCGCTATGTCATTCGGTGCGCTGTCGAGAGAAGCCAGGATGGCGTTGGCAATTGGAGCCGCCCAGACAGGCATCATGAGCAACACGGGTGAGGGGGGGTTGCTCAAAGACGAGACCTGGCTCATAGATGGCTACGAAAACGAAGCACGGACCCTGAGGCGATGGCAGCCTGGAGGAAGCCTGATTGTGCAGTGGTCGACGGGACGATGGGGCGTCTCGGCGGGCTATGTGCGGGCCGGAGACGGTGTTGAGATCAAGATTGGACAGGGTGCCAAGCCAGGCATGGGGGGGCATCTGCTGGGTGCCAAGGTCACACCCGAGATTGCGGCTGTTCGAGGGATCCCCGTGGGGAGTGACGCGCTCTCTCCGTGCCGATACTACGATGTGCAGAATCCGGACGATATGAAACACATGGTTGGTCTTCTACGGGATGTGACCGAATACCAGGTACCCATTCTGTTCAAGTTGGGTCCGAGCCGTCCCTACGAGGACGTCAAGGCCTGTGTCGAAGCGGGGGCGGACGCCATCTCGATAGATGGCTTGGTTGGAGGCACTGGCGCTTCACCGGCAGTTGTCACGCAGGGTGTGGGTATCCCGACATTGGCGCTTATACCGCCGGCCGTGCGGGCACTCAAGGAGATGGGCGTTCATCACAAAGTCAAGCTGTTCATTCTTGGTGGCATGCGCAGTGGCTTGGACGCTTTCAAAGCTATAGCCTTGGGTGCGGACGGCGTAGGATTTGGGGCAGCCGCTGAGATCGCGATGGGCTGCCGCGCCTGCATGGCCTGTCACACAGGGCGTTGTCCTTACGGAATCACATCGCAGGATCCCGAGTTGAGAGCACGGCTGGAGCCGGTGGAGGCTGGTCGGCGGCTGGCGAACTTTGTCGAAGCAACTGCGGAGGAAATAAAGATCCTGACGATGCTTTCAGGCCACGCCAGTGTGAGTGAGCTGGGTGAGGAGGATCTACGAGCCATGGATGTGAATACTGCCGCGATCACGGGGCTGAAGCTGGTTGGGTATGAACGAAGGCTCCCATGGTGGGCCGGCAGGGAAGACGAGTTGAACGTTGCATAGAGATACCACAGGTAGCGAAAAAGGAGGCTCAGGGATGTCAGCAGCTACATTCGATGGAACGAAGATGAAGGAAATGATGGGGCAGGCTCTGCAGTTTGGCGCTCAGAAGCTCGGCCACGGCGATGTGCAGCGGACTCTGAATGCACTGGGGCACGGCGACTGCGTTGCCTGCGAGTATGTACGCTACGGCCTGGCGCAGGAGATTGGAGAATACCTGGGCTCGATGGACGGCTCGATCAAAGCTGTCTATACGTTTGAGCCAGAGTATGCTACGGGTGTCGATGGCGCAGTCGGTCGGCCTGGTCTCTCGCCTGCCATCAGCATGATCGCATGGGTAGAGCACAAGACCGCGGCGCTCTCGTCGGTCGTGGATATGCTCACGGAGGCCGTGGCCCAAGAGATGCGCCAGCTCGAATGCCCAAAGGCCAATGCCTTGTGCCGCCGGCTGGATGTGAAGGTTGTTGACGACGATGAGGTACAGAGTCGTCTTGGATACGGCGCGCTGGTCGACTCGCTGTATATCCGACCGCTGGAAGTCTGGCACCGATAGGCTCATTCGTCGCCTTCGCTCCAACAGGAAGGAAGCGAGGCGAGGTTCCGTGCCCTGCCCAGCGTGGCTGGGCTGAGGCCATGTTCCAGACGCCTGGATCACCTTGGGCAATCCTCCTTCGAGTGATGGGCTGCCGTGAGTTACTCAGTTTGAGCGGCTGAGCTTACGGCAGCCCGACTCTCTGCAGACGTTTCTTGCGGCATTTCTGACGGACCTTGCACTCACTGGTTCCTGACAGATCTCCGTTTTGCGCCTCGCCTTGAACGGCCCTCTTTGAGGGAAGAGCCTCCCCCTACATGGTCCGGCGTCTGGACCCTTCTTAGCAAGGCCCTCAGGCCTGCGACATCCGTTTTGATGGCTCTGGGAGCCGAGGGTATACTCTTCCCCACGCTTCAGACCGCGGCACGGCTTGGTGCGGCCGGCACACCCATTACTCGAATCCCACAGGGAGGTCATTGTGGCGGAAGGCATTGGAGATCGCTTTCAGCGGGAGACAAAGTATGTGCGCGGTGGAATTGGCGGCGGGCCACTGGACTGGGCGGCAAAGCCGGACACGTACAAGCGATACCCCTCAGCGTCGCGGGTCTTTCTGAGCCCGCCACAGACATCGGGCGGTGCACCCTTGTGGGAGGTGCTGGCTGCACGCCGTAGCGTTCGACTCTTTGAGGGTGAGCCGCTCAGCGAAGTGGAGCTTTCGCAGCTGCTGTGGGCTGCTCAGGGTATCACTGCTCGAGCTCAGGGCTACGCCTTTCGCACTGCGCCGTCTGCGGGTGCGCTGTATCCTGTAGAGACCTACGTGGTTCTGAATTCGGTGTCAGGCATTGAGCCAGGCGTGTACCATTATGCTGTGGAGGACCATTCCTTGGAACAGTTGAGGGTGGGCGATTTGGGGATCGAAGCTGCGCGTGCTGCTCTTGACCAAAGGATGGCTGCCTTGGCCAACATCGTGTTCATCTGGACAGCGGTGTTCCAAAGAAGCAAGTGGAAGTACCGACAACGGGCGTATCGGTACTGCTACCTCGATGCCGGCCACTTGGCCCAGAACGTGGCCCTCGCTGCTGTGGCGCTGGGCCTGGGGAGCTGTCAGATCGCCGCTCTGTATGACGAGGAGGCGAACCGGCTACTCGGGCTGGACGGTGAACAGGAGAGTACCCTCTATATGACGGTCGTCGGTCGGCTCGGGTAACCACAGCCAGTAGATGAACTGAGCGCCGTTGAAGTGAGGCCCCAGCCAACAAGGGTCAATGGCGGCGACCTCTGCCAAGTCTGCTGATGCCAGATGGTCTTTTCGCCTCTCCCAACAATGTAACCGTAGTCAACTTTCTCTCCCAGGCGCGCCCTGCCAGTGCAATGCAGTTGCCGCAGCATCTGACGCAGAGACTCCCTGTCGTTCAGCTTGACAAATGGCAGAAGAGCAGCTAGAATTGCGACAGTTCTGAACTCCCGGACACTAGAACTGTGCCTCACTGCCTGCGAGGGCTATGCGATGTCGCAATTACTGGAAGAGATTCAGATCCATGGCGTCTCGGACGCCATCTCCGAGCAGATCCTCAGGCTCATTTCGACCGGCGCGCTCAGACCGGGCGACGCTTTGCCCCCACAACGACAGCTTGCCTCGCAACTAGGTGTTAGCCTCTCATCACTGCGCGAAGCGCTACGTGGCTTGGCTGCTATCGGCGTCATTGAAATCAAGCGCGGTTGTGGCACCTATGTCTGTGACCATGCTGCAGCTGCTCTGGTCAAGCAGTTTGACTGGGCCTTGATACTTCAAGAGGAGGAGACACGCGAACTCTTTGAGGCTCGCAGGGTGATCGAAGTCAGCGTGGCCGGATACGCTGCCCAGCGCGCCACGCCCCAGCAGGTCGAGGACTTGAAGGCGCTTGGCGCGGCCATGATGTCCAGCTGGCAAGCGCGGGACCTGCAGAGTCTGGAGCAGCAAGACTTGCGGTTCCACCTCGCCATTGCCGAGGCCGCTGGCAACTCCCTCCTTCTCCACCTTGCGCAGAGCCTCTACGCGGTAGTGGAGCAGTTTATCACCATCGTTCCACATACCCAGCATGGCATGCAGAATCACCTTCGTATTCTTGAGGCGATCGCGAGGGGCAATCCAAACGAGGCTCAGGATGCTGTTCGCGACCTGCTTGATCAGACTGAGCAGTTGTATCAGAAGCACAAGTCCGGTGGCTGACAGGTCTTGGGAAAAGGGATGTGCCATGTTTCGGGCAGGCGATCCTCTGAGGAGCTAGATGCGATGAAGTGCGTGCTGCTAGACAACCCCGTTCATGACCAGGCATTGGCTGTTCTGGAAGAGCACGCCAATCCACTGTTGATGTACAAAGCCTCGCTGGCTGAGCTGAGGCACAGCCTGCCCGAGGCCCACGCCGCTATCGTGTCCACGAGATTCCCCATCACCGCACAGGAGGTCGAGCTGGGGGTGCGTTTGGAGGTCATCGGCCGACCGGGAGCCGGCGTTGACAGTGTTGACATCGCTGCAGCGACCAAGGCCGGCATCCCAGTGGTGTACACTCCAGATGGACCCACAGAGTCCGTGGCGGAGCATGCTGTGTGCTTCATGCTGATGCTGTCCAAGCAGATGCTGAAGGCAGATGCGGCAGTGCGTAGGGGAGACTTTCAGTTTCGCTCTCGTAGCCAAGGCGCCGAGTTGTATGGCAAGACGCTGGGCATTATTGGAGGTGGGCACATCGGGTCGTGCGTGGCCAGCATCTGCAGGTCAGCCTTTGGCATGAAGGTCCGGATCTATGATCCCTACATCACCCCTGAGCGGGCGCGTGAGTGCGGCGGTGATCTGTGCGAGACGATAGGCGAGCTGATGGCTGACTCCGATTTCGTGTCAGTCCATACTCCGCTGACGCCTGGCACGCGTGGTCTCGTGGGCGCCCGGGAACTAGCTCTGATGAAGCCTACGGCTTTTCTGATTAACACTTCGCGCGGGCCCGTGATTGATGAGTCGGCCTTGGTCGAGGTACTGCGCGATGGTCGCATTGCAGGTGCTGGTCTGGACGTCTTTGAGCAGGAGCCTCCCGATCCAGACCTTGAGCTGCTAAGCATGCAGAATGTCGTGCTCTCGCCGCACATGGCGAGCTTCACGGAGGAAGGCCGCTACCGCATGGGGATGGGCGTTGTGCAGCAGGTGCTGGAGGTACTGAAGGGGGAGCGTCCTCGCTTTCTGGCGAACCCAGAAGTATGGGATCACAGGCGCGCCATTTCGCAATAGGAGGCACTGTCGATGAGAAAGAACGCCACTCTGGAGGCGCTTGGGGAGGGGAAGGCCGTATTCGGTACCATGCTTCAGGAACTGCGATCGCCTGCCATCCCGCAGGTGATGGCCACGGCCGGCTTTGATTTCATCTTCATTGACATGGAGCACGGTGCGTTCAACTGGGAAACCATGGCTGATCTGGTCAAGGTGACGCGCCTGACGGGGATGACGCCTTTCGTCCGCGTGTCGGATGACCAGTACCACCTGATTGCACGGGTGCTGGACGCAGGTGCGCAGGGGATCATGGTGCCACGGGTAGAGAGGCGTGAGCAGGTTGAGAACGTAGTGCGATGGTCAAAGTTCCCACCCGAGGGATCCCGGGGCTGCTCAATCCTCAAAGGACATTCCGATTATCAGCCGCAGCCCATGTTGGAGTTTGTACGACACTTAAACCGTGAGAACATGGTGATCCTGCAGATCGAGCGCGAGGCAGCGGTCCGGGACATTGACCAACTCCTGACCGTGCCAGGTGTGGATGCCGTCATCGTGGGACCCAACGACTTGGCTTTGTCACTTGGCATCGCCGAGGACATGCACCATCCACTGATGGTGGAGAGTCTCGAGACAATCGTCGCGGCCTGCCGCCGACATGGGCTGCCCTGTGGCATGCATATTGGCAATCTGGAGGCGCTCAAAGAGTGGATGGCAAAGGGCATGCGTTTCATCGTCTACTCAACGGACCTCAGCTTCCTGTTGAAAGGGGCAAGGGACGGCCTGAAAGCGCTGCGCGAAGCTGTGTGAAAGCGAGCATACAACGGAAAGGGTAGAGCGCAATGGGTGAGCTGCTAGTCAAGAACGGCCTGATCGTCACCATGGATGGCGATAGGAAAGTCTATAGGAACGGCAGTATCCGAGTCGAGGACAGCCGCATCAAAGAAATCGGTCCGGCGAACAAGGTTGCGGCCAAGACGCCTGACTGCGAGGTCATCGATGCCACTGGGCAGATTGTGATGCCCGGATTCGTTAGTTGTCATAATCATCTGTACAGCGCGGTGGTGCGCAGCATCCCGTACTCGGGATTCGCTGATGCCGATTTCTCTTTCATTGCCTGGATGGAGCAGTTCTGGCTCCCGCTGTTGGAGGATCGCGTAACACGTGAGCAGATGTACGTTGGCACATTGGCCAACTGCCTGGAGCACATCCGCAGCGGGATCACCACGACCACCGA
>Ga0180438_10009054_pt1 | contig 12510 bp, 6 predicted proteins | sample SS_ome_12_FD_132455 | JGI IMG/M metagenome (GOLD analysis project Ga0180438, IMG submission 132455) | Hypersaline lake sediment archaeal communities from the Salton Sea, California, USA - SS_3_D_2 metaG | ecosystem: Environmental > Aquatic > Non-marine Saline and Alkaline > Hypersaline >...
ATGTTTGTATTGATGGTCCAGTTTTTTCATTGGCTGAACTCAAGAATTTACCAAATGAATATTAATAATAAAAATAAATATGGAGAGAAAAGATGGTTGAAGAGGTAATTCCAAAATCATTTGAAGATTTGATAAAAGAAGTGCATGAAAAAGGAATATGTGGCGAATGTGGTGGTTGTGTTTCATTCTGTTCGGCAGGAGAATTACATGCAATCGAAATGTCGCAAGTTGGTCCACCACATTATGCTAATAAAGATAATTGTTTACATTGTGGGATTTGTTATTTGGTATGTCCCCAAACTCATATATTAGATAAGGAATTAAATGAGAAATATAACTATAAAGTATCCATAGGTAATTGGAGAAAAATTACTTCAAGTCAAGCAAATTCTATTGAGATAAGGAATAATGCTACAGATGGAGGCGTTGTCACAGCTTTATTGATCTATTTATTAGAAAAAAACCTAATAAAAGGCGCTATGGTATCAAAAAAGGAAGGTTTATTTAACCGATTTCCATTCTTTGCCACTACAAAAGAAGAATTAATCGATGCGGCTGGATCTCATTATGACATCTCACATGGTATTGTCAGTTTAAAAAAGTATAATTCTTTCGTTCCTACTATAACTAAACTTAAGAGTGTTGTGAGTTCAGATGCCATGAATATTGCTGTTGTTGGTACACCATGTCAGATAATGTCAATAAGAAAGATGCAAGAACTTAGTATTTTGCCTGCTCACATTGTGAAATATACATTTGGTTTATTCTGTAATTTAAATTTCTCTTTTGATATCGAAGCTCGGAAGAAACTAGAAGAAAAATTTGATATCTCGTTTGATGATGTAGAAAATCTAAACGTTAAAGAAAATTTAATCGTTCAACTTAAAAATAAGCAAGTAAAATATATGGATTTTAAAGATTTGCATGAATTCGCTCGACCCGCATGCTTTGCTTGTCGCGATTTTTCGAATGTATATGCAGATATTTCTTTTGGGGGTTTAGGTTCTAAAGATGAATATACAACATCTGTTATTAGGACAGATATTGGGGAAGAATTGTACAATAATGCATTAAAAGAGGGTTATATAATTGAACCATCTAGCCTTAATACTTCGGTAAAAAAGTCAGAAATGCTAGCAAAAGTAATTAGTTTTGGGAAACGAAAATTCGATCGATACAAGAAATTTAGGGAAGGAAAGCTTTAAAATTACTATCAAAAATTAAAAATATTTCCCGTATTGTAAATTGTTCCATCAAGATCCAACTCAATTTGTCCACCAGATGCTATTTTAATAGCATAATTGATTCCTTCCAATACGCTATTCATCATGAATTCATATGCTTTAAAGCAATCCGTCAATTGTTCGCGCTGATTTTCTGAAAGGCATTTAGAGATCGCGGGAATGAGTTCTGGAATGAAATCTTGACTAATCATGATATCCTCAGTATCAATCATGGTTTCTCGTGCAATCGAAAAAGGATTTTGAATATCTATTTTTGCTAACATTACTTTGCATACAAATAAAGATGCTTTGATTTCCCTCATAATAAATTTAATTCGATTTTTATCATCCAAATACTTTTTAAAGGTTAATGCTTGAATGATATCATCATTGGTTATAGTATCTTTAGTGTCTAAGAGTTCACTTACTCTTTCTGAAACTCTTTTTGTTGAGAGCATGAGTTTTAGATTCATTGTATTTTTTTCTGTATATTCTTTATGAAAGGTTGATAAAAATGTTCGATAACCCTCATTTTGATTTTCATTTAATTGAAAATTATTTTCTTTAAATTTGTCCATAAAATCCTTTATTATAAGAAATTTTAGTTTTAATCGATGCAATGCGAGGTATGAACATATCCTTGTTTTTGTATATGCCACAACATTTCCCATTCTAAACCTGTCATGATGATCTCTTTCATACATCACAATTGGTTTTAATCTGTTAACCACAACATCAATAAAATATTCAATTATCCTTTCTAAAGGTTCAACATCTACAACTTTAAACACTTTTATAAGAGATTGGCTTGTGGGCTGAGATTTCGGAATTTCTCTGATCATTTCATAATTAAAATGTTCTAATAATAAAGATGTTAAGGCTTCCATTTCTAGAACGGTTCTACAAGGAATGAATACCTTATTTAGGTCATTTAAAATAACACTACTTTCAGGCATAAAATATACATTCTTTCATTTAATTTTGGAATTATAAATTGTTTTGATAACAATCTTTAAGATCAAAGGTTATGTAATAAAAGTTTACTTAAATTAATTTTATTTTTTATATGCTATTTTCAAGCGTGAATCATTAAATTCATTTAAAAGTAAGTAAAATTATTAGTAAACTAAGTAAGCCTATAATTTTTTATTTTTTACCAAATTAAGTTCATAATAAAAATATCAGGTTGGTTAATGCCAGAGAGCAATTTTTCTAAAACATTATTACAGAGTTATATTATTACTAATTGTAAAAGACGCTTATTCCTAGAACTTGGAAAAAATAAACAACATCTTTGGTTTGATCCTGTAAGAGAGATCCCTTTACAACCCCCAGAACGATTAATTTTTCAGAGAGAATTTTTAGTAAAGAGTGGAAAAAAATTTGAGAAGAAAGTATACTCAAACCTAATTAATCTGAAAAATGTGAAATATAAGATTGGTAAAGAAGAGAATATATGTAATTCTGTTGTAGATAGGGATACTTTAATCCAATGCTATGATTTTATTTGTAAAAATCAAACTGAAACATGTATATTATTAGAATTTGAATACGACATCCCTATTTCCTTCTTTTATGACATTTTTCCTTCGAAATCTGAATATAAATCAATACCAGTTGATTATTCTGATCTTAGACCCGATATCATATTAATTGGTAATGAAATTAATAAATACCTTGAAGAAGTAGTAGAATTAACTTTCGATGGTAAATTTCGCAAATTAACCGAAATTGATTCAAAAACGAGAGTAGGAATTTCAATCTTTGATATAAAATTTGTCCAAGATGAACATGTGAGTAAAAAGCATTTTTTAGAGATTTATTATTATCTAAGAACTTTAGCATTAAAGCTCAAAGAATTGAATTTAAGCAACAAATTTTATGTTAGAGCAAATTTAAGTGGCATTTTTCCCAATCCTGGAGAAAAAAATTTGGAGGATATTCAATCAGTTGAAGATCTTTTTGAAGGTAAGTATCTCAATATTATCAGATGGAGAGAAGCGGAGCGAATCTTCTCAAGAGTTATTTCAACTGTTCAGAATCTATGGAAAAAATCACCTTGTTCTATAGAAAAGATTGACCTCAATATTCATCAAGGATGTGGATATTGTCAATATATTGAAGATTGCAAAATTACATTAGGCATGAAGGATGGTGTTGATCCAAAAGAGTGGTCATCTCGCTTATTACCATTTACTTCGAAATCTATTGCCCAACAATTAATTGAAGAATATGGTTGCGATACGATAGGAGATGTTTTAAGCAAAGTTGATGAGATCAAAATAGGAGCAATTCCAAAACCATTATATTCCGAACTACCAACTCTTAAAATGAAAGCAGAAGCAATCGCAAATAATAGAATTACTTTTCCATTAGAAGGACGAACTCAATCTTTTGCTATTCCTCGTTATTCTCCGATAGCAATTAATTTTGATGTTGAGTATGATAGAAACAATGACAGGATATTTGCTATAGGAATTTATTTGAAAATTTTTATCCATTCTAAGCTCAACTATCACGCAATTTTTGATAATTGGTGGCGAGTTTGGAAATCTTCATTAGAAAAAAAATTAAACCCTACAGAAATACAGAAAGAATTGAATCAGTATCTCATACGAGAAATTCCTGTCGAAATAGTTGAACGTTTTTTAAAAGATCTAAAAATATTGAAAACAATAATGATATTTTTAAGAGGAGAGAAATCTAATGAGGGAACATCTATTCATTATAACTTTGCCAGTGTAAATAAAACAGTTGATAAGAACAGTGAAGCAAAGTTAATTGTAAATGCCATACACCGTTTTAATATAATTTTAGAAATTTGCAATATTCTTGAAGATTTTATTGTAATTGATGATCAATATGGAAGATATTATGGTCCTGATACTTCAATTTTTTATTGGTCAAGAAATCAGTTAGAGAATTTTCAGGATATGATGGAGCGGCATTTAGAGTATATATTAAGCAAACAAAGTGCACGAGAAGCCTATCAAAATATTTTAATGTATTTTACTCCTTCTGATAGTGAAGTTAGTCATCCATACCAACATAAAAAGCTATTTGATGTCCAAGCATTTGTAGATTCATTTATAGGATTTCCTGACATAATAAATTTTACTTGGCATGGAATTGCAAAGATTTTGTTCAATTTTTATCGCAAACGCATATTCTGGAATCCTCATTTCAATTTTTTAGATTTAACTAATTGGTTAAAGTATCTTTCTGAAAAGGATGATTCTAAGAAAGTGAATTTAGGAAAGGAAATAAAAAATCAAATTAGAATTAAACTCAACTACATTAATAAAATAAGAGAATATTTTCAAAGAGAGGCGCGATATTCTCTATCTAAAAATGCACGAGTAGTTAGTAAATCAGAATATGGAAGTGCTATATTACCACATCACTATCATGATATTGCACATGTATGGTATCTCTTCTCAAAGTTGAATAGTGCTTTGCAACAGCAAGATGATGAATATTATCGCACTATTTTCCCTCAGTTTAGCATAGGTAAATTATTTTCGGCTCGAGTCAAAAATCTAAAATTAAATGATTCTTCGGGTAAGACTCAATACTATTCCTTTGAAACAATAAATTTGTCAAGTAACATGAAAATTAGTGAAGGAGAGGCTGCCTTATTAATTCCTAACTATAAAAGGGGTATTAGATTAGATAAAAACGTTTTCAAGTGGCAAGTGTATATTGAAAAGATAACTTGGGATGATAATATCAATGGGAATCGCATAATTACTAAACCGACTTACAGTAATTTATTTGAGAAATGTGAAGAGGAGGATGTAGATCCTCTCTCTCAACAATGGTATCTTTATCCTTTAAGTTCTGATAATTGGTCTAATAAACTTCATAATAGTAAGAATATCGGGTTATTCGAGCGAGAAGGTTTTGGAAGATCATGGTTAGGTTTTAGACTTGCCTATCTCTGGAGCATACGCACTAAACCTACTTTACTTTGGCCACCAAATTGGGAGTTCAACACTCCTGTAATATATTATTACGCTCCTGAATTACTCAAGAATTTTAAAAATAAATCTCAAAAAGAATTAACAACAATGATATACCCTAAACCCGATAATTCTCAAAAAGAGGCAATTTTAAATTCTATGAGACATGTGATATCAGGAATTTTGGGTCCTCCAGGGACTGGAAAATCTCAGACAGTTGCAGCATTAATTGATGAATTTATCACTCGTAAAATAAAAGAAAAAAAAGCATTTAAGATATTAGTCACCTCGTTCTCTTATGCTGCTCTTCGTGTTGTTATTGAGAAGGTAAGGATGAGCAGAACTGTAGATGGTGAGAGCACAGAATCCTCGCGAACCCAAATGGTATTTTTACGCTCTGAGACCCAGGATCCTATTGAGTCACGGAGAGGATGTAGAGATGTGGAGGACTTAATGAGAACTGGGAGTACATGGAAGTTAAATGGAAAAAGTCGCACGGTAACTCCCAACAATTTATTAGAGGAATCATTAGAAGATTCATTTATTCTCTTTACTAATGCTCATCATTTATATTATCTCCACGAGAGAGTAAAAGAAAATTTTGCTTTTGATCTAATCTGTGTTGATGAAGCAAGCCAATTGCCAACCGATTATTTCATGTCCAGCTTACAATACATCCATAAATTTAAAGTTCCCTTAAAAAAACCAGAAAATGTAGATACTTCGTTTAACAATGAAGTTATAAATAAGGCAGATGTAAATCAATTTCAAATAGAGAACAATTCAATAACTTTTGGATCGAATGACCTTACCAAAGTTGTGATTGTCGGAGATCATAATCAATTACCCCCTGTAAGAGTGAAAAATCCACCAAAAAATTTGGAGCTAATTCTTGACAGTTTATTTAGTTATTATATAAGTGGGCATAAAATATCTAAAAAGCAATTAAAAATAAATTACCGTTCACACAGAGATATAGTATTATATACTTCACTTTTAGGATTATATAGAGATCTTAAGCCAGATAAATCTAATGCTACAAATGTTCTGGAAGGGAATCTTGATAGTATAAAAATATCATGGGTCAAAGAAATTTTATCACCTGATAAAGTAGTATGTTCTTTGATTCATGATCGGAAGTTTGAAATAGGTATTAGTGAATTTGAAGCTTATCTAGTTAGTGAGATTATTTTGGGATTTTATGATATGATAAAGCCTCAAAATAAGAAGGAGGAAAAACAATTCTGGGCTGAAAAAATTGGAGTCGTAGCACCACATAATGCCCAAGGAAGAACTATTATCAGAAAAGTATTTTCAAAGTTCCAAAAAAGAACAATGCTTACAAAGGCACGTTTAATGGAATATCTTAAAAGTACGATTTATTCAGTGGAAAAATTCCAAGGTTCTGACAGAGATTTAATAATTACTTCCATAGGATTATCAGATGAGGATAAAATCAGTAAAGAAGAAGATTTTATCTATAATTTAAATAGATTCAATGTTTTAACCTCTAGGGCAAAATGTAAAATTATATTTATTTCTAGTAATCAATTCCTACAATATATTCCAGAAGAACGAAAAGCTCTTGAAAATGCATCTAAGGTTTATTTATATGCAGAAGATTTTTGTAATAAAACTATGAATCTCACGGTAAAAAATGAAAAGAATGAAAATGAAGAAATAATATTTAAGTTTAAAGGCTAAAGAAAAATCATGAGTAGAGTCAAATTTCTCCATCTAGCAGATATACACTTAGGGAAAAAGCAGTATAATATTAAACAGAGATATTTTGATTATTTTACCGCTTTTCGTAATGTATTAGGGAAAGGAATTGAACAAAAAGTAGACTTTGTATTAATAAGTGGGGATTTGATTGATAGTGATGAAGGAGTAAATCCATCAATGTTAAGGGAAATAATAAACATTCTTAATGATTTCAAATCTGTAAGCAATGAAAAGTTACATAGAGAAATACCTATTTTATGCATAGAGGGAAATCATGAGAATCCACTTTTTTCTGATCTCACCTGGCTGAAACTTTTAGCAGATTTAGATTTGATTATACTGTTATCTGGTACCTATGATCGAGATAAAAATGAAATTAAATTTAATGAATACTCATTTACCACGCATTCAGGTGGTAAAATTAATCTAAATGGATGTAATATTTACGGTTTGAATTATTTCGGTAGTGCGACTTCTGATATACTTCCTTTGTTGAATAATGCAATTTCAAGTGAGAAAAATGAGTTTAACATCTTAATGATGCATTTTGGAATAGCTGATTATGATCAGAAAAAAACAGGGATTAAATTTTCCCCAGCTCTTGAGAGGTTACATAAATCAATAGATTATCTGGCGCTAGGACATTTTCATATGCAATACGTTGTCCCTGAGAATCATCCATGGATTTTTAATCCTGGAAGCTTAGAAGTAAATGAAGTATCAGAAACATTTAATGAAAGGGGGGCTTTTTTAATTGAAGTTTTTGATAATAAAAAAATTCAGGTTCGAAGATTTTTATGTATCGAAGGAAACACTAGCGAGCCTCTTTCAATTCCAAATCGGAGATTTATGGTATTAAAAGATATAATCATCGAGAAAATTGATTCTTTTCATAAAGCTCAAGAATTTATAATGGAAAAATTAACAAAGTATGGCGTTCCTCTTAAATCTAATCAGATTCTTGATAATAATAATTTAGATAAGCCTATTCTTTATTTTGCTATTCGAGGAATAATAAGTTATTCTCAATTGGAAGTAGATTTATCCCGGTTGAAAAATAAAATATATGAAAAATTCGACATATTAGGATTAAAACTCAGTAATAGATTAATCTCGAGTATGGATCAAGAAATAACTTTTGACAGAGAGTTAAGTGCAGAAGAAATTGAAAAAGAAATATTCCTTGGAACTCTTGAGTTAGAGAAGAGATTTAAACCTTATAAAGAGCAAATATTTAACATTTTCCAAGATATCAAATTACACCTGAATGGGAAAAAAAATTACAAGAAACTAAAAAAACAAATAGGTGGTTGGATCCTCTCTGATGAACGTATTTTCAATCAATTCTTATCTGAAGTTCAGAAAAGGAATGGAGATATTGACATAAAAGCAAGAGATACATCATCTGAAACAAACCATGAAAAAGAGAAGTTTCAGCAAAAAAAGCAAATTCAAAAAGAGGAGGAGCCAGAGTTCAGTGAAGGTGATGACACCGATTTATTTGAAGAAGGAGAAATTGATGATATAATTGATGATGAGGATTTAGATATATAAGGTGATAACAATGCTATTGAGAAGAATTGAATTGGAAAATATTAAAACTCATAAAAAAACAGTTATACCGTTCAAGAAAGGTTTAAATGTTTTCCATGGAGATAATGGCACAGGAAAATCAACAGTTCTTGAGATGATAGGGTTTGTTTTATTTGATTATTTAGAGGGAAGAGCTCATAATGTTTATGTGAGAGATGTAAATAATGATAAGCAGGAATTCGGGAAAATCAGATTATGGATAATAGGTTTGAATAATGAGCCATATATAATAGAACGTAATATTGGTAAATCTGAGATAGCTGTTTATAATGCTTTAACTGAGCGTAAGATTATAAAAATTCAAAAGATCTCTCAATTAAGAAAATGGATTATTAAACAAATAGGGTTAAGTGAGGGTATTGAATTAGATAAATTATTTAAAACTTCAATAGGAATTCCTCAAGGAACCTTTATTGAGCCTTTTCAGCGAAATCCCGGGGATAGGAAAAATTATTTCGATCCCATTTTAAATCTTAAAATATATGAACAAATTTGGAGTGATTTAGGTAAATTAAGTAAAACTTCATACGAAAAAGATTTACATGAAATTAATGAAAATGTTAATCAATTAATCGGGGAGATTAAAAACAAGCAAAATATCTTTGAGAAAGTTGAAGAGATTAATAGTGAGATTAAAAGTAAAAAGTTAAAAGTTACTAAGCTAGAGGAAGTTGGTAAAAAAATTAGTAAAAGATTTGATGATTTAAAAAATTTAAGAGAAGATTTAAAATCAGTTCAAGAAGAATATGAAAGATTAAAAACCCGAAAAGAAAGTATGGAGGAAAAAGTCTCAGATTTAAAAAATCTTTTAGATGAGGCTAAAGATGCGAATGAATTGTGTATTAAAACTAAGTCTAAATATAATGAATATAATGTATTGACTCAAGAACAGGATAAAATTCAAGCTCAAATCATTGATCTTCAAAATAAACAAAATAAATTACATGATCTAAAAACTAATCAAATCAAATTAGAGAATAAAATAGATAATATTAAAAATCAAATTAAAGAAGCAAAAGAAGCATTGCATACAAGTAAAAAACTTGAAAAAGACTATTTGAGATATCAAGAACTTGAAGATTTCTTAAGAGCAGTAAATGATAAATTAGCTCAATTTGAAACTATAAAAGAAAGTTTAAAGAAGAAAAAATCAGATTTAGATGATCTTTATAAAAAAATAGGAATTTTTAAAAAGAAAGAGAAAATTATTTCAGAATTGGAAGAGAAACTCCAAGAACTGCAAAAGCTTGAATTACAAATAAAAGAAAAGAATCTAATTATATCAAACTTAAAAAAAGAAATATCTCTAATAAATCAAAATTATGAATTCTTATTAGCTGGGGAATGTCCTTTTTTTAACCAAGAATGCAAAAATATTAAAGATAATCTAGCTGATCCTAAGTCTCTTTTAGCAGAGATAGAATCAAAAAAAATTGAACTGGAAGATCATTTAGACGAGTTAGAAAAGTTAGAGAAAGATTTAAAGATAAAAGATGAAATCCAAACGAATATTCTACAATTGAAGGAAGAAAAAGTTAAATTAGATGAGAATGAGAAAAGAATTGTGGAATTAGAAACGGATATAAAAAAAGATGAATTATCTATAAAGGAAATTTCCATATTTGAGGAGAAAAAGGAGAAATATGAAAAAGAGAGGGGAAATTTAGAAGAATCAGTTAACGAATTCATTATAAATCGTAACTTGTCTGAAAAGATCCCTGATTTGGAGAGAAAAATGAGTCCGATTCAATCTGAATTAGGAAAAAGTAAAGAGAAAGTTCTAATTATGGAAAATGAAGTTAAAGATTTAGGTAAAATTCCTAATAAACTAAAAGACATTCAAGATAAAATGAATGATCTGAGAGATGATTATAATCTTTATCAAAAAAATATTAAACAAGCTGGGAAAGTCCAAGAATTAGAAAGTCAATACAAGGAAAATTTAAAAAATTTGGAAAGTCTTAATAAAGAAAGAGTTGATAGTGAAAACTTACTGAATAAATATAAATCTAAGTATAGCGAAGAGGAATATCTCAAATATGAAGAGTACAAAATGAAGAACGAAAATATTAAAACAAAGTTGGAAACACAATTGGAAGAAAAAGAATTGAGACTGACTGAGCTAAATGAAGAGCTAAAAAAAATTAAAAAAGTTGAAGAAGAGTTAACCAATTTAAGCAGTGAGAAAGATAAAATTGAAGTTCAACAACTTTTTATAGAAAAATTAAGGAATTGGTTAAGAGAGTTTATCCCCAAAATGCGCAATGCATTAATTAATAAAATTAATCTTATTGCTTCTGAGATTTATCGAAATATCAGAGAAGAGGAAGATTCAACTCTAAAATGGAAAGAAGATTATGATATTGAAATTGTTAATCCTAAAACAGTTAAGAACTTTTTTCGGCTCTCTGGGGGAGAAAAAATGTCTGCTGCTTTAGCTGTACGTTTAGCAATTCTAAAAGTTCTAACAAACGCCAATTTTGCTTTTTTTGACGAACCTACCACTAATTTGGATGAAGCTACGCGTAGAAATTTGAGTAAATATATTTACAATATAAAAGGATTTGAACAACTATTTGTTATTTCTCATGACGATTCATTTAAGCGACATAGTGAATATGTGGTAAAGTTTACCAAAGATACGAATGAAATCACACATATTGATTATCTTACAAAAAATACCGATAACTTCTCATAATTTTTAATTTGGATAAAAATGTCAAAGTTTATATAGCTGCTCACAATATTTTTCATTACTACTTAATTAAATAAAATCCAATGTAGTGAATAAAATGGGCTTATTTATGATAACAGTCTGGTATGCCCCTCATAAGGCACCAGATGTTGCAAAATTATATATGAAACAACCAACGGAATTACCTTTTATTAGTAAGTGGAGAGTGTTTAATACATCTGGGGGAACAAAAGGTATAAAGCAATATCACCTCATTTATACCGAGCGAGGTAAATCAGAAGAGGCGATGGGCCAATTACTTAAATATTTTGCGCCTTTTTATAATATTGAGAGTTTTACATACGACGTTGAACCATTATTGGGTGTAAGTGACAGTTATAAAATGCTAGGAATGGAATGGAAATGATTTAATCTAAATCTTATTTTTTTCTTTTTTCTTTTCAAAATAATCAATACTTACTCTTAATAATATTTTATTCGGGACAGAAATCTTGGATCCCAAGAAAAAGTTTCTATTGAAGAAATAATTATTTTTTCGAGATAGTAAGTAATACACTGCCGTTTTCCACTGCAAGAGGTACTTTTATTTCACCAGGAATTTCAAAAATGCCATCTTTGACCTTATTCATTCCTCGAGAAAGAATTATCTGTTGATAATTCGATAACTTAATAAGATGATATCTGAGTTTCTTTTTGAGTGTAAGGAAGATTGCAAGTAGAAAATTCCTATCAATTGATAAATGCGAGTTTGTAAAATGTGCCTTGCTGCGTTTTTCTTCTAATATGTTTTTTATAGAATAATCTAACATGGATATAGCAATTATCTTCCAATAACTATAGAGAAATAGTGTTTTATTATCGGAACTGAAATCCATAATTCGAAACCACTCATCTATTTCAATCTTTTTATGCAATTTCCACTGATTCTTTTCATGCATAAAAATCCAGAGATAGTAATCATAATCCTTATTCTCATCTTTTTCATTCCAAGCAAGCGACATTGCCGCAAAAATTTCTCCTGAAGGACTTGCAGGATAATGAATTGGATTATCTTTGAAATATTCTTCCTGACTCTCTATTATTGTCCATTGAGTGTCGTTGGGATGCTTTAAATGTAATTCGTGATAATTTAATTCAGCCATTGGTGCCTCAAATCCATTTGCATATACCCATTTTATTGGAAAACCCAAATAAGCCCAATCATTACTTGCATAATCATCTCGAGCAGTTTCTTCTAATATTTTGCCGCGCTCGTATAATAAATTTGCACAACATGGGAACCCATCCCGGTAATGGCCTCGTTTCAGATATA
>Ga0180438_10009055_pt1 | contig 12510 bp, 6 predicted proteins | sample SS_ome_12_FD_132455 | JGI IMG/M metagenome (GOLD analysis project Ga0180438, IMG submission 132455) | Hypersaline lake sediment archaeal communities from the Salton Sea, California, USA - SS_3_D_2 metaG | ecosystem: Environmental > Aquatic > Non-marine Saline and Alkaline > Hypersaline >...
GATTACATGGTTAATCGAGACTTTCAACATCAGTTCACCTCCACCTTGAGACTATTCTACCAGATTTACGCTAAACTGTCAACAATTCTGCACACTTCAAGTCACAGAGAATTGAACGGTAAACACGTACGAATTATGGAATTCCGTCCTTCCATCCGACAACTGATACGCTTGAGCCTGGCCGTGGGGCTGCTGGCGGCCTGCCTGGCCCCCGGCCCAGCCCAGGCCCAGGAGCCATCGGGGAGCCAGGGGGTGTGGCAGACCTTCACCACCGCCAACGCTGGCCTGGGCGGCAACTATGTGACCGCACTGCTGGAGGACCGGGCCGGTGGGATCTGGATCGGCACCAAAGGTGGTGGGGTGAGCCGCTTTTTCGAGGGTACCTGGCAGACTTTCTCCAAAGAGAGCGGTAGCCTGGGTCACAACTATGTGACCGCACTGCTGGAGGACCGGGCCGGTGGGGTGTGGGTCGGCACCGAACGTGGTGTGAGCCGATACTTTGAGGGCACCTGGCACACCTTCTCTACCAAGACTGGGGAGCTAAATGACAATAGTGTGAGTGTTCTGCTGGAAGACCAGGCCAGCGGAGTCTGGGTCGGCACCTATGAAGGTGGTGTGAGCCGCTATTTCCAGGGCACTTGGCAGACCTTCTCCGTCGAGACCGGCAGCCTGGGCCACAACTGGGTGACCGCCTTGCTGGAGGATCGAGCTGGCGGGGTGTGGGTCGGCACCGGCGGTGGCGGGGTGAGCCGATTCTTTGAGGGCACCTGGCAGACCTTCTCCACTGAGACCAGCAGCCTGAGCAACAACCATGTGACTGTCTTACTGGAGGATCGGGCCGGCGGGGTCTGGGTCGGTACAGGGGAATGGGATCCGGATGCCAAGCAATATATCGGTGGTGGAGTGAACCGCTACTTTGAGAGCACCTGGCAGACCTTCTCCGTCGAGAGCGGCAGCCTAGGCCACAACCATGTGACCGCCCTACTGGAGGACCGAGCTGGCGGGGTGTGGGTCGGCATCGGACGTAGTGTGAGCCGCTATTTCCAGGGCACCTGGCAGACCTTCTCCACCGAGACCGGCAGTCTGGGCGACAACTGGGTGACCGCCTTGCTGGAGGATCGAGCTGGCGGGATGTGGGTCAGCATCGGACGTAGTGTGAGCCGCTATTTCCAGGGCACCTGGCAGACCTTCTCCACCGAGACCGGCAGTCTGGGCGACAGCCTTGTGACCGCCTTATTAGAGGATCGAGTTGGCGGGGTGTGGGTCGGCACCGGTTGGGTGAGAGTTGGCAAGGGGTCGTGGGTCGGCATCCGGGGTGGCGGAGTGAGCCGCTACTTTGGGGGCACCTGGCAGACCTTCTCTGTGCAGAGTGGCAGCCTGGGCGCTAACTGGGTAACCACCCTGCTAGAGGATCGGTCCGGTGGGGTGTGGGTCGGCACCTTGGGCGGGGTGAGCCGCTACTTCCAGGGCACCTGGCGGACCTTCTCCGTGGAGAGCGACAACTTGAGCAGCAATCGGATAACCATCCTGCTGGAGGACCGGGCTGGCGGGGTGTGGGTCGGTACCCAAGATAGCGGAGCAAGCCGCTACTTTGAGGGCACTTGGCAGATTTTCTCTACTGAGACCAGCAGCCTGAGCAGCAACTACATATGGGTTCTGCTGGAAGACCGGGCTGGCGGGGTGTGGGTCGGCACTGGTGGCCTTTTTGGAGAGGGTGGTGGGGTGAACCGCTATTTCGAGAGCACCTGGCAGACCTTCTCCAGCGAGAGTGGCAGCTTGGGCGGTAATGATGTGACCGCCCTGCTGGAGGACCGGGCTGGTGGGATATGGGTCGGCACTGACGAGGGTGGGGTGAGCCTCTACTTCGGGGGAGATTGGCAGACATTCTCCGTGGAGACTGGTAGCCTGGACGGCAACCTTGCGAACGCCCTGTTGGAGGATCGGGCCGGTGGGATATGGGTCGGCACCTGGGGTGAAGGTGTAAGCCGCTACTTCGAGAGCACTTGGCAGACCTTCTCCAGCGAGAGCGGTAGCCTGGGCGGCAACTTTGTGACCATCCTGCTGGAGGACCGGGCTGGCGGGGTGTGGGTCGGTACCCAGGACGGCGGGGCAAGCCGCCACTTCCAGGGCACCTGGCACACCTTCTCAAGCGAGAGCGGCAGCCTGAGCGACAATGAAGTGACCGTCCTGCTGGAGGATCGGGCTGGCGGGGTGTGGGTTGGCACCTATGCTGGCGGAGTGAACCGCTACTTCGAGGGCACCTGGCACACCTTCTCAAGCGAGAGCGGCAGCCTGAGCGACAATGAAGTGACTGCCTTACTAGAGGACCAAGCTGGCGGGGTGTGGGTCGGCACTTCCGGCGGGGTGAGCCATCGCTGGCCGGGGAGCTACCAGCCCTGGGTGTTGCTGCGTCAATTGGAGATTGAAAGGGAGAGCAGAGTTCAGAGCTACGACTTGGCCGGTGGAGACGTGCCTGAGGTGTCCCCGGACTTTCCCGTGGAGCGCCTGACCATCCACTTCGGCGGCGCCGACCTGGACTCTCACCCTGACAACATCCGCTATTTCTACCAGCTAGAGGGATGGGACACTGCCCGGCGCCCCACAGCGGAAGGGGTTGCCCAATACACGAATCTGCCCCCCGGCCGCTACACCTTCGTCGTGCAGAGCCTGGACGAGGACCTGACCTTTTCCCCTGAGGCACGGCTGGCCATCGTTATCCCGGCTCCCTTCTGGCGGACGGGATGGTTTTGGGGAGGCGTCGCTCTGTTGGCCGTTGGGGTGGCCGCAGGAACGGTTGGCGGGGCACGGCGCTGGCGGCGGGCACGGCGTTTGGCCAACTGGCGGGCGGGGCACGATCCCTACATTGTGGGCGATGTGGTCGAGGAACCCAAGAAATTCTACGGACGAGAGGAGACCCTGGCCGACCTGCTGCGGGCGCTGGAAGCCGGCAACCACGTGGCCCTCTACGGCGAGCGACGCATCGGCAAAACGTCCCTGCTCCACCAACTGGCTCACCGCCTGCGGGAGATGGCCGATAGGCCTGGGGCGTACCTCTACCTGCCCGTCTTCCTCAACCTGCAGATGGTGCCGGAGGAGCGTTTCTTCTACGCCCTGATACGCGCCATCACCGGGGTCGCCCGCCGCTACCTGACCGACTATGGGCAGACACCGCCTCTCTCCCTGGCCGACGAACATCCTGAAGGCTATGACAGCCTCGACATGGCCGATGACTTGGAGGAGGTTCTGGAGTCGCTCCAAGAAGTCACAGACCGCCCGGTGCGCATCGTCCTGTTGTTGGACGAGGCAGACAAAATGAACGGCTATGACCCCCACACCCAGGAGGGGCTGCGCGGCCTGCTCATGACCCCGCTGGGCAGGCAGGTCAAGCTGGTCTGGTCCGGCCAGACCATGAACCGGGAATGGCACCTGGAGACCAGCCCCTGGTTCAACCTGTTCAAGCACGACATTGACCTGGCTGGGCTGGAGGAAGAGGCGGCCGTGCGCCTCATCCGCCAACCAGTCAAGGGGGTTTTCACCTACGACGACGAGGCCGTGTCGCGCATCTTGCATCACAGCGACCGCCAGCCCTACATCATCCAGCGGTTATGTTCTTTCTGCGTCCGGCAACTGCTGGCCGAGGACCGCTTCCGGGTCGCAGCCGAAGACGTGGAAACCGCCTATCGGGCCATGCAGGATGAAGACGCCCGTCGCGCCGCCGAGGAAATGGCTCCTCAGGCCATCTACGCACCGCCCGCTCCCGTCCAGCCGCTGGCCGAAGATCGGGGCGAGTACGAGGCCGACGAACCACACCCTGAGGAGGAAGAGGAAGAATGATCGGGCCTTACGTCACCAGCGGCCCTGTCACCGGCACCGAGTTTTACGGGCGGGAGGGGCTCATTGCCGAAATCCGTGGCGGGAGCCAGCGGGCTACTTACGTCCTAGGCAGGCGACAAGTTGGCAAGTCTTCGTTATTGCGCCAGGTGGAGACTCTGGTTCCTTCTCTCTTCCTCGATGTGCAGTGGGCCGGTGGGCGGCTGGAGGACCTGGTCCGGCAGATCCGCCGCGAGATACGCCGCAAGCGAGGGCAGCACGACTGGTTGCCTCCTGAAGACGCGCTGCCTATGGCCGATCTCTTTTCCCTGCTGGAAACGGTCAACGACGCAGCCCAGGCGGTTTGCCAGCGGGTCTGGGTCCTAGTGGATGAGACCGAGAGGCTATTGGAGTTGGCCCGGATGGGCCCAGAAGTGCTGCATCGGCTGCGGGGCACCATACAGAACTGTCCGGCCTTGCGGGTTGTCCTGGTCGCAGCCAAAGCTCTGAGTGAAGCCAACGACCTCACCGCCACATCAGGCTCCCCCTTCCTCAGCGGCTTTGCCTTGCGCTACCTGGGTGGCCTCGATCCGGGTGCGTCGGCGGCGCTGCTGCGGCGGAGCCAGGGTCCCACCTCTGTAGTGGCGGATGACGCCCTCGTCACCCATCTCATCCATCTGACCAACGGCCACCCGCTGCTATTGCAATTGCTGGGCGAGCGGCTGTTTGATGATGGCCAGCTCCGCTGGCCCACTCAAGGAGACCTGGATGGTATCCTCGACCAATGCATCAAGACCGCCATCTTTGACAAAGACTTTGCTTACCTCACCGATGTCGAGCGGCGGGTGCTCCATGCCCTCGTCGTGGAGAAGCCGGTTCCCGCCGACGTTGCCCCTTCCTTCCTCCATGGGTTGACCCAACTGGGCTACCTGCGCCGCGAAGAGGACAGCTATGTCATCGGCAACGCCTTCTTTGTCCGCTGGCTGCGCCAGTGCGCACCGTGGGGGGAGAAGAGCCGGGTATCCGACGAAAGCGCGCTGGATCTCTACAAGCAGGAACAGATAGCCTCCCTTCAGCAGCAACTGGCCACTCACCGCAAGAACCTGAACCGACTGGAGGAACGGGCGGCCAGGCATGGCATGGACGTGCCGACGAGCCTGCTCAACGAGATGGACTGCGAACGAGAAGCTATTGCCCGAATTGAGGCCGAGTTGGGGCAGATGAGGGGAGAGACGTGATCGAAACCCGGGTCCTTCCCGTAACCGAAGAATCTATGGCCGAGGCCGTCCGCATTCTGTCGGCGGGAGGGCTGGTGGCTTTTCCCACTGACACCGTCTACGGCGTGGGCGCTCACGCCCTCCAGCCCCAGGCGGTGCAAAAGATTTACGCGGCCAAAATCCGCGCCCGGGACAAGGCTATCCCCCTCCTCCTGGCGTCGCCTGATGACCTGTCCCTCGTAGCCGAGGGCGTTCCCCCAGCCGTCCGCTTGCTGGCGGAGAGGTTCTGGCCCGGCGGGTTGACCCTGGTCGTCCGCAAGCGGGCCATCGTATCCGATGCTGTCAGCCTTGGCCCGACGGTGGCTGTGCGCGTCCCCGACCATCCGGTGACTCAGGCCCTCATCGCTGCCCTGGGTGCGCCCCTGGCCGCCACCAGCGCCAACCTGGCCGGCAATCCCAGTCCGGTCACGGCTCAGGGGGTGGTGGGGGAACTGGCAGGGCGGATCGAGTTGATCCTCGACGGCGGCCCCTGTCCCGGCGGCATCCCCTCCACGGTGCTGGACCTGACGACCGATCCCCCCACGATTTTGCGCTCGGGAGCCATCGCTGAGGAAGACATCAGAGACGTTCTACGACAAAGACCTCCGAGGTTTTCTTAATCATGCTCATGTGTGGGCCTCCAATCAGCCTCTTTTGCCACGATACACCCGAATCTGTGGTCAAAACCTCGGAGGTCTGAACGCTCAAAGCTTTTGTTCAGCGGTGACAGGGCTGGAAATCGCGGCCCAGGATGATGCGGATGTCAACGGGGCTGGAGAAATCCAGTTGCCGTTGGATGCGGTCGGGGGGCAGGTAGAGGAGAGTGGGCAACAGGGCTAAGGTGTGAGGTTTGTCAGTGTAGTCAATGATCAGGCTCTTCTGATAATCGAACCTGTCCGCAGGACCAATGCTCACCACCTGCACCCCCTGCCAGCGCAAGCGGGCAGCTACCAGTTCCGTCCAGTCGGCCAGGTCCGTTCCATTTTGAACCTCGACCCTGGCCCCCTCTGCCCAAACCAGGTCCAGAGGTGGCGGGGCCAGGAACTGGGCCATCACCTGGCGGATCTTTTCATGGTTTGGCAATAACACTCGAGCTCCCTGAGAGGTAGTCCAACCGGTGACCATGGTCCTATCAATGAAATGGCCGTGAATGTTTTGGGGCTCCACCTGGGTTCCCAAATAGGCCAGGGTCAGGACCTGCTCCAGGCTGAGGTCGGTCTGAAAGGTGTCACCCAAGGTTTGCCATAGCTCAGGGATTTTAGGCAAGATGCCCAGCCGCAGGGCCTGGTCCCAGATCCCCTTGATCACTTTCTGCTGTCGCCGGGAACGGTCATAGTCGCTGGTGCTCAGACGCGAGCGCGAGTAATACAGAGCCGTCTTGCCATCAAGATGGCACATGCCGGGGGACAGGTCCAAATCAGTAAAGCCGGTGGGTGAGTCCGGGTCAGGGAACCGGTCGCTGAGAGGACAATCCACATCAACGGTCACCCCCCCCAGGGTATCTATGATCTTGACAAAGCCCTGAAAGTCAACGCGCGCGTAATAGTGAATGGGCAGCCCCAGATTGTGTTCGACGGTCTTTTTGATCAAGGCCGGGCCGCCGCCCGGGTATTTCCCCATCTCACCCCATAGTTCGGCAGTATTGATGCGCTCGTTGCCACGGCCAGGGATATAGACCCACAGGTCGCGGGGGATGGAGAGCAGACCGGCTGTACGGCCCCTGGTATCAACGGCCACCAAGATGATGCTGTCAGTGCGCCAGTGGGTTTGTCCCTCCCGCCGATCAGAGCCCAGCAGCAGAATGGTGACCGCATCTGGGGGCAGTGTCACTGGTGGCACGGCCGTGGGAGCAGGTTGCGCCATGGCCACTGGAGCGGAAGACGGTGTGGGGGAGGGGATGAGGGTAGCCGTGAAAACCAGATTTGCTGTTGGGGTGGGAGCTTGAACAAAGGAAGGAGTAACGGGCACAAAAGTGGGTTCGACTACTGACAGAGGCTGCAAAGTGGGATTCGGTGCTGCCAACAAAACAGGCTTTGACGAGGGAGGGAGGGGCAGCATGGGATCTGTCAAAGATAACCAGGCAAGATACAACTCCCCCGCGAACAGGGAAATGTAGAACACGGCATTGGCCAGGCACAGCCACCCGATGAGTTCCCACCACATTCTCGACTGGCGAGCCCTTTCTGTTTCATGTAGCCGGGCCACTCTCCCCAGGTTCACTGTCGTCTCCTACTGGCTGCTCTCATTTCCCAATGCAGAATTTAGCGAAAATCGTCTCCAGGAGATTCTCTGTAGCTGTCTCGCCAGTGATCTCGCCCAGAGCATCCACCGCTGCCGTCAGGTCAATAGCTACGAAATCGGAGGCCATTCCCTCATCGTGAGCACCAAGGGCCGCTTTCAGATGATCCAGGACCCGGGCCAGCAGGTCCTTGTGGCGGGGGCTGCTCACGAGGGGCTCGTCGGCCGTCACCACCCTTCCAGAGAAAACCGTCTCGACAATGGCTTCCTCCAGTTTCTCCAGCCCCTGGCCTGTCAAGGCCGAGATAGAGACCCGATCAGTACGGGGGAGGAGACCTTCCGACTCGGCCTTCTGCACCAGGTCTGCTTTGTTGATGACCACGATGGCTGGTTTATCACCTACCAGGTCTGCAATAGCGCTGTCTGCACTCTGAAGGGGCTCGCTGCCGTCAATCACCAGCAGAGCCAGGTCGGCCTGAGCCAACGCCATTCGGCTGCGTTCGATGCCCAGTTTCTCGATGGCGTCGTCCGTCTCGGCAGTAATACCAGCCGTATCCACCAGTACCACGGGAACGCCCTTCAGGTTGACGGTCTCTTCTAATGTATCACGGGTGGTGCCAGGGATGGGGGTAACAATAGCCCGGCTGGTACGTAGCAGGGCATTGAGCAGGGACGATTTGCCCACATTGGGCCGCCCCACAATGGCCGTGCGCACCCCCTGACGGTAGACAATGCCCTGGTCAGCGTTGGCTAGCAATTTCCCCAAACGCTCTGTTGCTTCCCTTAAAGGCGGTCCGATGTCCTGGAAAGGGATCTCGTCCTCTTCAAAGTCAATGGTCGCTTCCAGGTAAGCCAGAACGTCCATCAGGAGAGCCCGCACTGTTCGGATCTCGTCGGACAGCCGCCCCCCCAGTTGCTCGACGGCCACCCGCAGGCCGGCTTCGGTTTTGGCCTGCACAACGTCCAGCACCGCCTCCGCCTGGGCCAGATCAATGCGTCCGTTCAGGAAAGCCCTCAGGGTCATCTCCCCCGGCTGGGCCAGACGTGCCCCCTGGCGCAAAGTGAGTTCCAGCACACGCCGCAGCGGCACTACCCCGCCGTGGCAATTGATCTCCACCACATCCTCGCGGGTGTAGGTGCGAGGAGCAGGCATGTAGGAGACCAGCACTTCATCAACGGTTTCGTCACTCTGGGGATCAACAATGTGGCCGTAATGCAGGTGATGAGGGGCGAGGGACAAGGGGTAAGGTGATTCTCTTTGTCTCTCACCACTGGTTCCTGACCTCTTCTTGCCAGGACGGAATATCCTGCTCAGGATGCCCGCTGCTTGCGGCCCTGTCAAGCGGACGATGCCGATCCCTCCCTCGCCGATGGGGGTGGAAATGGCAGTGATCGTGTCATCCAGGCTGTACATCTTTGCTCTGCCCCACTCTGATCTGTCTTTATTTTACCATAACTCGACGCAAAAGCAACTTTGCATAAGCATTGGCGTTGGAAACCGTCCAGGAACCTTGCTCTTTTCATAAGCTTATGTTATACTGGCAATAGCTTCCAGCAGTCCTCGGAGGCTTGACGTTCCCAAAATCCTTTTATGGAATGGGTTTGCCCCTAAAGCGAGTACAGTACCAAAGACCTATTGACGGGGGTTTCCTGAGGATGTATACTAAGTAAAAGGGGGGCTTTCTAGTAGAGGACGATGTCTATGACATGGACCTCTCCAAAAGAGGTTTGAGATCGTGAGTTTGGGAAAAGAGGGCATGGGCGCTTCCGACGCCTCAACTGGATTTTTGCACAAAATAGTCAGTTTGGCTGGCAGCCTGGCCTCAAGTATCCGCACCAAAATCGTGCTGCCCTACGCCGTTCTCACCCTGGCTGTGGCCTCGGTCGGCACTTTCGTGGTCACTCAATTGGTAGCCGGCTCACTCGAAGAGCGTTTCGTCAACCAGCTCGTGGACTCGGGACAGGTAGCGAGCGATAGTGTGGTCAAGAAAGAGCGAGAGCATCTGGAAGTGTGGCGGGCCATGGCTTTCACCCAGGGGGTGGATGCGGCAGTGGCCTCTGGCGACATACACACATTGGAAGAGCTCCTGGTTCCCCTGGCTGCGAACCACCAGATGGACGGCGTCGAAGTGACCGATAACCTGGGCAGAGAGCTGTTTGGCTTCCGGCACGACAAAGGTTCAACCGATGCCCGCGATTACACTCTGAGGACTGGCACTGACCTTTCTACCTGGCTCATCGTTACCCAAATCCTGGCGGGCCAGGTTGATCAGCTTGGTGACAAGTTCGTCATGTTGGTCAAGGAGGAGCCCGGCGGCTACTACTTGTTCTACACAGGAGGGCCGATCCGATACGAGGGCCGGGTGGTAGGCTCTATTCTGGTAGGGACCTATCTGGATGAATTCCTGGCAGAGATCAAAAAAGAGACCCTGGCTGATGTGACCTTTTACGACAATCAGGGACAGGTGCTGGCCACGACGTTCCGCGGAGGAGGAGAACAGGTTAAGGACGTCTTGGAGGTAACTCCAGCTTTCTGCCAGTCCATCGTTGCCAGGCCCAAGGAGACTTTCCACCGCTCGCTCACTCTATATGGAAGGCCCTACGGGATCGTCTTCGGCCCTCTTCAGATACGCGAATCGCTGCTGGGCATTTTCTCTGTAGCCCTGCCTAGCAACTTTATTGTCCAAAAGGCAGCCACCAGCCGCCTCCAGTTCGGTCTACTCTTCACCTTGGCTATGGCGCTGGTGTTCGTCATCGGCTATATCACTTCACGGCGCATCATCGTTCCCATCGTTCGCCTGGTGCAGACTTCCCGGGCCGTGGCGGCTGGAGACCTGGGGCAGCAAACCGGCATACACCGTGGTGACGAAATCGGAATATTGGCCAGCTCCTTTGACCAGATGACCCACAGTCTACGAGAGCGCACCCGAGAACTGGAGGCGGAGGCCAGCAAGATCAGGGCGATTGTGGAGAGTATTGCCGACGGGGTTATCGTAGAGGATAAGAATGGCCGGATCATCATGATGAACCCGGCCGCCGAGAGGATGCTGGGAAGCATGAGTGAGGGCTTTCCCATTCACCCTATTAAAGAGCTGACTTCTCTTCCTGTCAAAGGTGAACCTTATGCTGCCTACAATTCTGAGGACAGACGGTTTGAGGCTGGCGGCAAAGTGATCAGCGCTCACGAAGCGCCGGTGGTGACAAAAGATGGGGTCGAGCTAGGCAAGGTCATGGTCTTTCGCGACATTACCCGCGAGGTGGAGGTGGACCGCCTGAAAGACGAGTTCATTGAAAACGTGTCTCACGAGTTGCGCACCCCTCTGACCTCCATCAGAGGCTACAGCGAGTTGCTCATGCTGACGGCAAAAGACAAGCTGGATGAACAGCAGCGGAAATCCTTAAGTTACATCGGTGAGCGTTCCAGCCAGTTGGTGACAATGATCGGTGAGCTTTTGGACATGACGGACATTGCAGCAGGCACCCTGGGGCTAGACCTGACTCCCACATCACTGGATGATCTGATTGTGGAGGTGATGGACTCTTGGCGGGAGCAATTCGAGGAAAAGCAACTCACGGCTATGGCACAATTGCCCGAGGACCTGCCTCAGGTGTTGGTAGATCGCGGTCGTGTCAAGCGGGTTCTCCATAACTTGCTCAGCAACGCTTACAACTACACTATGCCTGGTGGAAACATAACGGTTATCACTTATGCAACCGGGGATAAGGTCAGAGTTGAAGTCGAGGATACGGGTGTCGGCATCTCCAAGCCAGATCAGAACCGCCTTTTCACACGCTTCTTTCGTGCCCGTGAGGTGCCCCACGACAATGTGCGCGGAGCGGGGCTGGGACTTTACATGGCCAAGGCTCTCATCGAGGCTCACGGAGAGCGCATCTGGCTGGAGAGGAGCAAGCTAGGTGAGGGGAGCGTTTTCAGTTTCACCCTGCCCATAGCTGAGAGCCAGGAATCCAAAGGGGCTAACTCTCTTCCTATAGATACAAGGAAGGCGGAGATGGTGGAGCCTTATATGGTATCTAAAGGATGACCTAACCTCCCTTGTGTCCGATGTTGGGGATGGCCGCCGATTTATTGGTTACTCCTGGCGAATAAGAGATGAGGAATGAGCGCAGAGGATCAACCTAGACCACTTAAACGTAGCCTGTTGTTATCTCTTCTGTTCATTCTGGCCTTGCTAACGAGCCTGTGCTGCTTTATGTTCCTGTTCGCTCAGTTGGCCTTGTCCGGGGAGAAAGAAGAATGGTTGAAAGCCAGCATGGCCACCAGTCTGAGGGCTGACTACCGCCCCGATGAGTGGGTGGAAATGCGTCGCTTTGCTCCCCTTCAGGCTGCCGTCATCGAGGAAACCGCCAGAGACGAGGAGGTTCTGTCGGCCACTCCTGTGACCGGGCCTATACCGGTGGCGGTGGCTGTCGTTGCCATCACCAGCACCCCCTTCCCTCCTCCAAACCCGACGCCTGTCCCGGTGCCCACGTCCCAGCCAAGCCCCACCCCTCAACCAACCCCTACATCTCAGCCGTCTCCCACATTGCAGCCCACGGCTACCGGCACCTCTCTACCCACTGGCACTGTCACCTCCAGTCCGACACCTGGGCCCACTGCTACGCCCACCGCCCTGCCGCCGACATTCACGCCCACCGCCCCGCCGCCAACGCCCACTTCGCCGCCGCCGACACCTACATCGCCGCCGCCGACACCCACATCGCCGCCGCCACCGCCACCTACCGATACGCCTACGTCGCCGCCGCCACCTCCACCTCCACCACCGCCGCAGGTCCTGGCTGTGTACCCAATCCGGGACGACAACGATGCTGCCGTCAGCATCGTCATCACCGGGACAAACTTTGTGTCCAACCCTACCGCCTTTCTGGTTGACGGCGGGGCAACGGCCCTGACGACTACCTACGTCTCGTCCACCACCCTCAACGCTCTGATACCAGCTTGGTTCACGGCTGACTACTATGATCTGGCTGTCACCAACCCCGACTTGCAATCGGGCACCCTGACCAATGCTTTCACCTTGACCAATCCGATACCGCTCATCTCCGGGATCATTCCTGATAACGGAGTGGACAACGCCGATACAGACGTAACGATCAACGGCAATTATTTCGTCAACGGCCTATCGGCCTGGCTGGGTGGTTTCTCTTTGAGCGTAACCTTTGTGAATTCCACCACTTTGAACGCTAA
>Ga0180438_10009056_pt1 | contig 12508 bp, 11 predicted proteins | sample SS_ome_12_FD_132455 | JGI IMG/M metagenome (GOLD analysis project Ga0180438, IMG submission 132455) | Hypersaline lake sediment archaeal communities from the Salton Sea, California, USA - SS_3_D_2 metaG | ecosystem: Environmental > Aquatic > Non-marine Saline and Alkaline > Hypersaline >...
AAGACGAAAATCTTAGCTATCCTTGATGGGGCAAGATAAGAGCCAGAAAATTACCCGCTATAATCCGCCTATAGAAACATCATAGATTTCGCAGCGATTTATCAGGGCATACCCCAGTACAGATTGATGAAAATCTGATAGAATTTTAAGATGAAAAGGGATAACGAAAAATGACCGAGAAGATCGGCGAGTTTCTGGTCCGGATCGGTGTGATGAAGCCCCACCAGGTCGAAGAGATTCTCCGCATACAAAGAGTTGGTGACAAACGGCTGTTCGGGGAGATCGCGATCGAGTTGGGATATATTAACGATGAGGTGCTTAAAAAGTACGTGGAGGCGAAGCAGGCGTGGGAACGAGGGGGAGTCAATCGGTGAAAAATGACTGAAGAAAAAAGCGATTGAGAATATCGCGATACATGCCATTTTTACAACATACAGAATATGACGCCGAGCAATCAAAGGCTTAGAGAAATATATTGTATCGAATGGCCGCAGAAATGCGCGATCTACCAGGCTACAGCGACGGGAAACCGGTTTCTATAACCTTGTGGCCGACGGGAAAGCTTCAGACAAGCTCGCGCGGCACAGCCGCTCAGCTTCCTTATTAAATAGGAGGTAGGATTATTACTGCAAAACAAAACGTTTGTGACGAAAGAAAGGCGATGTTGGATCATACCTGGCGTTACTTCGAGCTCCACGCGAACCAGAGAATGTATATCTTTAACTTTTTCCTTGTACTTTCAGGACTCGTAGCTGCAGGACTTGCTGCCTCGTTCGAAGGGAAAGGGCCATTATTGCTTATTGGAGTGGTACTTGGTCTTCTTCTTGCACTCGTTTCTTTTGTCTTTTGGAAGCTTGACCAAAGAGTTTCCTTCTTGATTAAGAATGCCGAGATAGCGCTTGTTGAGCTCGAAGCATTATTTCCGGAGTTAAGACTACGTCTTTTTACGGAAGAACCGCGACTGACACAGGAAGCGAGATCAGCAGCATCGCTCTTGAGACGTCAGTGGACCTATGGTCATTCATTTCGCTTCGTGTTTTCTATAATGGGAGGTGTCGGTCTTCTTTTCACTATCCTTTCGATCAGTCGCTACACTGGATGGATAAAGTGGTGAGAGTTGACTTAGCCGGACCTGAGCGAACGGGTCGGAGAAAGGGTGCGGGATCAGCATATAAAGAAGAAGCAAAGCTCCCGGTTCCAGACGCATCTGTCGAAGTAATAATTTGTCTATTATCTTACAACTATAAAAAATAGTCTAACTTTCGCATTGCGTCACCAGATGATCCCCGCGGCCTCGACTGAGCCATTGAGCTAGAGGTAGCGCATAACAAATACTATCTTGTCCTAGAAAATTTCTCCAGTCCCGTCATATGTGGTCCGCGAGGCCATTTTGCACACATGTTTCTGATTCCAAAATGCCAGCTTCTAGTTTTTTGTTCTACTGCATCTTTTCCTAAACTACGGTGATATGTACAAGTGTGTAAGCAAAGATGTCATAAGCAAAACGTCCGCAGTGTAGTAAATGTGGCTGTCTTATCGCTTGTGACAGAACAGCTTATACTGTTGAAAGTAAAAATACAGGTGGATGCCCCAAAAAGTAAGTACAAGAGTTCCAGAAGAACTTTTGATACGGATTATGTTGGTGTTAAGAATTCAACACTTTCAGTAACTTTGTATTAATCAAGAATTAGTTCCAAGAATGAATGGCAGTGCTTCTATTAGATTTGTAGACTGTTTATGAAGTAATATATCTGCACCACTTGACTGAATATTCCCACTATTTAAACCTATTGCTGTAAATCCAGAAAGTCGTATCGATATAACGCCTGCGGAAGAATCCTCAATTCCTACTACTCTGTTATAATATTCAGGTGAAATACGGAGACCTACCCGTAGAGCTTCTGCATATGGCCATGGGTGAGGTTTGGCAGATATCTCTCCAAGTGTGCCCGTTTGTCCTTTTTGAATAGTCTGACCTGCAGTAATAATGGCGTCATAATAATCTAGTGGATTCCCTAATTTAAGGATTTTAAAGGCCGAGAGAATTTCTGGCCACGCTTTTTCATATAGACCAGAACTTACTAGACCTACTTTTAATTTTGCTTTTTTCAAGGTAATAAGAAATTCCTTAAGGCCCGGAGCGGGAGCAAAAACCTCAGTTCTTTTTTTACCAACCTTAATTTTACCTAATTCATAGCGTGCTATCTTCAAGTATATATCACGTGCTTTTTCAATCATAAATTCTGGACAATATGTTTCAATGCAATACTTTAGATGCTCTGATATGGAATGACCAGAAATAAAAGGTAGATCTTCCTGTTTAAAGGAAAATTGTGGCGTATCGGTAAGTTTAGCAACTGTTTTTTCTAATATCCATATCCAAAAGTTTTCGCTATTTACAGTTGTGCCGTCAAGATCCATTAGAACGGCTATTGCGGGAGCTTGGAAAGAGATGTCGTGAAGTTGGTATATTGCTGGATGTCCCAAAGCTGATTTTATATAGACTAAAGTTTTATCTTCATAACATATAAATTCTACCTTCCTGTCCTTTAGGGTAAAGATCCTCTTAACGCCTTCTTTATTAATCCGCCACATTCCGTTTCCACTATCCTCAATATCTATAAGAGTAGTACTGATTGGTTCAGGCGTATGTTTAAAACCTATCACGGAGTTGCTATTTATCATTCTATTATTATGTCTACTCCTTCATTTTTGAAAAGTTCAGCAAATTCATTAGAAATCGAACTGTCAGTAATTATTGCATCAATGGCATCAAATGCTGTTATGTTAATTAAGGCACTCTTTCCGAATTTTGAATTATCCGCCAAAACAAAAATTTTGTCCGATTTCTCAATAACGACTTTTTCTATTGATGATAATAAGAAATCACTATTAAAAATTCCCTTTTCCAAAGTGATACCGCTTGTACCAATAAAAGCTTTTTGAAAATGATATTCTTTCAGTTCCTTCTCTGCTATCGGTCCAACAGTGGTAAAAAGATCACCCTTTACAATCCCACCTAACAGAATGAGAGTTACTCCTGCTTCATTATTTAGGTCGTTGATTATCTGTAATGAAGGAGTTACAATCTTAAGTCCGACTTTGCCTTTCAAAAATTGGGCCATTTCAGCGACAGTAGACCCAGAACCAAGAAAAATAATGTCTCCATTTTCTACTATTTTGGCTGCAGTCTTACCTATTTCAGTTTTTTCCTTGTTCTTCTTTGAGGTTCTATCAACAAAAGGTATGTCCTTTTCATATTTCATAGAGATAACACCACCATGAGTTCTTTTAATTAATCCATTTCCATGTAATGAGTTAAGATCTCTCCTTATCGTCATCAATGAAGTGTTAAGCAAACGACTCAAATCTTTAACCGAGATAACACCTTTAGAATCAGTGATTTCTACTATTTTCACCCGTCTTTCTGCTTGAATCACCTATATACTCCTTTTAAGATTATAACAGCTGCTATCGCCTCTTGTTGTTATATAATTAAACCAATATTAGAAAAAAATCAATCAATAATAAAGAGATGACAGAGCTATATAAATAAAATTGAGCGAAATAATATATATATTTGTTATTATATGTTTCATTTATTATAATAGTAAAAATTTCGCACATTTTACTTGACAAATAGAACATTTTCAATATAATAGGATATAAAATACTTATGGAGGTGTTAAGATGAAACTAAAAACAACTCTAATGATCCTTTTTGCTGTTATCTCCATTTTCTGTTATGGAGGTGGACAAAAAGAGGGAAAAGGACCAACAGCCATCACAATTGCGGTTAATGTTGGTCCTGAAGCAGATGCGCATCATCGATTAGCTAATGAGTTCGAGCGGCAGTTTCCTCAATATGCGATCATTGTTGACGGGATCGCTAGGTCGGTCCATAGCACAAAGATGGCAACCTTACTTTCTGCTGGTTCTGATATTCATGATGTTATGATCTTCAGTACGGCACATTTCCCTTTATGGTATGCTGGCGGATGGATAGAACCCCTTGATAACTATATGAATAGTAAGGATTTATTTAATACATCCAACTATGATTTGAATGATTTTCCTGAAGCCATTTTGAACATTTTCCGAAGGAAGGGGAATCTATTCGCTTTGCCACAAGAAGCAAGTGCTTACCTCTTATTTTACAGAAAGGATATACTTAACCAGTATGGTATTGATGAACCGCCCAAGATAGGATGGAGCTGGAAGCAATATATCTCGTCTGCACAAAAAATACAAAAAGGATTAGAGAACGACGGTATCACCGATATGTATGCAACTGTTTTTGCAGGGCGAAAAAATCGAAACATAGCTCAATATGTTCTTCAAAACGTCTGGGCTAATGGTGGTGAACTATTGGATGAAAAACTCAAACCCCAGCTAACATCCCCACATGCGATTGAAGCACTAAAAGAGTATACAGACCAACTTCATGTACATAAAATTACTCCGCCCGGTGTTATTGGTTATGCTTATTCTGAGTTATTGACAACTTTGCAGCAGGGTTTAGCTGCGTTAGGTTTGCAATGGAATGCTGCTGCCGCTACTTTGTTGGATCCGGAAAAATCTCCAAAAACGGCGGGAAAGATGGGTTTCTCTGTAATTCCTTATTTTGATTCAAAGGGACCAAATCAGCTACGGGTTTATCCTTCAATCTGGGGAGTTGGTATTTCCTCCTTTGGTAAACATAAAGAAGCAGCCTTTCGCTATGTAGTTTGGTTTACCAGTAAAGAAATTGCACGAGATTATGTAACCCATGGGGGTGGTTCTAGTGGCCGAAGTTCATTGTTGAACGATCCGCAAATTGTATCTGAAAATCCTCAATATCCGGCACTTCTTGAAAGCATGAAATATTATCATTCCCTACCGGATATTCCAGAGTGGACATTTATTCTTGAGGATATTTTAACTTCTAACTGGAACAGTGCCCTTGTTGGAGATGTCACACCAAAACAAGCAATGGAAACAGCGAATGAGGCAATTCTAAAGTTACTAGAAGAGGCAGGATATTATTAATTAATAAGGCTATATTTGGGTAAAGGAGAGGCTAAGATCATCAAAGCCTCTCCTTTTTGAATCCTCTGATAAAATTAATTATGATGGAACGGATAGATAAAATCAATACACGATTTCTGAATATAAATTATAAAATTAAGAAAACATTAGGTATTTTTGGGTTTATTATCCCCGCATTGTTAGTATTGTTTCTTATTTTCATATTTCCACTTGTAAACAGCTTTTGGCTGAGTTTCCATCGTTGGAATCTAATTACACCCCCTCGTTTTGTAGGAATTAAGAACTATTTGATGATTTTTTCAGACCCTGTTTTTTGGACAAGCATGAAGAATACATCAATTTTTAGTGTAGTTTCGTTTTGTATTGAAATTACTTTAGCATTCTTTATTGCTCAATTGTTAAATCATAAGGAAGTAAAAGGTAAGGCAATTTGGCATGCGATTTTCATTCTGCCCATGATGCTAACTCCGGTAGTTCTCTCCAGCATGTGGAGGGCATATCTAAATAGAGAGTTTGGTATAGCAAACTTTTTGCTTACCTCAATACATTTACAAGCACACGCTTGGACGATGGAATCAAAAACTGCAATTTGGACTTTAATCTTCGTGGAGGTTTGGCATAAAACCTCTTTTTTTATACTTGTTATTTCGGCAGGAATTGTTTCACTTCCTAAAGATGTTTTTGAGGCGGTAGAAATTGATGGTGCTAGATATTGGCAAAAAACTAGGATGATTACCATACCTATGCTCACGCCAGTCTTTCGTGTAGCTGGATTATTTCAAATGATCGAGCTAATTCGCATTTTTGACAAAGTTTATATTTTAACAGAGGGTGGACCCGGGCGATCTACCTCAACATTGAGTTTTATTATCTTTGAGAGATCTTTTCATGGATGGCAAATGGGTTGGGGAGCAGCAATGTCATACTTATTGATATTTATAACAATGATTGTAGCGGTGTTTTTAATAAGAGGTGTTAAAACGGAGGTAATGCGGTGATCGAAATTCACAAATCAAAGCATTTTAATAAAACTACAAGAAGTATTGTAATGCACTTTCTTTTAACATTATTTGCTCTTTTTACGATAACTCCAATTTTTTGGATGTTAATTTCCTCTTTAAAAACTCCAGCAGAGGTATTTGAACTACCACCTAAAATGTATTTTAAACCAACATTTCATAATTATGAGGTATTGTTAGGTTTAAAGGTGGGAGAAGAGTTTGAAGGTGTTAAGGAAAGCGATTACCGAAGAGTTAAAAGCAAGTTTCCGATATACTTCTTAAATACAATTCTGATTAGCATTTCTAGTTCATTATTAGCAGTAGGTATAGGTTCTCTTGCTGCCTATGGCTTAGCCAGATTTAGCTTTAAAGGAAGAAGTTCCATTCTAACCGGAATACTTTTAACAAAAGTTATTCCTCCGATAGCAATTTTGATTCCCATGTATACAATAATACGAAGACTACACCTATTAGATACACGGTTGTCTTTAATTATTACCTATCTAACTTTTAATTTACCTTTTGTAGTTTGGACAATGAGAAGTTTCTTCCTTGAGCTTCCCTTAGAACTAGAAGATTCAGCCTTGATTGATGGTTGTTCACGCCTGAGAGCGCTTTTTAGAATCATTTTACCTCTTGCTGCACCTGGTTTAGTAGCAAGTATGATCTTTTGTGTCGTTTTATCTTGGAATGAGTTTCTGTATGCGATTGTATTAACAGGCGATAGAGCAAGAACATTGGCACCGACGATAGCCGGTTTCTTAACCGATAAAGCAATCCTATGGGGAAGACTCTTTGCGGGAGGTTCCATAGTAGTACTTCCTGTTGTTTTGTTTGCTTTTATTATCCATAAAAAACTAGCGAGTGGTCTAACGTTCGGAGCAGTAAAAGGCTGACATATAAAACCGAAGTGCATTGAATTATCACATTTAAGTAAAGTTTTATGTCTACTGCTAATCTAAAGAAGATGAGTCATTCAATTCAACTCAAATTTTTAGGCTCTGGTAGCGGTGATTTCTACATCACGCGGTTAAGAAAAGATATATCTGACCATAGATATCCAACTCAATTGTTGCTATCGCAAAGTTGCCTAATAGATTTTTCATCTGAATCCGTTTACTTGTTAAAAAAATATGATATTTCTTTTGATAAAATTAAAAATATCTTTATTACTCATTCACAATTGGATCATTTCCATGCTCCAACAATTTGCCATTTTGCTACAGAGAGAAAAAAAGATACAAAAAATCCGATATGCGTTTGGGGCACTGAAATAGTACGATATATGCTTGAACAAGAAATTCTATTATCAAACACTGCCGATGTTGTTCGTATTAATACACTTACTCCGTTACATAGATATCATTTCGATAATGTACATATCCTTCCTCTGCCGGCAAACCATTTAAAGGGAGGATATTTTAGTAGAATCGGAGAAGTATCTCTCAATTATATCATTACAATAGGGTCTGATAATATACTTTATGCAGTAGATACAGGTTATCCTGAAAAAGACATCTTGGATATTTGGAATCAATACAAATTCAAGGTTGTTATACTTGAAGCTACTCTCGGGGATTCAAAAGAGGACCAATCGCTCGGTCATTTGAACTTTGAGCAATCTATTGAAATAATCAAACAACTTAGAGCAAATAGCAAAATCGACAATAAAGGACAGGTTATACTAACTCATTTAAATCAATTACATATTCTAGAAGAGAAAAAAACAAAAAAGCGTTTAGAAAAAATAGGAATTCGTTTTGCCCATGATGGAATGCAAATTTCTTTATAGATACATAAATAAGTAAGAATATAGAAAAATGAAAAAAGGAAAATTAGATATTGTAAGTATTGGTCATATTTGTCTTGATATGATTCCATCCTTTGAAAATGTACACAGCTGCAAAATTGAGGATATATTCCGTCCGGGTTCACTTCTTAACATCAAGGAAATGGTATTTTCTACAGGGGGTCCTGTAGCAAATACCGGAATTGGAATGAAAATATTTGGGAAAAAGGTACAATTTATTTCAAAAGTGGGAGATGATCAAATTGGGCGAATCATAATAGATTTACTTAAATCTTATGGAAAAACCGCTGGAATAGCTATTTCAAAAGGGGAAGCAAGCTCTTACACTATCGTTCTTGCATTAAAAAATTTTGACAGAATATTTTTACATTACACAGGCACAAATGATTTTTTTTGTTTTTCAGATATCGATTTTAATTTAGTCAAGGAAGCAAAACTCTTTCACTTAGGATATCCGCCTCTAATGAAGAGGATGTATGAAAACCAAGGAGAAGAATTAGCTCTGATTTTCAAGAAAGCGAAAGACAGTGGTGTTACGACATCATTAGACATGTCGTTACCTGATTACAATTCTCCTTCTGGAAAAGTAAATTGGAGAAAAATACTTAAAAGAACGCTTCCATATGTCGATATGTTTTTACCAAGTATTGAAGAATCATTTTTTACTTTATATCCAAAAGATTATATATTTAGAAAATCAAAACACCCAAAAGAAGAACTAATTAATTATATTGATCCTTCGGAATATTCAGGTATTGCTGACGAATTTATTTCTTTTGGGTGTAAAATGGTATCGCTTAAATCAGGTTTCCGCGGATGGTACTTCCGGACATCAAATAGTAATAGATTAAAAGATATTGGTATGGTAAAACTTTGTGATATTGATAGTTGGCATGATCGTGAGCTTTGGTGCCCGGCTTTTAAGATTGACAAAATAGCTAGCGCGACAGGTTCAGGAGATGCCTCGATAGCAGGATTTCTTTCAGCTTTACTAGGAGGATACAAGCTTGAAGAATGTTTAAAATATGCTAATGGCGCGGGAAATCAGAATTTAACCCAATTTGACGCTACTTCAGGTCTCGGAACGTGGGATAGTTTGACTAAATTGGTGAAAACAAAGGATATTATTCTTTTTTCCATGAAAAATGATAATTGGGAATGGATTGATGAATTTCAGATCTGGGAGAAAAAAGACGGCAAATAAATATAATATTACAGATACTAATAGAATTATAGTTTTAAGGATTAGATTATGATACCAACTTTGGTAATATTTGACATCGATGGAACATTAATAAAAGAAAGTAAAGCAAGTATAGTTTCTTACATAAATGCTATTAGCGCATGTTATGATGTTGAAATAAACCAAGACGATTTACTAACCTCTGGGAAAACAGACATACAAATATTTAAGGAAATCCTTAGACGATTTGAAATCGAGGCAAATGAAAATGATTATTGTAGATTAATTAATAAATATTTGAGTTATTTGAAGATAGCTTTAAAAAAATATCCAGGAATTATCCTTCCTGGGGTAAGACATCTTTTAAATATTTTATCAAGAATAGACTATATTCAAATTGCTCTTGGAACAGGCAATATAGAACAAGGTGCAAGAATTAAACTAGCTATTCATAATCTTAATTCATATTTTTTAACCGGTGGTTTTGGAACGGATGCAATAAGACGTTCGGATATTATTTCATGTGCAATTAAAAAAAGCCAAGAAAAATATATGATAAAATATCAACGTATTGTTGTTGTAGGAGATACACCATATGATATAGAATCTGCTAAAATAAATAATGTTTATAGTATAGCTGTTGCTACAGGACCATTTTCTATAAAGAAACTTGAATCAAAAAAGCCTACATTTGTCTTAAGAGACTTAATGAATGAGGAACTATTCTTTTCGGTGTTGAATACTTTACCTCCCCTAAAATATTCCGTTGATCAGTACTAATTATATGCTCGTTTATATTCCCACTCAGATGTTATTTAAGGCAATAGGTTTTTAATAACAACGAAAATCGTTTGATCGTTGTTTTGTAACAATAATAATTACAACTACTACAGGTTAATAACATTAGATATTTATATTTCCTAGTAGGCATCATATATCCTGGGAAAGATGAGAAAGTATGGGCCATGCCACTAAGAGAATTCAATCCTATCACCAAGACCGAGATTTTCTACCCGACTAATGCAGAGTGGTTTTTTAAATAGACCATAGAGCCGGGCTGGGAATCTCCATGCTCGGTAATAATTACCCGTGTAACTAATCTGACTAGGCGCAAGATAAGCCGTAAAAACTTACCTCCTATGATTCCGAGCCACCAATAGAATGATAGAATCTTTCTACATCATCAGATATCAGTTTCGCTCCCTCATCTGTTGTAATGAACTCCCCATATTGCTCCAGATCTGATTCCTGAAGATCATGGAATAGGTTCTTGATGCTATTTGCGGTGTGGTGATTGTTTAAGGGGACCGAATCTACAAGTTGCTTGGCTCTTGCATAATCACTCTTATTTATAAACTCCACCTGAATTAGTTTTTTTTCACTTGGGGAGACTTCTACTGCAGCGTTTCTTCTTCTCTCGAAGAAAAGCCTCTCAATAAACAATAGTAGTATACCTGCAATGAAGGTACCCAATACGGTGGCGATGAAGGAACCCTTGGAAAACGATTCCAGGATCAGAGCGTCTTTGTATCGGTTCGAGAATGATCTACTTGTACTTGGTATTCTCTTAGCTTTTGACTTCGTGGATGTAGCATAGTAGAACGTGCCTAGGACTGATTGAAGATCGACAAGTGCGTATGACAAATCGTAAACGCTTCTGAAATCTCGATGGAGGATTAGCTTCATTTTTTCTGACGCAGAACGATCCAACTCTTGAAGTGTTTTTTTCATACTGTCCTCTCAATGTGAACACTCTATGGAATATTGAACGAAATAATCGTCTAATCCCGCTATAGAAGTATATTCAGCAATACAAGAACTGCCAATATAATCCGGTTAAGATAACCGGCAAATAATTACCTTTACTCCAGAGGGGAGCTAAGTCGTGAATGCATAGTTTTGCAAAGTACCGAGCAGCCCGCTTAGATATCGAAGACAATATCTCTTGCTCCAAGTCCGATATCTCCGACCCTACAACGGTAATGTGGAGGTGAACTGTCTACTAAGTCGAAAGCCTCGTAATCTGGTATCGTGCTTTCATCCTCTAGCCAGTCAAGTTGTTGTCGCATCCAATCTATCATATGGCTGAGCCACTCAACATAATCACCAGTTGACCAGAATCCTCTTTTGTTACGTCTCCTGAGAGGAAAGCTAAAGAGCGGGCTGAACTCGAACGTAACAAGAAATGAAAGTGCGTGGATGAAGACTTTGTCTTTTGGACCGTCAAATTCCCTCTTCCATTGGCTGTACAAAGCGGGCATACTGCTTCCAGAAAAGGGCTGAAATCTAAGTGATACACCTCTAGAAGAAAACAGGAATCCCTTGCTCTTGTCTGATAAGCCAATCCGAAGTGTCATCCCTATGGGTAGTCTAAATGTTCTTATAGATGGTACGAAATCCTGGATGATTGACAGATCCGAATCCGTTTCAACAGAATCCTGAATTGGCTGTAGGTAATACCAATTAACTCCAAAATGACTAATTGACGAGAAGGGCCCTTTGTCGATGAGAATAGACCTTGGTTCGAGAGAGCTCGGTAAATTGAGGAACGAGTGAATGATCTTAGTGATGGTGAGCATTAAGGTGAGATCGTACTGTCGAAATCCATCTTCGTTCTTTTTTTGTGTTTCTGCTAATGTATTGTATGTGGAAATCGCGGAGATAATTAGAGGTGTGGATCGACCAAGGCGGCGACTCATTCTAATGACCTTTGGAAGTGAAACCGTCTGCGTCTGTGTATTAAAAGCAAGAGCACTGGGAATGGCTTCCACGTATTTTTTCTTGGGAATCAGTTTTGCACTTGAGAAGATGAATAGGATTATTGCCAGAACGACTGCGGACATCAGGATTATCAACGGTTTCGGAGAGAACTCAATCATCAGTGAAAACAAGCTTGATGATGTTACGCCAATAATCAAGGCTAGTACCACACCGAAAAGAAGTAATTCCGTTAGCTTCTGAGTGCTTTCCCGGGCTTCATGGAGTGGCCCTTTCTGTCCAACTAAGTGAAGCGCATCCTGTTTTCTTTTCTTTAGTCTTATTCGCTTGATATCCTTGCGAACGTCCTTCTTCGTGCGAGGAACGATGCGTTCTCCGTCCCAAATGTAACTCGGAACCGTATTCGGTCCAGTTATATAGATTCCACCATCGATTTCGGTTACATAGTTGTATCCCTGAGGGATGGAATCGCCCGAGACCGTTGTATGGCCAGTTATAAAGCCTTTTCGGTCAACTTTTATAGCTATCTTCATAATTTCCCTATATAGATAACGCCCTGTTGAGCATTTTCCATAACTATCTTATTCGCGAAATTGTATACCTATACCTAACATATACAGGAATACAATAATTGCAAATAGAGGCAAGATAAGTGGGCAATTCTTACCGTGGAGAGAAGCCCTGTTTCAGTCCTGCTTGCCAGCGGATTTAAACGTCCAGTATGTCTTTAAGTCGAGGGCTTCCTCAGCCAATCGTTCCGCTTCCAAG
>Ga0180438_10009057_pt1 | contig 12505 bp, 16 predicted proteins | sample SS_ome_12_FD_132455 | JGI IMG/M metagenome (GOLD analysis project Ga0180438, IMG submission 132455) | Hypersaline lake sediment archaeal communities from the Salton Sea, California, USA - SS_3_D_2 metaG | ecosystem: Environmental > Aquatic > Non-marine Saline and Alkaline > Hypersaline >...
GGCCACAACATGATGGCCTTCGACGCTCCGCTGTTCGAGCGGGAGTGCGGTCGAGCCGAGCGCCCCTTCAAGTTCGGGGAGAACGAGATCCTCGATACCGGGATGCTGGTCAAAGCCATCCAGTTGGGCATGACCTTCCGTCTCAATGACACGCTTCGCAGCTTCGGCAAGTGGGTCAGCAATGTCAGGGCCAGGGGCGTCTACTGGTCGTTGGACCGTTACTGCTACGCCCAGTACAAGCTCAAGGAGCTTTCGGGCATCGACAAGGACGCCGCGCACGACGCGGCGGTCGACTGTTTGCTCACTCATTATCTATTGGAGCGATTGCGCGGTGCCCGAGAGAACCCAGGCGTGGCGTGAGGAAGTGGCTCTCGCTCTCATTCTTTGGAGGGACTTCAAGTCGCCCGGGAAGTGCGACCCCCTGGTGGTCAGTACCATGTTCAGGCTCGCCGACGATCTTGGCGTGCGCGCGGAGTTGGAGGACATGCAAAGCAAGGTGCCTCCTATGAAGATCGAACCGAGGGACAAGTCATGACTGAGTGTTGTGGAAATGAACTTACTTCTCCTTTCTGCCCTCAGTGCGGTAAAGAGGCTGGAAGGGAGCCCAGTTGGAAAACGCTTCTTGAGCACTGTGCGGCGAACCTAGAAAAGGCAACCAAGAGACTGAAGACTACGAGTGATAACCTTTCTCTTTTGGAACAAGGAACACGAGAAAGCTACGAGGGGCAGCTGGAACGGACGCGTGTATGGTTGAAGCGCGCGGAGCATTCTCGGGCCAAATGGTTGAAGTGGCATCAGTTAGTGGCCGCTGTCATAAACGAAAGAGGTTAACGTGAATGCAATTCTCGCCATAGACCCCGGAACCAAGTGCGGCTTCGCCATACGCGACCGCTCCGGTACGCTGGTTTCAGGGACGTGGAATCTCAAGGGCGGGCGGTTCGAGGGAGGCGGGATGCGCTTCCTTCGGCTGAAGAAGAAGATCGAGGAGGCGCACACCCTCTCGCAGTTCAAGGAGGTCTACTTCGAGGAGGTGCGAAACCACAAGGGCGTTGACGCGGCACACATCTACGGCGGCATCGTGGCCGTGCTGACCTCGTTCTGCGAGGACAACGCCATTCCGTACCAGGGCATCCCGGTGGGCACGATCAAGAAGCGCGCCACTGGAAAGGGCAACGCGAAGAAGGAGCTGGTTCTTGCTGCGGCCAGGGCCAAATGGCCGGAGCAGGACATCAAGGACGACAACCAGGCCGACGCCCTCTGGCTTTTGGACGTCGTGACGGAGAATAAGATTGAAACCGACCTGGTGAAGGAGTAAATCATGCTGGCTGGTCAGATCCCCCCGGAAGAACTCACTCCGCTTGAGCGGGCCGTCCAGGCCGAAGGGCTGGGCATGCTCGACAAGATAAAGAAGCTCAAGGAGGAGGCAGGCGACTCTCCCATCCTGGGAGAGGACGGCAAACCCATTAACACGGAGAAAGCCGTCAAGCCACCGGGGGAAGATGACCAGGAAGCGCTGGAGAAGCAGGCCCTCCAGCGCCAGAAAGAAGTCAAGGCCCGCATCGAAGCCAACGCCAAGAAACTCTCCGAGATCATGGAGAAGGACCCGCGTGCTACGCTGTGCGCCACCACGATCCACGCCTCATGGCAGCTGCTCTACTGGGCCATGAACGAGCTGATGACCGTGGAGGAGCTGAACAACGAGCTGATCCAGCAGCTGTCCGATCACCTGCGGGCTTCGGCCATGTCGCAGGGTTTTGACGTGGGCACGCTGCGCGGCAAGCTCCTCAATACCTGCATGCCGTTCCTGCAGGACCGCATTGCCCACTACGCCGCCGAGAAGAAGAAGCGGAACGCCAAGATCAGGCAGATCGAGAAGCGAGTCGGGAAGAAGGGCATCGCCCTTCCGTGTCACTCGCTGCGGGCGCTGTTCGAGGAGAAGCCCTTCAACATCGGCAACATGATCGTGCTGCACGGCAAGAAGGAGGCGGTGCGTGGGGCCCTGCAGTTGTGCGCCATGCACCACATGAAGGAGAACTTCGGGCATCCCTTCTACCTCAGCACCGAGGAGAAGCCCGATCAGCCGCGTAACCCCACGGTCATGGCCGCCAAATGGTGGGTCGGCAAGGCCGAGAACATGAAGCATCTCGAAGAGGTGCTGCAGCCGGTCGTGGACAAGGAGCATGCCGTGATGCTCCTGGTCGAGGATGCCGACAAGCTGTGGGAGACGGACGAGCGGCTGCGCGACAAACGGCACGTCAAGATCAAGGCCACCGCGCGTTTGTATCAGTGGGCCTACGAAAACCAGGTCGCTGTCATCCTGGGCGATGTCAGCGAAGACTTCGACGAGAAGATCTACGGTGACCTGCCCCGCTGTGCGGTGGCGCTCACCGTCCTTGATGAAAAGCCACACATGGTCATTGGCAGCGACACCATTGCCGTTGGCCAGGAGGAAAAGAAGTGAAAACCGCTTACGTTGGTTTCACGACAGACACACGGGAGGATTGGGAGAGCTACTGTCCCACGCCCACTCCCCCCGCCAGCTACAAAGATCCTGTGAAGATACAGGATTGGATGAACAAGGCCGTGGAGAAGCAGGCCGTTGAGGCCAAAGACAAGCCGCTGACCGGCAAGATCACCGGTTTCCACCTGTTCGAGCTTGAGGGCCATATCTCGGACAAGGGAGCAGCGGGCTGGCCCGGTCGCCCCGTGCTGACGATCCTGTCCAACTACAAACGCATCTTCGTGGTGCGTGCCGGCATTATGGCCGTGCTGTCCCGAATGGAGTACATCGACAGGAACGCCACACTGGGAGCATGCAACTGGATCATCACGTCCAGAATGACGCACTTCCCGTTGATCTACGAGGACCCGAAGAACGCGCCCAAGATCTTCGATCCGATCGACCTGCTCGTCAGCTCGACGGCCGAGGAGAACTGTGACCCGCTGTTGGTGTTGGCTCGGCTTCAGAAACCGCTCAATATGGCTTTCCCCGGGGCGAAGGGCGCGACCGCAGCGGATTGGGCCAGGCTGTCCATGGGCGTGGCAATGTTACTGGGGGAATGATGGACGGACCCGAACTTCCTTCTGATTTCAGTCCACTCAAGGACCCCAAGACGGACGCAGCCGCCTCGATGGAGGAACTCCGTCGGGACGGCTACGTTCTCTTCGCCTTGGGCCCCGTCTACGAGTACGCGGAGGTTAACACGGATCTCATGCGTGCCTTCGGGGCCGAGGACCACATGAAGGGCAAGCCCAAGGAGACGCGTGGGATACACGTCTACTTCGAGGAGCCCGTGATTGGCCAGTGCAACGTGTGGAACTTCGTCCTGAACATCATGGACAGCGAGAGCTTTCCCTGGTTCAGGCAGTGGATGCACGCCCAGCAGTTCTGCAACCGGGCCAAGCGCCGCTTCTACGTGACGCGGCACTGGCTGGTGCCCGTGCTGGACCCGCTGGCCCTGCAGTCCAAGAACATGGCCGTGGCCGAGGCGCTGGACGTGTTCACCGTCTCCGGCATGAAGGGACTGATGCGCCCGAAGAACATGAACGCCACGACCAAGAACGTCGAGCAGCTCAGCCGGTACGTGGAGTTCGAGGTGATGCCTCCCGAGGAGGAGGTTCAGGTGCTGGGCAACGCCGCGCTGGGGATCGTGGAGAACATGTGATGCACCGCCCGTTCGTAGTCGTTGTCGGGGATGTGATGCTCGACCGCCACGTGACATGCGAGGTGGTCGGCATCTCCCCGGAGGACGAAACCGCCCTGAAGATCCGTCCCATTGGAACGGAGATGAAGGCCGGCGGCGCTGCGAACGTGGCCAACAACCTCGTGTCGCTCGGAGCGCGCGTGCTGCTGCTCAGTGCCACGGGCACGGATGAAGAGGCCGGAACGCTCAGCCAGAAGATCACCCGCGCGCCCGACACCGAGGTCGTTTTCGTGAAACGGAACCGGCGCCAGACCACCATGAAGACCCGCTACCTCACGAAGCGGGGGCGTCATATCGTTCGTGTGGACCAGGAAAGACTGCAGAACGCCGAGCCCGAAGAGGTGGACATCTTTCTCAAGGAGATCGAGAAAGGCCCGAAGGTGGACATGATCGTGGTCTCCGATTACGGCAAGGGCATCGTGACGTCCCAGTTGATGTCCCGGCTGCGGGCGTGCGAACACCGCACCTGCGAGTGGGGCGTGATCGTGGACCCCAAGGGCAAGGACTTCTCCCGCTACGGCGACGTGGACATTCTCACGCCCAACATGAGTGAGTTCCACGCTGCCGGTGGCGTACACGGCGCAAGGACCCCGGCGCCGGGCGGGGCGCTGTCCCGCCTGGTAGTGGTTACCGCCGGGGCGCGCGGCTGCTACGGCTACTGGCACAAGGACGGGGACGGCTGGTTCTACGACCAGCGCTACAGCATCCCCGTACGCGCCCGGGAGATGGGCGATCCCACGGGCTGCGGCGATTCGTTCCTGGCGGGACTGGCTTTCAAACTGGCGGGCGGGGAGGACCTTGTACCGGCCCTGCGCTTTGCCAACGCATGCGGCGCCTGTGCTTACGATCAGGCCGGCGTTCATGCGGTCATCGAGGAAGAGGCGTTAATGGAGATGCAAAGGCATGAAGATGAAACTGACTCTACCTTCCGATCTAGAGGTGGAGAACGTCAAGTTTGACGGCAAGGCGCGTGTCCTTGAGCTGGACCTGATCTTCTACGGCAAGGGCAATGAGGCCACGGCGGGCGTTCTCCAGACGCTGAACAAGGACGGCCTGACGCACGGCGTCAGTATCCTGAAGGTCAGCGGCAAGACGGGCAAGCCCCAGCTTCAGGACCGCTCGGCCCGCGTGGTGCCGCCCATCGAACAGGGTGACGCCCCTCCCGTGCAGGCGACTCCCGCAGAAGAGGACCCGCTTACGGCATGAGACACGTCAAGCTCTTCAAATGGGACCCCAACCAGCCGCTGGACGATCGCATCAACGAGTGGGTCGAGCAGACGGGCTTCTTCATCGAGTCCGTCTCCTTCTCTCACAATGCGGACTGTCTGGTTGTCTACCAGAAGCCCCACGCGGCGCTGCCTGCCGACCTGAGCGACATCGACTTCGCTGAGGAGAGGCGGCGCCTGTTTGAAGAGGAAGAGGACGCACAGAAGCAATCGAAGAAGCTGAAGCCGCTCCCCCTCAAGGAGGGAGCGACTTCACCCACGTGGGACTCCACGATGCGGGACGGCGATGGAAGGCGAAAGGCATTCGTCATGGCCGGCGTCTTCCCGGTCCCTGAAGGTTTCAGAATGCACCCGGAGGATCGGGAGGTCGCGCCCCCCGTGTTGCTGGCCCACGGCACCGATCTGTCGCAGTACAAGGATCTGTTCGGAAACATAGGGGAACACAATGAGCGATCAAAAACCTCCGCAAGCGACTCCAGCTGAGCAGGCGCCGGAACCCGCGCCCGCGCCGCCGGCTCCGCCCAGCCAGGAGGGCTGCCACTTCATCGTGGTGCCCGACAGCTCTGCAGGCACGCCCGAGCACTACACTGTCGGCAGCATTGAGGCCATGCAAAAGCGCCTCTACGAGGTGCTCGATCGCGTGGAGAAGGGCTGGTGCTGGGTGTTCGTTGACGGCAAACCCTGCAAGCTCCACATGCCCCGCCAGGTGTTCATTCTCGAACTGCCTGACGGGAAACTGCTTCCATTACGGCCCGTGGGCGAGGAGCCCGTCATGGCCGATGGCAGCTTCTACACGCTGCGCCCGGTGAAGAACCCTACGTTCGAGCCCTCCTAAATCGCCGGGCCGTTGCGCGTTAAAATACGTTGAACTGTAGCTGATATCGGCCATTTCACATCAATCTCACCGACGAAAGGAGGTGGACCATGGTTTAGCTCTTGGAAGGAGTCCAGAGCGAGCACTCGTAGTGGCAGAACGCAAGCACTCGTGGGGGGACAACTGAATAGACGAAGTCAACACGAAAGAGAGGGAAGTAAATTGAAGCCGAGTGCTCTTTTGACGAACCTCCGCGCCAAAGCGGAGAACATGAGCAGGGATGGGGCCCTGGTTGGCTGGTTTCACCGCCAGGGAAAGGTATGTGAGGAGTTCATGCCTCTGGGAGATCTCCGAGTGATGGCCATCTATCGGGGACACAAAACCCGGACGTACAGGTTCCTCAAGAAGAAGGAGATCGAGGTGAAGGACGCCCTCCCCGCGTACCTCATCTCCTCCCCGGCTGTCTTCTTTGACGGTCGCGTGCATGTGGGTGGCGACAACTGGTTCCAACGCACGCGCGGCCCGAAGACGTTCTACTACAGAGAGTCGGTGCCCGGCTCCCGCCCCTCCGGGGAGTTTCGGGACATTGTCAGCGATAACCCGCAGAAGGAGGTTACGCTGGTGACATCGATAAAGCATGAAAGGGCTCTGGCCGACCGGCAGTTGTGCCGCTGGGGCCTGCAGATGCTCGATGATTCGGTTGAGGAGCAGACCGGCTTCAACCGATTCGGGGACGAGGAGATCATGCCGCCTCCGTTTCTGGTTCCTCGCAAGAAGTATTGCCTGGAACTCAGAGAAGGCACGCATCTCCGAGAATTGGTCGAAAACATCTTCAAGCGCCAGGAATGGCACGTGGAAGGCGTGTCGGGCCTGAGCGCTCCTGATCGTGGCAGGGCCCGAGTGTTCCATACGAAGTCGGGCCCGCCCTCACAACAAGGGATCGTGAGCGGTTTCCTCAAGGAAACCGGTTCGGTTCTGGCCGTTGAGTTCTCGCATGACAACGGCTGTGAAGACCTGTTCGAGCTGGACGCGATCCAGGAATCGGTCGAGGAGTTCGTCTTTCGCATCTTCGGGGTTCGATTGCGGATTGACCTCATGCCCGCCTTTGCATCCGGGGAGGAGGTCCCCATGCGGGCAAAACAGGCGCTGTTCACGCCGGCGCCTGAAGGCACCACGCTTGAGAAGCTGCGTGCCTTCTGGAAGTGGGAGGATCGGCGGGCCGTGGCGTTGGCCGCCGGTATGCCTTTCACGGAGGAGCCCCCGCTTCCACAGGGGTCCGTGCAAGCCATGAAGTACGTGGCCGCACTGACCACTTCGCAGGACATAAACGGCGTGACCGCCCTCGATGTCGATGTGGCGGTAGGCAACGCCGAGCCGTACGTGCATATGGGTGCGCTCATGTGCCGGATTCAACGTGTCACCAACCTGGAGGACAATCTGATGTACGAGTCTCCGGGCGTGAACATTGATCTCCCGCACGTATGCGCGCGCATGGCGCTGCAACGGCGCTCCCAGCTGTTCAGGGAGAGGGTGGCGGCCATCAAGAGCGCTCCCGGCGTCGAGGTGCCCGAAGCGCAGGTGATGCATGCTTCGAGCGGCAGCTGAAGAAACTGCCAGTGGGCGGGCTCCCTCGGGAGCCCGTCCATTCGCCCTTTTTTTAGCTATCAGCGAACCGCCGCATTGACGCATTGTTTGAGGCAAGCTACACTCGATTGTTGGAGGAAGCCATAATGTCTGACGATACCATCTACCGTCAAGGCAACGTGATGGGCAAGAAGGGCACGATCCTTCCGCGCGCCGCCGAGCGCGGCCGGGAGCACTCCGGCACCGTCTTCGACGTGAACAAGCCGCTTGAACAGAACATCGTTGAGATCGACGGCTCAGGCCAGCAGCGTGTCGTTCATCTCGACAAGGAGGCTGTGGCCAAGGCCACCGAGGCGGCACGCGCCGGCAAACAGGTTGATCCCACCACTTTGGGCAAGCCTGTGGCCGCGCCCGTGGCACCCACCTACCATCGTGTTGAAGAAAGCCCTGCCGTGGACAACGCGGTTGGACAGGCGACCACCGGGCTGCCGTTCGTGATTCAGGACGACTCGCAGCCTGCGGTGGAGGAGTCCGTGGCGCTTCCGCCCCAGAATTCGGAACCGGTTCCCAAATCCGGCGAGAGTGGGTCTATCCCCCCCACACCTGCTCCTGCCGCTCCGTCTCAGGCCGGGGCGAGCGCCCCGGTGGCTGAGGCGGAGACTCAACCTGTGCAGCAAAGTTCCACCTGTGCGGTCGTGGAGCCACCGAAGCCCAAGGCCGAGATCAAGGCGTACGAGCCCGTGGTCGAGAAGCCTGCCGACTTGGACAAGGAGCCCGACGCCACTCCGGGGCCCGAGCGTTTGAGCAGCTACACCGTGCAGCGCCGCACCTCCGAGAAGGACAATGTGCCGCCTCCGCTTCTGACCCCGCAGATGGAAGACGCTCCCGTGAAGCCCGCGCCCGCCGATGAGACGTTTCAGAACACCAAGGACGCCGAGAGCGCCCCGCAGTCGGCCTACGCGAACCTGGAAGCGCGGCCTATGCGAAAGGCCAAAATCAAGGTACGATTCAAGAGTGCCATGGGCTCGTTGGCCGTGGCGTACAACGTGGTCTTCAAGGAAGGCATCAAGCTGGTCATGGTTCAGCACGACGCTGAGGGGCTCTTCTACGAGCCTCCGGGTGACAACGAGACGCCCGTGGAGATCCAGTGGCACGGAAAGACCTACGTGTGCTACTCGGCACTCAACTTCAAGATGCCCGATGAGCAGACGGCGTTCAACATCTACCTCATCGACAAGGACGCCACGAAGGCGCTGCAAGGAGAGTCCGATGGAGAAAACGGGTGAACTGAAGCCCGGCGTTTCACGCTGTGATCGCTGTGGCAATGTCGCGTCCGTGGTGTATGATGTCCGCGCGCTGTGTACTGACTGCGCCAGAGCCAAATCGGCTGCGGACATCGTCAGCCTCAAAAGTGCGCCGCCGACGCTGTCCGAGGAACACAAGCCTGAACCCAAATCAGGGGAATAGCTGAATGTCCTCCCAACTCGCGTCGTTTCCTGCCTTCCCGTTGACCACGACCGGCGACAACACCGCCAAGTTCAACCGGTTTGCCGAGACGTTTCCCGACCCCTTCCTCGACTACTCGTCCACGCAGATGCCGCGCAGCCTCTACGATGTCATGCGCTGGGCCGAGTTTGTCTGGATCTCGTGGGGCATCTATCGCACGGCCGCTCAGCGTGTCGTGCGCTACTTCCTGACGAAGGTCGAGATCCACGACGCCTCCGACAACGAGAAGGAGAAGTACGAGGAAACCCTTGAGGAGATGGGCGTCGTAGGCGAACTGGCCCGTGCCGGCGACAACTTCATGACCTACGGCAACGAGGTCATTTCACTTCAGGTTCCCTTCCGCCGCCACCTGCGCTGCCAGGCATGCCAGTCCGAGTACCCCATCAAGCGCGTGGAGTGGAAATGGGACAACTGGGGTTTTCACGGCACATGCCCCAATGAGAAGTGCAAACACAAGGGCGAATTCAAGCGTGTCGATCGCACGTCCGTGGCTGAGGACAAGATCAAGCTCAAGCACTGGAACGTTCACGAGATCCGCACGATCCACAACGAAGTCACGGACCGCACCGAGTACATGTGGGAGATCCCCGAGCGCGTCAAGAGCTTCATCAAGAAGGGCAACCGCTTCTATCTCGAAGACACGCCGTGGGAAGTCGTCGAGGCCGTCAAGAAGAACGAGATGTTTCGCTTCAACCAGGGCGTGCTTTTCCACATGAAGGACTTCGCGCCCTCCGGCATCCGCACCGCAGGCTGGGGCATTCCGCTCATCCTGTCCAATTTCAGGCAGGCGTGGTACATTCAGGTGCTCAAGCGCTACAACGAAGCCATCGCCATGGATTACATCGTGCCCTTCCGCGTGGTGACGCCGGCTCCGGGCACCTCACGAGAGGCCGATCCGCTTCTCCACATGAATCTGGGCATGTTCAACAACCGCGTCATGGAGATGTTCAAGAAGCACAGGCGCGACCCGACATCGCTTCATGCGCTACCCTTCCCGGTCAGGATGGAGATGCTCTCGGCAGACGGTAAGTCCCTTTCGCCACAAGAACTTATCACATCGGGAATGGACGAGTTCCTCAACGCGCAGGGCGTGCCGGCCGAGCTTTACCGTGGCAGCCTGACGATCCAGGCCATGCCCGTGGCGCTGCGTCTCTTCGAGCGGACGTGGGTCCATCTTGTTCATGGACTCGATCGTCTGCTTCAGTGGCTTGCCAACAATCTTTCCAGCCTGCTCAATTGGGAGCAGGTCAAACTCAAGCTCCAGCCAGTGACGCTGGCCGACGACCTTGAGAAGAAGCAGATTCAGCTTCAGCTGGCTTCAGGCCACATGATCAGCCGCCAGACGGCTTACGCCCCCTTCGGCATCAATTTCCGTGAAGAGATCCGCCGAATGTTCGAGGAGGAGGAATACTCTCAGCAGGTCATGCAGGAGTTCGCTGAGGACCAGGCGCAGAAGCAGGAGCTTCACGCGGCCATGCAGCAGGGCTCCGCAGGCATCGCACCCCCAGGTGCGCCAGGTGGACCGCCCATGCAGACCGCCCCTGCAGGCGCTCCGCCGGCTGGGGCTCCGGCCGGACCCATGCCTCCCATGGGTGGAGGCGCCCCGGGCGTACAGGGTCCCGGCGTGACCCCGCAGGACATGATGGCTCAGGCCGAGAACATTGCCATGCAGCTGGTCAACGCGCCTTACCCGGTGCGACGCTCCGAGTTGCTCAACATCAAGAAGACCAACGAGACGCTTCACGCGCTCGTCATGCAGAAACTCTCAGACGTACGACAACAGGCGGCCTCTATCGGGCAGCAACAGGTGCTGTCGCAGATGGCCCCCGCAGGCTAGTAGGAGGTCTTCATGAACGTTGACATGACCACGTTTCTGTGGGTGGCTGGTGCGCTCCTCGGCATCATCGGCTCTCTCGTGGCCGTGCTGTGGGGCATCGCCTGGGGCGCCATCAAGGATCTGCGCAAGCAGGTCACTGATCTTGACAGGAAGCTCGGTGAACGTACACAGGGGCTGTATGCCCGCATTGAGACCGAGAGGACCGAACGCACCACGGCCCACGACAACGGACTGGACCGTGCGTTCACGCAGATCAGGGAAGCGCAGGACCAAGTGGGAGATTTGAGGGAAACCGTTGCCGGGTTCGGCACCATCTACATCACCCGGCAGGAGTGCATGGAGAAGCACAGAGGGGCACCGTAATGCGCATCCTGATAATCGATTCCAACCTGGTGTTCGCCAAGAAGGTGGGCGAGTTCCTGGAAAAGCACGTGCGGAAGGCCGAGGTGGACTATGCCACCACCGTGCCCGTGCTGCGCAGGCGTCTGAAGATGAACACCTACGATTTCATGATCGCAGACATCATTAACGCCTTCGACTGCGAGGGGTTGCAAGAAGCCCTTCAGCGGGTCGACGTGCCCATGATCGTCTGGTCGGTCCTGAAGCGGCCTTCGGAGCTTCATACGAGCTTCTACAAGAAGGTCTCCAGTCGCATCTTCAGAAAGCCTCAAACGGAGGAGGATTTGCAGTCCATCATGGCCTCCGTTTCGTCCAGCGTTTTGCCCGCCGTTTCAGGTTGAAATAATGGATCTGATTGCCGGACCATGGGTGGGGGAATTCGGCTGGGAACTCATGTCCTGGCAGGCCCACGTACGTGACAAGGCCCGCCGTGGAAAGTACGAGCACATCACCGTTCTGGGCCCTCCGGGCCACGCTCCCCTCTACAGTGATTTCGCCGATGTCTACGTCCCCGTCACGCTCAACGGCACCAAGGACTGCTGGCGAACCGAGGACGTCAACAGGCGCGATCGGCTGCAGGTGAACGGGCTCGTGGACCGCCTCATCAACGGCAACACGCACAGTCTCGTGCCCGAGGGGCTGGTCCCCATCGAGGCACAGTATTTCCTTGCCTTCGGAGACGGCCGAAAGGTGCCCCCGGACAAGCGCTTCGACGTGCTTGTGCACGTCAGGCAGCCGATAAATAAAAGAAAGTCCCACGCATGGCATCCGGTGCATGCCGAGATGGTCATCGAGAAGCTCGTTGAGAGAGGGCTCACGGTGGCCGCCATAGGCACCCAGGCCGAGTGTCCCATGGGCGCCATCGACAGGCGAAACCTGCCGCTGGACAAGCTCGTGGATCTGATGGCCGCAACCGGCGTGGTCATCGGCCCCTCCAGCGGCCCCATGCACCTGGCCAGCCTGTGCTGCACGCCCCATGTCGTGTGGACCGACAAGCAGTGGTACAGCGCCATCAGGGGCACCAACAAAAAGCGCTACGAGAGCTTTTGGAATCCGTTCCGAACCCCGTGTATCGTGCTGGAGGAAGGATGGCAGCCCAACCCCGATCTGATCGCCCTGAAAACCGAGGAGGCACTGCGACGATGGAGGCCATAGGCGTACTCGAAAACAAGTGGCTCAAGACCCGTCAGTTCTGGGAGGCCAAGATGGCCCGCCAGGGCCCGTCCTACGTGGGCCGCAGGGGCGAGGACCACAACCGCCAGGGGCAGCGTATCGAGCAGCTCTACTGGGACCGTGTGGGCATGGGCGCCTACTTCCCCGATGCCCTTGATTTCGGGTGTGGCTACGGACGCTTCCTGTCCATCCTTTCGGCCAGCTGCGGCCACGTGTGGGCCGTGGACATGCTGGAGAGCATGCTTAAGCATGCTCTCCAGCA
>Ga0180438_10009058_pt1 | contig 12505 bp, 12 predicted proteins | sample SS_ome_12_FD_132455 | JGI IMG/M metagenome (GOLD analysis project Ga0180438, IMG submission 132455) | Hypersaline lake sediment archaeal communities from the Salton Sea, California, USA - SS_3_D_2 metaG | ecosystem: Environmental > Aquatic > Non-marine Saline and Alkaline > Hypersaline >...
ACCCGAACGAATGAGTTTGTTCATCGTTTCATAGATTGTACCACCTGACATCAAACTCTGACGGATTTGCTCATACTCTGCTTGTGACTGGGTTCTCTCTCCTTTTCCTCCTGTGGTTGGTTTCTCTATACCTTCAAGAACCAACATTCCCTCGACAATGTTTTCCCAACCGAGAGTTGGGACAATCTCACCTGTCTGCGGGCTCAGCACTTGCAGGATCTCAATTGCATGTCTGTTACTTAGTGATTTGAGCTGCTCTCTCAAGTTGGAGAGGTCTTCATCCTCCTTCCCTGACTCAGGCATTACAATCAACGAGTCTTTGTGTTGAGGGCTGTGATAAAGGTTGGCTCCATATTATAATACTCGGTCTTTTCTTCAAACAATAAGTCGGTAACAGGAGTAGAGGTGTTTAGTATGAGGTCCCTATTCAAACGTGTCCGAAGAACTGATTCATCAGAGGAACCAACTGTACAACGGACACTTCCAAGTCTTGGTCTTTTTGCTCCAGTTTCAGAATCAAAACAACCAGACCCGCAACGTGAGATTAAACGACTGGCTGAGTTGGAACAGATTTTTATCAGAACTAGAAAGCTCGAGTCCTTGGCTGATGTGCCTGACATCGTGAGCGAGATAAGGGATGGGAACATCGTTCTTCTAGACATCGCGCGTCTTAATGATGGAAACGACAAGACTCATCTTGAGCTGAAACGCATTATTGAACGAATCCGTGGAGAAACCCGTGGTTATCAGGCTGAGATTGCACTTGTGAATGATGATTGTATAATTGTGACACCATCATTCGTGAGCTTTTAGCTTGTCACTTCAATTTCACAGTTTCAGTAACCATGGGTGCCCTTGTTTCTATATTTAGTGCCTTATGGATTGTTGAAGCAAGTCCGATTGTTTTTGTTGCTTCGCCATGTGCCACTAAGATACGTTCTGGAACAGGACTCACACGCTTTACAAAGTTCAGAATCTGCTTTCTATCAGAGTGTCCTGAGAATCCTTCTACCGTGTTCACTTCCATGTTTACAGGAACCACTGTGGTTTGCCCCTCTCGGTTTCTCATGTTCACTTCTTTCCACCCCTTCTGTATGCGTCTACCGAGCGTTCCTTCTCCCTGATAGCTCACAAAGCACAACATGTTCTTCTCATCAGGAGCAAGAAGGCGGAAGTAGTCAACACTGGGTCCTCCTGCAAGCATACCAGAGGTGGCCATGATGATACAGGGCTCAGCCTCGCTGATCTCTTCACGCTGGTCTGGATTGTCAACCTGAACAAATATGTCCGAGAGAAATGGGTTCACTCCTTGGTGGAAAATCATCTCTCGTATCTTCTTGCTGAGCGCTTCTGGATGGGTCGTGTGAATTGCTGTTGCCTGTGCAATCATTCCCTCTATGAAAACAGGCACCTTTGGAATCCTTCCCTTTGAAACAAGGTCCTCAATGACAAGCATAATCTCTTGAGCACGACCTACTGCAAGTACAGGTATGAGCACCTTACCTCCCCGTTCCAGAGTCCGTTTCAATATTGATGCAAACTTACGCTCGACCTCTTGTCGTGGTGGCATCTTGTCTGTTGGGTGTCCATAGGTGCTTTCGATAATGAGGGTTTCCAGACGTGGGAATGTGAAGGTCGCTGGCTCAAGTAGTCTGGTCCTTCCAAACTTGAAGTCGCCAGTGTAGGCCATGTTATACTGTCCATCACCGATGTGAAAGTGGACAATGGCAGACCCTAGGATGTGTCCCGCGTTGTGAAGCGTGAGTCTGACATCTGGAGCAATATCTGTCACCTCTCCATAGTTGAGAGGCACAGTATGAAGGATTGCCTCCTTCACATCACGGTCTCGATATGGTCTGAGCTTCCCTTCTCTCTCAGCAACGTCAAGATAATCGAGCTGAAGAAGAGTGGCAAGATTAAGCGTCGGATGAGTCATATAGACTGGTCCACGATATCCATACTTAAAGAGAAATGGGACCATCCCACAGTGGTCGAGGTGTGCATGAGTGATGACTACAGCATCCAGGTTATCGATGCTAAACTCGGGCATGTCCAGTCTAGGAAATGCTTTGGTTGGTGCACCGACATTAACACCACACTCAATCAATACGTTGCTCTCTGACGTCTGAAGGAACATACACTGTCTACCCACTTCTCTGAATCCACCCATGGCAGTGAGTCGTATCCATCCATTGTTCATCAGAGTGGGTCTGTGAATCCTTCTTCCAATCTCGCGGAATGACTTGTTACGAGTGGCCGCTTCTGACTGAATGATGTACCGAATTTGCTTGATGAGCTTACTCTCTATTGGTGGTGTCCGCATCACATTAGGTCGCCAAAATGTCTGTCTTGTGATCTCTCTCAGTGTTGTTCCACTGCGGCCTATCACTAGTCCTGGCTTTTGAGCCTCGATTATGACCTCCCCTCGTGAGATATCAAAATCTATTGAGGTGATTTCAGCCTCTTTGGGGACAAGCTCTCGGACCGCTTTCTCTGCATCTTCATGAGTCAATCTGACCTCTGGGGCAGACCTAACCACGATGCGTTTCCTCATCTTGCGTGCCAAGGCTTTAATCTTATCACCATCATCAAGTAGTATCTTTGGTGCCCTTGAGTAGATGGCTACCTCTGGACCCTCATATTCCACTGAACTGATTGCTGCTGAGCGAGGTAGTGCTTTCTTTATCACCTCGCGGATATCAACGTATTCTTCCTTCTCATTATCGGTCTGCATGGATAGTCATCACAATCCTTGGCCTATCAATTCCCCATATGGCCTAGGTCTGACCAAGTACACGTATACTTGGTAGACTTTGGCGAGATTATCTCGCAAGATGTTCAACAAATATTGCCACTATTGCCCTTTCCAGATCTTCACGATGGTTTCATTTTCTACTTCTTGGTATCCATCCTTGTCAATGACACTGACAAGTATGTTATTTCCAGTAGCAGCATCTCTTTCGATTGCTGCTGCGATGGCTCCTACAGCAAGCTCGATTGCCTTCTTCTTGGGAAGGTCGTCCTTGTACCCAGCTTCTAAGACACCGAGTGCCACAGGTGAGCCAGAACCATTTGAAACATACTTGTCTGGAATCACGCTACCAACAAAGTCAGTATAGAAGACTTGAGGACCTTCGTCATCAAATCCTCCTACAAGAGAACCCAACATGTAGAGTCCTCGTCCTTGGAACATAATATTACTTAGAAGACGAGTCAAGGCTTTCACCCGGATGGGTCTACCTCTTTGGATCTCAAAGAGCTTGGCCTCAGCTCTCAGAAGGTCCATTATTGCCTGAGCATCAGCTACTGATCCTGCGATTGTCGCGCCAATGCGGTCCGTTATCTTGTAGATTTTCTTGGCTGTTTTATTAGCAATCAAATAGCCCATTGTGGCTCTCTGATCACTTGCTAGGACAACACAATCTTTAGCAATAAGACCGACAGTAGTTGTCCCCGTCTTCAATTCGGCCGGGGGTTGCGTATTATGTTCCATGTCAATTAGCTCCATATTGGAGATGAATTCTAGAGAACTAGTGACGAGTTGCCGTCTTGTTTTTGACATTTTAAGGTTTTCTCAGTGACCATGAATGAGCCAAATTACCACGGGCCTTATGATGTCACATTCTCCTCAATTGGTTTGGGTCGATCAAAGGTCACTGCAAGCTTGACTTCCTTTGCGTCATCAAAAACCCTCAATGCATCTGCTGCAATACCAATCTCAGCATACTGTATGTCCTGAATGTAGCGAGTTTCCTTTGGCATCTCAATCGTTATACTCTTCTTGTCTATGGAGAACTTGAATTCCTCAAGTGGGACGCCAGGCACACGTCTCTTGACGACAGCTCTGAGCTTCTCCTCCGGATCTGAAATGATGCTGCGCAAAGTGACATCAAAGACGAGTGTCCTACCAGCGAGTGGACTGTTGAAATCAACACGAACTTGCCTACCGAGTACAGCTGTTATCACTCCTCTCTCATTACCGAATGTAATCTGCTCTCCTTTCACCGGACGAGTCTTATGCTTGGCAAGTTTTGTCTTGGGAATCATCTTGACTTTTTTCGGGTCTCTTGGACCAGCACCCTTCTCAGGTGGCACCTCAACAGTCTTCGATTCGCCCACCTTCATTCCGACTAGTTGCTCTTCCAATGCTCCAAGCAACCAGTTCCACCCTATTGCGACTAGCATTGGTTCATACCTGTCATTCTCCTTGAAGATGCCAGAGTCCTTTGCCACACCAACCATCGTCGTGTCAAATACTACACCATCATCCTTTGTAGTAGCGCTGTAATCGATATAGACCAAACTCTTCTCACTAACAACAGTTTCAGCCTTGGCAACCGTCTTCTTTGTTGCCTTTGTGGCTTTCTTAGTTGGTTTCGTACTGGTCTTTATTGCTTGTTTCTTCTTTGACTTGGTAGGTTTCTTCTCTGACATTGTTTGATCCCTCTTGAGACACCAAGTATGTCTTTGGCAGCTTCGCTTAGGGTTTCATAAAACCGTTTCCCTGTGGACTTTCTAGAGGGTTCCCTTCAGTACTTGTATCTTTTCAAAGAACAGACAAGATTCTGAGGCAACTTCAACTGTCAATCCACATTCTTTCATTGTCAATTTGATTGAATCAATGTCTGTAAGATTTGATACAACTGTGAAAATCCGCCCGCCCTTCACAAGATGCTCCACTGCTTGTCTTATGAATCTCTGAGTCATCTCGGTTCCTTTCGTTCCTCCGATAAGAGCATGATCAAGATCTGTTCTCTCATCATCCTCAGGTAAATAGGGTGGATTGAACACAATCAGTGAGAATTTGAATGAAGGTGAGAAAGCTCCAAGTAGGTCCGACTCGATGACATGACAGCCATCGTACAAATCATTTCTAATTAGGTTCTCAAGTGTGTTGCGAACAGCATCAAAGGAGTGATCAACACTTACAACTCTATATGCTTTCTTAGCAACAGACATTGTGACGAGTCCAGCCCCACATCCAACCTCTAGGAAGACGTCCTCTGAGTTGACATCAAGGGCGTCTATAAGGAGATATGTGTCCTCAGATGGGGGATAAACACCTGGATAGACTGTGACATTGTACCCTTTGTCTTCCACTGATCTCACACCCGTGGATCAGCGATAGCACCACTCTCTATGAATTCTAGGATGACATCGGCAAGGCTGACTAATGTAACCAGACTGATGGAACGAAGACGCTCCTCACCTGAAAGGAGACCATCAAGACGCTTTAGTGCATCATCCGCCAGAGTCCTTTCCAATCCAAGGTTACGGAACCATATTCGCAATGCTCTCCGTAGATTCTTGTTCGGGTATGGATAAATGCCTGCAATCATCCAATGAAACACTGAATGGTCTCTTGCGATTGGGCCTGCACTTCGTGGGACCATTCTCACTACGACTGAGTCCACTACAGGAACCGGATAGAACATCTCTGCAGGGACCTCCAAGACTTCTTCCACTCTTGCGTAATATTGTACATTGATGGAGAGTCGGGAGTATTCAGGTGTTCCTGGGGCTGCAATCAGTCGAGAGGCAAATTCCTTTTGATACATAAGGACTGCCATTTCATACTCTAGCTCCTGAAGGATTCTGAATGTAATCTCTGAAGAGATACTATATGGAAGATTAGAAACTATTTTGTTCACTTTGGGCAAGTCGACAGTGAGTGCATCACCCTCAATGATGTTGACATTGTTATAGTCCCTCACTTTATCACATAGAGCCCTCACCAAGTTTGCATCTATCTCAACAACGTGAACCTCTCCAGCCTTTTCTGCGATTTGTTGAGTAAGTACTCCAAGACCTCCACCTATCTCTAAGACCCTGTCTTGTTTGTTAAGCTCCGCAAAATCAACAATTTCCTTTGCAACTGCATAGTTTGTCAAAAAACTCTGCCCACGTTTCTTCGTTGGCTGCACTTTGTATCTCTTGAGAAGTCCACGAATATCGTCTGACAGAGTACTCACCTACGTTCTCTTCATCCTAACGTTTTGGTGGCCGGTCTCTCTGTTCTCGCTCGTCCTCGTCACGTTTTGGTGGTCTCACAAACAGCCATCTCTTGACATCCTCCCTGAGTTCGTCAATGATTCGAGCGGTGATGACTTTCTTTGGATTCTGCAATTTAGTGCGTGCTGCGATATCATCGAAGCTCTTGAAAGGCTGCCGCTTACGTTCCTCTAGAATAGCCCACATTAGTGTCTGTCCTATACCTGGGAGAAGCTGGAGTGAATGCATTCTGGTTGTAATTGGGCTAGCTTCATTGAAGAACTGCACATACTTGTGTTCATGTTTCGTTACAATTATCTCTATGACAAGGGCAAGCTCTGCAACACTCTCAGGTACCAAATCCTCATAGAAGATCCGTCTCTTGACGTGGTCTATCTTGCTTGTTGAGTTGCGTTGAATGGAAAGACGTTCCTGAGGATGCGTTTTGACTCCTTTATGAGGAATCATCTCTAACAGCGTAAAATGAGATTCTCCTATGCCTTGAACTATTGTATCTCCGCGGGGACGCGAATCTCGAAGGAATTCTTTTGGAGGAACAACTGACAGGACATATGCATGCGTCTCAAACATCCTGTTTTGCGGTCCTTCCATTTCTTTTCACTCCATTCGTTGTTAGGGCACATTATGATAGTCATAGTTCTGATTGGATAAAAACTCACCGACTTAAGAAACGCTCCGCGCATTTCAAAAAACGAATTCCGTGTTACGGACAAGCTAGGATCTGTTCTTGACTACGAGGTCAACAATCTCCAACAACTGCTCTTCTGTAAGATTGGTAGATTTGGTATCAAGAATGCTGCGGAGTTCTTCGATGGTAATAGGCGCAATATTAACAATCTGAACAGATTGTGCTCGAGTGAGTTCATAACTCTTCATCAACTTCTCCACGAGCTTTGTAGCCACTGCAGGAGCCATCCTTGAGAATGTGCTAGCATGTTCGAGTGTGATTGACTGTTGAAAGGATAGTTCCCCTTCCTTAGACCTCTGGCCAAGAAGTTTTTTGACTTGTGGAAGAGTTACTTCCTCCTCGCTGATGATTTCCTTTGGCATTTTCACTCAACCTCTACTCGGTTGGAGATGCTCGCGTCTGATGATGAGTTTCTTTGTGGCATTTCCAAGTCCCACGTCGAGTACTACAGCTCGTCCTCTCAATCCGGTAACTATGCCTGTTCTACCATGATACCTACGGTGCGGCATCCCTTTGTGAACGCCAGGATCGATTACTACATCCACACGTTGACCCACCTTGTAGTCAATCAACAATTTGCTAGATGGGCTGAGTCCGCGCTTTCGCACCCTTTTACTCATCAGGGCACGAGTTCGTGCTCTGTAGCCATGACTCTTTTTGACCATAAGGCATCACTTGTTTTGGTTATGTATCTCGAAATGCATGTATCTAGTTGAATCAGCACCCGAGTTCCAGCATCACCTCTTGGGTCGCCACTTAAGGATTTCGCAACAGCTCTTGCTGAATTGTAAACAGGATGCGCAGTTCATGCGGTGCTTCCATAGACAGCTATGACATCTAACTTTTCACATACACATGATACTCCGAGAATACTCGCAACAGACGGATTGGTTCTACCCTCATCTCCGGAAATCAGTTCTTTTACATAGGTGCCTCCCTGCACCTTGAAAAAGCCCTCAATTCTTTGGTCTTTCAGCTTCTTGAAACGGACCTGATGTATCCGCTTCTTTCGGACAAGATCACTCCTTCTGTGCGCAACTCTTAATGGTGTTCTTTGCTCAATCTCCCCCCCAGAGAGCACAGTTTCCAATTCTCTGAGTGCATCTGTTTCCACAGGACCCTCCGTCTGAATTACAGCTCTGTACTCCTTTATGTTTGTTGAAGCATCCTCCTTCAACCTTTGAGAATGTTCTCTAGTTGTAATCTTGAGGTCATGAACCTTCACACGTTTCTTTGCCCTCTTGTTGATGCTCTTTGTCAATACGGTCAGGTTAGGTCTCCTGACCCTTGGCTCAGAAACCTCTATGACAAACGGTCTTCCCTCTCCGAGCATGAGAACATCTATGTCTTCGCGACCTGCGGCATGGAATTTGAACCTCGTTCCCTTAAGCAAACTCTGTGCTTGGTTTCCAATATACTCGGAGATGGAATCGGGATACCGGCGCCCTGTCCCAAGACACTCCTTGCAACCCTTGCCGTTACACTCGTTGCAATCCCATCTACTCTGTGGGATTCCACGAGTAAGCTTCTGATATCTACCGTAAATAAAAACGGGGTTAATCTGCAGTCGAACCTCATCGGTAATCATGTCATAGAGAAATACAAGATGTGGTCGCTCAAACTCGACCTCTTTTTTTAAAATTTCATGGAGTCGTTTGCCTAGCTCTCTGCTAAAGTCAGACTTCAATGCCTCTGCATGAAGAAGTGAGAATTGTGCTCTAAGACTATCCTGTCGCTCATCAAGTATTGGAAATGGCACAGTTCCAACAAGATAGTTATCAAACTCAACTTCACCTACCAACTCTGCTGCCCTATTTGCAGCATCTTGAATCCTATCAAAGACAGACCGTCCCTCTATGGAACAGAGATGACACTCTTCACTGTAATCGTAATCAATCATGTTCTTCCCTGCGATGGTCTGTGCCGGTCCAAACCCACCATGACCTGCTAGAAGCCCTATCATCTTCCAGCCATACTCTTGATTTCCTATCTTGAGCTCATTATCCGCAATCATCGACAAGACAAGCTTCAAGGAGCGTCCTCTCTCACTGTTCGACGTGTTTGTGCTCAACCAGGCAAACTGCCGACCAAGACATCTATCACACAGAGTATAGGATTCTAGCATACTGACTGCTGTATCTAATATACCATTCTGAATTGGAGCAGTCAAGTGTTTAGACCTCCTTCACTCTTTGATTTCTTGAGTTCATAAAGCTAGAGGAATGGGTTGATGTATCTTATCGCTCTTAGACCCAGTAAGAAAGTACGTGGATTCGAGATGAGTCTGCGAATCACCCGTCCTTGAAGGTCCATGTCCCCCTCTCTGCGCACAATCTCGAGAAGTCCCATATCATGTGCATCCTTCACAACAGAATCAAGACCCTTGTCAGACAGAGATGTGAGCGCCTTTTGGACCATATACATTGTCTGAAGCTCACGATAGTACAAAGCTCTACACCTCTTGTCATATCTACGGAGATGCTCTTTCGCTAGGTCATTCTCGCGAAGCGATTCATTGACTGACTCCCCTGCTATCTGAGCTGTCAGACCTCCAATGACCACACCTCCCCCTGTCGTGGCTTTCACCATTCCCGCAGCATCTCCAACGATTACTATCCCTTCTGATGACAATCTGGATACTGGCTGGCTTACTAGTACAATACCTCCCATCCCACGAGTTATTTTCGCATTCTCAAGACGTTTGCTAATTATAGGATGATGGCGGATCGCAGAGTCCAGTCTAATCTTTGACTTATTCCTGGATGCCAACCCAATCCTTGCTTTTCCCTCATCGAGAGGAATGATCCATGCAAAAAAGCCGGGAGCAAGTTGTCGTCCATAGAACATCTCAACCAAGTCCTTTTCGATATTAATACTCTCGACCTCATACTGATAGGCTGGAAGTCTACTGCTTCTCGACACTACTGGAAAACCAACACTCTTTGACAGAACCGAACGTACTCCCTCTGCGATAATGACCGTCCTTGACTCAAGATATTGATTGGAGGTTCGGACCGATAGTCTACCCGTCTTTGGTTCAGTGATCTGTGTCACTCTGCTGCTGGTACGAAGGGTCACTCCTTTTGCTATGGCCACCTCTGCAAGCCATGAGTCAAATCTTCGTCGATCGACAACAAAAGCCTCATGTCGTCCCCGCTCAATGAAGATTGAGTATCCTGAAGGTGCATGGATTCGAGCTCCTGAAACAGTGTTCTGGATGACATCATCTGGAAGGCTAAGACCTAGAGATTCCAGTCCTGATGAGCTCAAGAGACCTGCGCAATGGTCTGGCTCTCCCACTCTCTCGTGTTCCTCCAACACAAGCACATTGTATCCTGCTTCAGCTATCTTAGTGGCTGCAAGGAGCCCTGCAGGTCCTGCGCCTACAACGATAGCATCATGGTTCATGAATAAATCCCTGCTAGAAGAGCTTTGAGCACGTTTTTAACTCTCCCCTCAGATACACCATCGAGCCTAAGTGCCTAGAGGGTAGAATCTTTGAGTGAGAGAGCATTTGCATACAAACAAGTCATTGCAGTACGTACCGATCTTGGCATGAGCAGGGGTAAGATTGCAGTTCAAGTGGCTCACGGGTCTGTGTCCTCTGCCGAACAGGTAAGAAAACTCAAACAGGATATCTGGAAGGCGTGGCTGCGTGAGGGTCAGAAGAAGGTCGCTGTCAAGGTGGGTTCTGAAGAGGAGTTGCTCGCACTAAAACAGAAAGCTGCAAGTCATGGTCTCTTGCATGCGTTGATCCGTGATGCTGGCATGACTGAACTCCCACCGGGCACTATCACTGTGCTTGGCATTGGTCCAGCAAAGGCTGAAACTATGGATGAGGTGACTGGCGAACTCAAACTATTGTAGAGTGACTAACATGATTGATGTTCACCCTCTTGAGAGACTACTAGGAATGGAGCTATATTCTACAAGCTTTCCAGGAATCGGAGGAAAACTGAAAACACGCTTCGAGGACTTTGTCGTAGAAGAAATCACTGCAGATCGGAAGGTCCTGAGAGTTCAACCCTGGCCTGAAATTAGAGAAACTCCTATAGTTGAGGGAAAGAAAGACAGGTTTGTCACATTTACTCTGCAGAAGATGGGTCTTTCGACAATGAGTGTTACCAACATCTTAGCCGCTTCCCTCAAGGTGTCAAGGGATCATATTACTTATGCAGGGCTTAAGGACAGACGAGCTATAACCTCCCAGTCTATGAGTGCTCCTGCAAGAGCTATAGAAGCGTTGAGTGTCCTTGACCTGTCTAGAATCAGCATTCGTGATATGCACTACACAAGACATCCTGTTCAGATTGGTGACCTCTGGGGGAATAGGTTCACAATCCTCCTTAGAAAGATCCGCACTGACTGCGAGTCGGCTTTTGAAGTGTCAAGTGAGCTACGCGAAAAACCCCTCTTGAACTACTTTGGAGTTCAGAGATTTGGTATAACTCGACCCAACACACATCTTATTGGAAAGGCATTGATCAAGAGGGACTATGAAGAGGCTGTTCGTTCCATGCTTACTACGACTAGTGAGTATGAACCAGAAGAGCTTACTAATATTAGACTAAAGTTGTCTGAGAATCTAACCCCGACTGATGAAATGATTGAGTCACTTCCTGAAGACATGGGTTATGAGAAGACCGTGATGAAAGAGCTCCTGAAACACCAAGGCGCCTTTGAGAGAGCAATTAGCAAGATACCACCCAGACTGTTGACTCTTCACGTTCATTCATTTCAGTCATATCTTTTCAATCGCACACTCAGCAAACGAGTGAAGCTCGGGATGTCCGTGTCATCCCCTGAAGTTGGCGATTTCCTAATCAAGCTCGATGAGACTCATTCTGGTCGCGACACTTGGCTCTATGTCACAGAGTCCACATTCACAGACCGACAGCTTCAGGTTGAGTCTGGTGAGTATGGCCTTGCTCTACCAATTCTTGGATACTCGACAAGACTCCCTCCAACCAAACAGACCGAACTTGCCAAAGAGGTCCTTAAGGAGGAGGAAGTTCAGCTGACTGACTTTAGAAACCCCGACATCAGGGCATTGGACTCTCCTGGGGGGCTGCATCTCACATCCATTGCAATCCCAGATTTAGAAACTTCCTGTACCGATGATGGTCTACTAATGCGGTTCTCGTTAAGAAAAGGATCCTACGCAACGATTGTTATGCGTGAAATCATGAAAAATCATCCAATAAACAGGGTTTAGATCAACGAATCCTGGAGCGTTTCTGACTCATCTCTTCCATCCGTTGATCAAACTCATCGGACACTTCATCTTCCTTTTCAGCTTTTAGTCGGTCATCCTGAAACTCGAAGAGGACTGACTCACCCATGATTGCTGACACGATTGCTCTGAGTTCATCAGTAGTATATTTGATACGTGCCCTGTCATCTCCACGAAGCATCACAATACTCTCCTTTGAGCCATCTGGAAGATATAGGCTGTTCACTCCGACCTCACTTGCTGGAGCAATGAACTCTTGAATTATGCCCCGTAGCTTTACTGGTCCCTCAAAGATCATCACTTCCCCGAATTTCTCTGAAAGTTCAGTAATCAGACTCTCCTCTGTAAGAAGGAGTTCCTTACCCTTCTTCTTCACAACAAGGATTAAGCGACCTTCTATTCTAGTTGCTCTCAGAAGTGTAAGGCTCTCTAAGTTCGGATGCTCTTGCTCCCTCTCAAGTAACCATTTGCTGAACTCGATGTCAAAAGTTGTGATTTCTCCTCGGTCAAGCTTTGCCTGACAACTTGTGCATAACATATCCGATTCAAGATCGAAGTTACATACAGGTAGT
>Ga0180438_10009061_pt1 | contig 12504 bp, 9 predicted proteins | sample SS_ome_12_FD_132455 | JGI IMG/M metagenome (GOLD analysis project Ga0180438, IMG submission 132455) | Hypersaline lake sediment archaeal communities from the Salton Sea, California, USA - SS_3_D_2 metaG | ecosystem: Environmental > Aquatic > Non-marine Saline and Alkaline > Hypersaline >...
TATCACAAGCCGAGTCTGTACTTAAAACTTTAAAAGAAATCCAGGCTGAACATATCCCGGTTATCACTGTTTTAAATAAAATTGATCGGCTTTCAAATCCTGATTACGCCCGCCAGATCTTAAGCGGTTTCGATAAAGCTGTCGCTATTTCAGCGCTGAATGGTGAGGGAATTACTGACTTACTTTTTGAAGTTCAAAACAATTTGTTCGAACCGAATCAACCTATCACTGTTCAAATACCTTATGCAGATGGGAACCTTGTATCACAATTCCATGAATTTGGAAATGTTGAATTGATTGAATATCTTCAGGAAGGAATTCTGATTGAAGGTAAGATTCCAGGCCGGTTGTTCGACTTGTTTCAACCCTATTATGTAGGTAAACCAACCTGCGGTCAGGATAATGAAAATACAATTTCCCAATAATCATAATTTCTTATGGATAGATTACCAATATGAAACGTTTGATTCATTTGCTTTTTTCGCTGATTGGAATATTTATAGTTCTGAATACTGATCCTGGGATCGTTAGAGCTAATTATCCTGATAAATTAACCACTCCGCAGCTAATAAATTTAGCACTCGAAAATGGTGAGATAAACCAGGAAACTGCATATTTGTATTTAGCATATGCTTTGAGCGATTATGAAAAACTTCCTGCTCAATTTCAAAGCAACGTTCCGTGGGACGGGACTTTATCGCTACTACAGCTTCAAGAAGCTATCCAAAAATTTTCTACAGAACCAGAAATATTGGAGGTTGAATCAGTGCTAGCTGGAGCATGTTATCAAGATGCAGAACAGCTTTCTTCAACTATAAATTCTGAAAATTTCTATATTCAACACGATCCAAATTTTCACCCGATCGGTGGCGGATTAGAGATAAAGGATTACGTTAAGGTTTTAGAAGCCACGTGGCAGGCAGAAATTGTCGAATTTGGTTGGGCAGCCCCTCCAGTTTTACCCAGTAATCCGCCGCCAGGAAACCGGTACCATGTTCGTATTCAGGATCTTGGTGGAGGATTATTTGGTTATGTAGCGCCTTCTGGTACACACGCTGGTCTGGTTGGCAACAACCCAAATACAACTTGGAACGACGTTGACGCTTATGCTTCTTGTATGGTGATTACCAGTGATTTGAGTGCTTTATCTGAATTCCCATACTCCGCTTTGGAGGCTACTGCTGCACACGAGTTTAATCACGCTATTCAATTTGGATACGGGGCATTATCCGGCAATAATACCCCAGATGAAGTCTTCATCGAAGGTGGTGCTACATGGATGGAGGATGAGGTTTTTGATGGTTCAAACGATAACTATAATTTCTTGTGGCCAAAATTTAATCAATGCATGGGTGAATATAAAGATAATCCTTACTCTTATTGGATTACATTCCGCGGTATAACTGAACAATTTGGTATTGGAACTCCTAATGGGGGTGAACAATTAATGCAAGATTTTTGGGAGGAAACAAGTAAAAGTTCTTCGAGTAATATGCTGGAGGCATTAAACTTTGCCCTGGAAAATAAAGGGACTAATCTGGGGACAGCCTTCCACAGGTACGCCATTGCGGTTAAATTCAACAAACCCTGCAGCGGAAAATACCGCGCACCTTATTGTTTTAAGGAAGGTCCTGAATATATAAAAACAGCAGGAGAAATACCTGTCCACAATTCAATTAATAAGATTAATGGTTCCACTTCAGGCAGCATCGCTGATAATTATGCGATAAATTGGATCAGTTTGCCTGCTGGAAATAGTAATTATGATATCGCCTTAAAAAATACATCCTCAGGCGGCCAAATCAGAGGAAGTGTTGTATGCGATACTGGAGATTCTTTAAAGATCACCAGTTTCTCAAATATCGCTGGCAAAGGGGAAACAAGCAAAGTTTTGAATTTTAATCCTTCAGGGTGTTCGACCGTTATTGCAGTATTGACTAACCAATCTCAAACTGCAGCAAATCCCAATATTTGTACTCTTCAAAGCTATAAAATATCCACAAGTCCTGCCACAGTATATACATTTATCCCATTGATCACGTACCAAATTGCGAATATTACCCCTCCGAATGAAATCCCGAACTGGAATTTCGAAAAGGGATCGACGGATTGGACTGAATATTCCTCCAATGGTTGGAACCTTATAGTCGATTCTATCCTGCCCGGCATCACTACACACAGTGGGAATTGGCTAGCATGGCTTGGGGGTGATAACAACGAGATATCTTACATCGAACAAGAAATAGTTGTTCCTAAAGATTACACAAATTTGAGTTATTGGTATTGGATTGATTCTGATGATGAATGTGGAGTAGATTTAGATTTTGTTGAGATAGTGATTAATGAATCAGAGGTAGAAGATTCATTTGTTCTTTGTACGACAACCTCTACAAACGGGTGGGAAAAGAAGGAGATTGATCTAGAACCTTACGCAGGGAAAAATATAGATTTCAGAATCCGGGTACAAACCGATGAATCGATACCAAGCAGTATTTTCTTAGAGGATTTTGTATTCGATACCGCAGAAGTGTTATTTTCAACGCAACCCTTAAATTCTATTATGCAAAAAACATCACCAATCTACAAATCTGATGTGCTAGGAAAATAATCCTAACATAAAATAATTAAACTAAATTTAGATAGCGGACTATTTTATATATCAATCCCAGTAGATATATAATCTGGAATCGATAGCAATTCTTTATGGGGATTTACTATTTAAGCACTGGTCCAGCCGATAAAACTTCAGTTGGACTCTTATCTTCGAATTTCTTAAAATTATCAATAAAACGAGCGGCAAGGTCACGGTATCTTTTCATATAGGCTTCCTGGCTTGGCCATGACGATGCAGGATCGAGCACAATATCGGGGACACCGGGACAACATTTTGGTACCTGGAATTTGAATATCGGATCTTTGATATATTCCACATCATCCAATTTTCCATCCAATGCTGCATTGAGCATTGTCCTTGTATATTTAATGCTGATTCGCTTTCCAACTCCGTACGGACCTCCGACCCAACCTGTGTTTATCAGCCAGCAGCTTACGTCATATCGCAATATCTTATTCTTCAATAAATCTGCATATTTCGCGGGATGATGCACCATAAAAGGACCTCCAAAACACGTACTGAAGGTAATCTCTGGTTCCTCTCCTAATCCGATTTCGGTCCCTCCAACTTTTGCTGTATATCCAGAAATAAAGTGGTATAAAGCCTGGTCAGCTGAAAGTTTAGCTATTGGAGGCATTACACCAGATGCATCACAAGTTAGTAATATGATATTCTTCGGATGACCACCGCGTTTTTCCAACACTGCATTATCAATATATCCAAGGGGGTAAGATGACCGGGTGTTTTCCGTATTTTCATCATCATCTAAATCAATCATTCTTGTAACGGGATCGTAGACGACATTTTCGAGAATCGTCCCAAATTTCTGTGTACATGCATAAATCTGTGGTTCAGCAGTGGGGGACAACGCAATTACCTTGGCGTAACATCCACCTTCAAAATTAAATATCCCTTCATCACTCCAACCATGCTCGTCATCCCCGATCAAGCCGCGACTGGGGTCCGCAGATAGGGTTGTTTTTCCAGTTCCAGAAAGACCAAAGAATAAAGCTGTATCACCGTCATCTCCAATATTTGCTGAGCAATGCATGGGCATTACATTTTCCAATGGAAGGAGATAATTTAATATGGTAAAAATTGATTTCTTAATCTCACCACCATAACTGGTATCACCAATAATACACATCTTTTGATCGAAGTTTATCCCAATTACAGTTTGTTTAGGAGTATCGTCAATTTGCGGAAATGTTTTAAAGGATGGAACTGCAATAACCGTGAATTCGGGGACATGTCGGCGGTATTCCTCATTTGTCTCAGGTAGGATAAACATATTTCTTGCAAATATACTATGCCATGCATATTCCGTAATTATCCTCACCGGTAAACGGTACTGGGGGTCCGCTCCCGCATAACAATCCTGTACAAACAAATCGCGACCTTGTAAGAATCCTTGAATGCGACTGAACAACTCATCAAATTTTTTAGTGCTGTAAGGACGGTTGTATTCACCCCACCAAATATTTTTTTCGGTTGTCGGTTCATACACAATAAACTTGTCATTTGCCGCCCGGGCTGTATGGTTTCCTGTATTTACTACAATAGGTCCCTGGCAAGATATTCTCCCTTCGTTCCTAAATATCGCTTCTTCGTATAATGCTTCTGTTGGAAGGTTCCAATAGACTACATGTAGGTTCGTAAGTCCATGATTTTTCAGCCCAAAATCACTTTTTAAGCATTTTGCTTGGGCTTGTGCCGGACTCTTTATATTAAGAATATTGTTCATAGCCAATCCCTGATATATTTGCGATCACCAATAAAAATCTCGTTTGGAGAATTTGGATCCAATGACCACTTAATTCTTTCAACAGCTGAGATAATATCCTTTATACTACCAGCAAAACTCAATCGCAAGTGTCCTTCCATGCCAAAATCAATACCAGGTATTGTCACAACCAATGCTTTGTTCAGAATGTGGTTTGCTAATTCAACAGAATTATTCGTATATGCTCTGAAGTCCGGCATGCAATAAAATGCGCCTTCAGGCTCTATAACCTTAACATCGTTAAATGTGCGTAATTCCTGCATAATTACATTACGATTGTTTTCAAAAGTAAGACGTAGATTTTCAACAACGCTCTGCATTCCGGTTAATGCGCCTTCCGCGGCAGCTTGTAACAACACAGAAGTTCCAGATGTTATTTGGGATTGAATATTGCACATAACTTCAACATGTTTTTTATTTGCTGTTATCCAACCAATCCTAAATCCAGTCATCCCATATAATTTTGAGACACCATTAACAACAAGAACCATGGTTGATTCAATATCTCTTTTTGTAAAAGAATAAGCTGGTGTTGCTTTTTTGCCATCAAAAACAATTTTATGGTAAATATCATCAGCAATAAGATATATATTCTTCTTCTCACACATCTCAACAATATCAGAGAGCAGTTCATCCGAATAGACAATACCTGATGGATTATTAGGGCTGTTTACAATAATCGCTTTCGTATATGGAGTTACAGCTCGTTCAATCTCTTTAAACCTTGGTTTAAACGATCCATCCTCCGGAGTTACTATTACAGGTATCCCATATGCTAATTTTACAATTTCAGGATAACTAACCCAATATGGAGCCAGTAAAATAACTTCATCCTGAGGATTAATTATAGATACAATCGCATTATATATCGATTGTTTTGCGCCAGTTGAGACGATTATGTTCTCAGGTTCTACAATTCGATTGTAATTCTCTTCGGTATAGCGAATTATTGCCTTTTTCAGTGAAGGAGTTCCATCAGGTGGCGTATATTTCACATTCCCTTCACTTAATTTAGCAGAAGAACTTAATATTGCCGTAATAGGAGTTTTATTTTTCGGCTCTCCAATACCTAAACTAATTACAGGTTCTCCTCTTTCACGTAAAATTCTAGCCTTATCGTCAAGTGCGAGCGTTGAAGAAGCAGAAATAGAACGAGCGAGTTGGCTTATGGACATAGCTCAAGAATTCTCCTTGCCTAGTAATTCTAAAAGAGCTGCGAAAATTACTCAGCCGCTTAGAATAAAATTTGAACGATTTTGACATATTGTATACTACAAATTTCCTTAAATAAGGGGATAAGAGGGTTCTATATTTTTTATATCAAATAATTTCTGACAAATCATATAGCTTGAAACCTTTTATTGCGCATAGCATTTATCATGGTGGTTTGTTTATTACAATGTACAAAAGTTGATATTTTTTCGTAAAGTTAAAATTGTTTTTAAATCAACCATAATTACGGGCGGAAAATAAATAAATCCTTCTTAATAATCATAATATTGCGTATAGTTTACTTTCCATATGTATTCCCAATGGTAAGTTGGTCATTACGGTAATTGTTCCTGTCTATTTTCCTCAAACACTTCCCAATATCCCTGGTCCAGCTCTCTGTCAGACAAATGGGCGTATCTTTGGGTTACAGCAATATTGCTGTGACGAGCAAGTTCTTGGGCTAATTTCAAATTTCCCCCTGAACCGAACAAAACTGTGGTAACAAAATAATGTCTGAATGAATGAGGGGTAATTGAACCGTGAGCATTGTCACCAAAAGCTTCTCTAACGCGAAATTTTATGATATTACGCCCAGTATCAGTCGATATTGGTTTTACCTTTTTGCCAGCGCCTCGATCATGCCTGCAAAAAAGGGGTAAAGAGGATAAATGGAGACCAGATTTTCCATCCAATTCTCTGCGTGCAGACAAATAATCTTTTAGTGCTTGCATGGACCGACGAGAAAACCTTACAATTGCTTGTTTATCTCCTTTACCAATAATAATTGCCTTTCCTTCGTTCCAGTCAATATCCCCGCGTCTGAGCTCACAGGCTTCATGAACCCTAAGTCCAGTATCAGCCAAAGTAAGAATAAATGCTCTGTCTCTTAGATTGCGGAATCTACCGGCTTCATCTTCATAAGCCATGAAAGTAAGATCGTTCGCATAATTCAGTAACGACTCGATATTCTCACGCGGAAATTGCGGTAATCTTTGACCTGGACGACGTTTCCGCTGGCGAATTAACAGCCGCATTTTAGGTAAATTAGGCTCAGATAGATTTTCTGCAGCCAAGTATTCATAAAAGCCAGCAACAGCTGTTAAATATAAATTTTCAGTAGCAGGTGAATATTTTTTAAGGTCGATGGCGAACCAGGCGATTGCATTCACAGGAAGATCTCGAACAGGTATTGTAATGGTGTCAAATTTCCGCTGATTCAACAATTGAGTAAATGCTCGTAAAGCATTTGCATAGCTGCGAGCAGTATTGTGGCTACGTGATATTTTAACCGATTCTATATAATCACCGACAGCATCTTCAATCGTAATAATCATATTCTTCAAATTTCTCACCCTGCATTATGTTCGTGATAATAATACTTATCATGAACATAATCGATTTTACTCAAATCCATATCCCCTGTCAAGTTTAATATATTCATTCTTACAAATTCTGAGTGTAAACAATTGTTTAGCTTTGTTTTTATTACGTACAAGATTTATACCGTGCAACCTTTATGTTCATATGTGAATTTTTTGTCCCCTCCAATGAATAAATGTTATTTATTCTCTCATTAAATATTATTGACTAGAAAGAACAATTGTTCTATAATTTAACGTGGAGGTAAATCAAGGAAATGAATTCGATTGCGAAATTAGGGATGCTATCATCATCAATGAATTATGAAACGGCAGAAGATATCGGCTGTCCCAAAATGAGGATCAGTAGAACTGACGACATTTATATTACGAACGCGGTACTCCCTAACGGCAAACGTATCCCGCTATTAAAAACGTTATTGACTTCCGTTTGTGAAAGGAATTGTAATTACTGCCCATTTCGTGCTGGACGGGATTTTCGACGCGCATCAATTAATCCGGATGAAATGGCAAAGATTTTCTTCAGTTTGTACCAATCAGGTATTGTAGAAGGTCTGTTCCTCAGTTCAGGATTAGTTAGCGGAGGCGAACATATCCAGGACAAACTTATTGATACTGTCGAGATACTTAGACTTAAATACCAATTTAACGGATATATTCACTTAAAAATCATGCCAGGAGCTCAATACGAACAGGTTTTCCGTTCGCTTCAAATCGCCGATCGAATCTCAGTAAATCTGGAAGCCCCTAATAAAGCAAGGTTAAAGCAACTCGCTCCTTTGAAGAAATTCGATGAAGAATTGGTAAAAACCCTCAAATGGATTGAAAATATTCGACGAAATCAAGCACCAAATAATACATTAGATGGAAAATGGCCGTCAACAACTACTCAATTTGTGGTTGGTCCTGCTGAGGAAAGTGACTTAGAACTCTTATCCACTACTGAACATCTATTCAAGAAATTCCGTATGAGAAGGGTGTATTATCGAGCGTTTAATCCAGCACCTGATACGCCATTTGAGAATCGCCCAGCAACATTACCCATTAGGGAACATCGTTTGTACCAGGCTTCATATCTACTTCGTGATTACCATTTCAATTTGGAAGAATTTGTTTTTATGGAGAGTGGAAATCTCTCATTAGATATTGATCCAAAAACCGCTTGGGCGCAAAAATATCTACTAAATAATCCAATTGAAATTAATCAAGCCTCTCCCTTAGAATTATTGCGCATACCTGGATTTGGACCTAAAGCTGTAAAGAAAATTCTCACCAGCCGCAAGAGAGGAAAACTGACTGACGCTTCAGAATTGTACCGCATCGGAATACAGCCAGAACGCGCAATCCCATTCATGCTTATGAACGGCAAGAAACCAATTCAGCAATTATCATTACTTTAAATACTTCACATCATTTTATATTTCTTATATGCACCCAACCAAGGTTTACCAAACTGGTGATTTCTCAATAAGGGCACTGCATCTAGATAGCGTAATATCTCATCTGTGACCTTGATTATTGAATTCCAATTACCCTTATAGAGTTCACGATCAAGATTTGCAATGCTATGATCTAACCAAATCCATTCAAGACGAAACCGGTCAGCTTTTATCCAATAGCCGCGCTTTTCCCATGCGGTCGTTGTTTTTTCAATGGAGCGGCAGACTGCCTTTAAAGATAAAAGTAAAAAGGCTGATAAATCTTTAAATTCGTTCCCCCCCACACAACTGCTTTGCATTTCATTAATCGCAACAATAATCACTTTTAATAACCTGTCGCGCTCATTTCCTGGTCTATTTGGATTGTAAACTCTTCCCAATGTATTATCCTTAATCATTATTATTGGAATTACAGATTCTGTGGATTATATACCTTTTATTGACGATGTAACCACTCTATTTTATAATTCAAAATGCATATAAGTGACAGCATCCGGGGAAGTGCTGGAATTGGCAGACAGGCGTGACTTAGGATCATGTGCCGCAAGGCGTGAGGGTTCAAATCCCTCCTTCCCCATTTAATTTGCATCTCTCCTTTATAAAATAGGAGATTTTTAATTTAAATCTGCATCTATTTTAAAAATAGATTCATATCTTTATCTTACACTTTTGCTTACCTCCACATGTTATAATTCGTCGATTTTATAATATTGCAATCATAATAAACCTAAATTTATCCGTACATTTAGAAGGATTATCAAATTGAAAATCGAAAGTATTCCTCAGGATGATCACCAAGTAAAACTTATCGTTGAAATTGATAATGAAACAATGGAAGCTGCTAAAAGACGGGCAGCTCGAAAAATCGCGAAACGAACAAAAGTACCTGGTTTTCGACCTGGAAAAGCCCCATACCCTGTAATTGTTAGACAAATTGGAGAAGCAACAATTGTCGAAGACGCTATCGATCAACTGATTGAAGAACAATATCCAAAAATTATCGAAGAAGCAGAAATCGAACCATACGGTCCGGGTAAACTCGAAAACGTAGATTCCCTGGATCCTCCGATTTTAGATTTTATTATTCCTTTAAAACCCGTTGTTGACATTGGAGAATCCTTGAGTATCCGTCACCCATATGAACCTCCCGCCATCGATGAAGCGGATGTAGATGACATTTTAAAAAATCTACGTGAACGACAGGCAAAAACTGAACCAGTAGATAGACCAGCCGAAGAGACTGACCTGGTTAAATTAGATTTAAGAGCTATAGTCAAAGAAGATTCGGAAGAAAATGAATTAGAAATATTTCCAGAGCGAAAGATTTCAGTAATCATTCAATCATTTATAAATAGTGATGATTCAGTTGAATCTTCTGGACAAGAAACTGAATGGCCTTTCCAGGGATTTTCGATAAATCTAATTGGTATGTCCAGGGGCGACGAAAAACGTGTAATACACGAATATTCTGATGATGACCCTGAACCATTCAAGAATAAAAATATCGAATTCAATTTGGTTGTGGATGATGTTCAATCGCGCGCATTGCCTGATTTAGATAACGAATTCGCAGAAAAATTTGGGGGATATCCCGATTTATCAGCCATGCGCGCGGATATCGTTAATAACCTCGAGAAACAAAATATTGAAACATATGAAGAAGCATATGATGACGAAATATTAGAGGAAGCAATTACCCAGTCAGAATTTGAATATCCTCCACAAGCGCTGGAAAGTGAAATAGATGCGGTCATAAATAATTTAAAAACCAATTTAGAAAGACAAAATCTTGATCTTGATCTTTACAAAAAAACACGCGATATAGATGACGATGGATTACGAGAAGAAGCCTTACCGGTAGCGAAAGAACGTCTGAAACGATCACTATTTTTATATAAAATTGCAGAATTAGAAGAATTAGAAGTTGATGACAGCCAGGTTCACATGGAAGCGCAACAAACATTAAATTATCTATCTCAATCGCTTTCTTATAGCGAAACCAAAAAACTGTCGAATGATAATTTAATCGCAAATCTCGAGTGGAACATAAGAGCTGACTTGATTATAAAGCTTGCAATGGAACACTTTCGGAATGTTTGCAGAGGGCAATTTGATGAAATTGAATCATTCGATAGTAAAGACGAACAATCTGAACCAGTAGCATCTGAAAATGATACATCTGTAAAGAATCTCTCGGCAAGCATATCAACAGAACACGATGAAAAGCAGGAGACTAATAACGAGTCTGTAGACGAATTGACAGATACTTGAGAATAATATTCAGCAGAAAATCATATAATCAAAGGAGTACTATGAAAATTCATAAAACAAAATCCTTAATACCTATGGTCATTGAAGATACAGGCCGCGGCGAACGTGCCTTTGATATCTATTCACTTCTATTGAAAAACCGGATAGTATTTTTAGGCACCCCGGTTAATGATCAAGTAGCAAATTTAATCGTTGCACAGCTGTTGTACCTGAGCAGCGAGGATGCAGATTCCCCCATACAGATGTATATAAATTCACCAGGCGGACAGGTTTATGCTGGGATGGCTATATACGATACGATGCAGATGATACCAAATCCCATAAGCACGCTTGCAGTTGGGATGACTGCCTCTTTCGGTACAATATTGTTAACTGCTGGGTCGAAGGGACAAAGATATGCATTGCCCAACGCAACGATACATTTACACCAACCTTTGGGAGGCGCCCAGGGACAGGCATCGGATATTGAGATTCAAGCACGTGAAATATTACGTTTAAAAGAACATCTCAACAATGTACTGGCTAAGCATACCGGACAATCAAAAGAGACCATCGAACGCGACACAAACCGAGACTTTTACCTGGATGCAAGAAGCGCTGTCGAATATGGTTTAGTTGATCGTGTTATGGATATTCCAGAAAACAAATTACTTTCATCAGACAACGCCAAAGACGAATAGAACGAAAAGATTTTCACAAAGATATCGAAAACACCGGTTGATAACAAACCGCCGGTGTTTTTCGCTTATAATCGACCGGAATACTTATAAAACAACAGGAGCTTGAATGAATCAAAAAGAGAATTCAAAAATACGTTCGCTTATTTTAGATATGGATGGAGTAATCTGGAAAGATAAGACACCATTAGCAAATCTCCCTTTATTCTTTTCAGAATTATCAGATCGCGGATATGGTTTTGTTTTAGCGACAAACAATACAACACTCTCAATCGAACAATTTCTTGATAAATTCAAATCTTTGGGTGTCGTTTTGGGATATAGCCAGGTAATTAACTCTTCTTTAGCTACTGCACAATATCTTTTGGACTTATATCCTGATGGCGGTCCTATCTATGTTGTGGGTGAAATCGGACTCAATAAAACATTAGAAGACCATGGATTTTTCCACGATGAAGATAATGTAAAGGCTGTTGTGGCTGGCTTGGATCGAGAATTAACCTACGACATGTTAAAGAAAGCTTCCTTGCATATACAGTCAGGAGTGCCATTTATAGGCACCAATCCTGATCCATCTCTTCCTACCCCTGAGGGATTAATTCCAGGAACAGGAACCGTGTTAGCTGCGTTAGAAGCAGCCTCGGGTGTGAAACCTGTTATCATTGGTAAACCTGCTCCAGAACTTTACCGGCTTGCCCTAAAACGGTTAAATACAAAACCAGCAGAAACGCTGGTTGTAGGCGATAGATTGGAAACTGATATTACTGGTGGTCAAGAATTGGGGTGTCCTGTATGTGTCGTTCTATCAGGTGTAGCAAGTTCAGAAGACGCCCATAACTGGAAGCCAAAGCCCAACTATATTATTGAAGATATATCGGAGCTTTTACATATTTTGTAGATACCTAAATACCCCATGATTTCAATATACAGTCAAGAATTTGAAAATATTAAATCGATCGTTGAATCTTGGGGAGAACCTGAATATCGTGCCCGCCAAATCTGGGATGGCTTGTATAAAAAATATTGGAACAATCCTGAACAATTTTCAACTTTATCAAAACATATAAGAAAAAAGCTATCACAAAGGTTTATTTTCAATAGCTTAACCGCAGTAATAAATCAAAATTCA